>Ga0265294_10008970_pt1 | contig 11594 bp, 8 predicted proteins | sample MunlanPumphouse3_FD_192504 | JGI IMG/M metagenome (GOLD analysis project Ga0265294, IMG submission 192504) | Groundwater microbial communities from a municipal landfill in Southern Ontario, Canada - Pumphouse #3 | ecosystem: Environmental > Aquatic > Deep subsurface > Groundwater | place...
CCTTTCGGCACGACCGGATAATAAAATCCTGTAACATAAATACCTTCATCAAGCAACTTGGCAGCCATTTGCTGTGACAGCTTGGCATCGTAAAGCATAACTGCGCAAATAGCCGATTGAGTAGGTTTAATATCAAAGCCGGCAGCCTTCATCTTTGCCACGAAATAATCGGTATTTGAATGTAATTTGTCCTGCAATTCGTTGGTCTCTGTCATCATATCAAACATCCTGATGCCGGCAGCGGCAATCATTGGAGGAATAGAGTTTGAGAACAGATAAGGACGTGAACGCTGACGCAACATATCGATAATCTCTTTTTTACCTGTGGTAAAACCACCTACTGCTCCACCGAATGCCTTTCCGAGAGTTCCGGTTAATATTTCAATCTTGCCTCTCAGATTAAACTGCTCTGTAGTACCGCGACCGGTCCTGCCTACAACTCCTGCTGAGTGAGACTCATCAACCATTACCATTGCGTTGTATTTGGTTGCAAGTGCGTAGATCTTATCCAATGGGGCAACATTGCCGTCCATTGAGAAGACACCATCGGTTACAACTAAGCGGAAACGTTGAGCCTGCGCATCTTGAAGGCATTTTTCCAACTCTTCCATATTGGCGTTGGCGTAGCGATAACGTTGAGCTTTGCAAAGACGTACACCGTCAATAATTGAAGCATGGTTTAATGAATCCGAAATAATCGCATCTTTTTCGTCAAGAAGCGGCTCAAATACTCCGCCATTTGCATCAAAGCATGCTGCATAAAGGATAGCATCTTCCGTCCCGAAAAATTGGGCAATTTTTGACTCCAAAGTTTTGTGAAGATCGCCTGTGCCACAGATAAAACGTACTGAAGACATTCCGTAACCGTGCGTATCCAAAGCCTCTTTTGCTGCCTTGATGAGCTCGGGGCTGTTTGCAAGTCCCAAATAGTTGTTTGCACAAAAGTTCAATACTTCTTTACCTGTACTTACCTTAATGGCAGCCTGCTGTGCTGAAGTAATGATTCGTTCGTTTTTATAAAGACCGGCTTCCTCAATAGAGTGAAGCTCCTCTGTCAAATGTTTTTGAAAATCGTTATACATGATGAATTATTTTTTACAAATTTATATAAAAAACGCGGCTTCACATCATGAACCCGCGTTAATTTATTGAAAATACAGACCTATCAATCGTTCAGAGAGAATCTGTAGAAAGCGACTATCTTAGCGTCCTTATCGACAGCTGCGAGAGCTTCCTTCACTGCTTTCTTGTCATCTGACATCTGATATTCCTGCTCCTCAAGAGTATTCTCTTTAAAGAATTTGGCAAGTTTACCCTTAGCAATGTTTTCAAGCATGGCTGCAGGCTTGTTAGCCATCTTAGGATCATCTTTCATCTGCTCTGTATAGATCTGCATCTCTTTGTCAATAACTTCCTTAGGGCAGTCTGCTGCGCATACGGAAATAGGACTCATTGATACAATCTGCATTGCGATACCTTTAGCCAATTCTGCAGGGATTTCTTTATTGAAAGCCACAATAGCGCCCAATTTGCCATTAAGAGTATGAATGTATGATGTTACAAACGGAGCCTCTAATTTTGCATAGAAAGCAAGAACGTGTTTTTCTCCACTCTTACCGGTCTGTTGAGTAATAGCTGCTTCAACTGTCTGTCCGTCTGCAAGCTTGCAAGCCAAAAGAGCTTCTTTGTCTGCAGGAGCATTGGCGATAGCAGTATCGGCAATCTGATTGGCAAGAGCCTGAAATTCTGCATTCTGAGAAACAAAGTCTGTCTCACAACCAAGACATACAAGGACTGCCTTGCCGCCTGCCACTCTTGAAACAACTGCACCTTCAGTGGTCTCACGATCAGCACGCTTAGCTGCAACCAACTTACCTTTTTCACGAATAATCTCCTGTGCTCTTGTATAATCGCCTTCAGCCTCAATCAAGGCCTTTCTGCAATCCATAAAACCCGCACCGGTCATTGTACGCAATTTTGCAACATCTGCTGCTTTAATTTCCATCTTTCGTTATTTTAATAATTATTACTCAGTTTTAGCCTCTTCCTCTTTGGCAGGAACCTCTACAGGTTCAGCATCAGGTTCAGTAGAAGCTGCAGGTTGTCTGCGCGCTCTGATCTTCTTGCCGTTAGTTGCCGTATCGTCCTTTTCTGACTTTTCAGGAGCATCTTTTTCCTTCTCTTTCTCGAGCTTTCTCTCTTCCAAACCTTCACCAATAGCCTTGCAAAGGGTCTCTACGATTAGAGATATTGACTTTGCAGCATCGTCGTTTGCCGGAATCACATAATCAATCGGGGTCGGATCGCAACATGTATCAACCATAGCGATTACCGGGATATTAAGACGATTGGCCTCTTTTACTGCGTTGATCTCTTTCTGCACGTCAACTACAAAAAGTGCTGACGGAAGGCGGTTAAGATCGGCAATTGAGCCTAAGTTCTTTTCAAGTTTTGCCCTTTGACGGGTTACCTGAAGGCGTTCACGTTTAGCGAGAGTTTCGAATGTACCGTCTGAAATCATCTTGTCGATGGTATTCATCTTCTTAACTGCCTTACGGATTGTAGGGAAGTTTGTAAGCATTCCACCCGGCCATCTCTCTGTTACGTATGGCATATTCACGGCTTTGGCATTTTCCGCTACAATATCTTTTGCCTGTTTTTTAGTAGCTACAAACAGTACTTTGCGGCCTGCACGTGCAAGCTGTTTCATAACATTTGCTGCTTCATCTATCTTGACGACTGTCTTATGCAGGTCAATAATGTGGATTCCATTTTTCTCCATATAAATATATGGACCCATCTTCGGATTCCATTTTCTCTTCATGTGTCCGAAGTGTACACCTGCATCAAGCAAGTCCTGGAAATTAGTTCTTGACATTTTTAAATGTTTTAATAGTTTTTAATTTTCTACTCTCTTTTAAAGCGAGAGTCCTCTCTCTTCAATTTAGAGTAACGGCCATAGAGACCGGTCTCTTCAATTTTTCGCAGCCGAACAAACTCAGGGTAGTCAAGCGAATGAATCCCAAAGCTTTAAATTCAGGCCGTGCAATGACAAATCGGTACAAATACTAACGTTTGCTGAATTGGAAGCGTCTTCTTGCACCAGGCTGTCCAGGTTTCTTTCTTTCAACCTCACGAGCATCGCGAGTAAGAAATCCGTTAGACTTCAATACAGGACGGTAAGCCTCAGCATCAACTTTGCAAAGTGCGCGAGCAATTGCAAGGCGGACAGCTTCTGCCTGACCTTTAGTTCCGCCACCGAAGATATTAGCTTTGATGTCGAAATTAGCGATAGTCTCTGTAGTGTTTAAAGGTTGTTTAACGATATATCTGAGAGTTTCCTCTTTGAAGTACTCTTCAATAGGACGGTCATTAATCGTAATGTTGCCTTTACCGGTGCTTAGATAAACGCGAGCAACTGCCGATTTACGTCTTCCAAGGGCGTTAATTACTTCCATGCTCTGATTAAATTTCGTTTAAATTAATTTGTTTTGGATTTTGAGCCTGATGAGGATGTTCGTTTCCTGTGTAAACATAAAGGTTGCGATACAAATCCGAACCGAGGCGTGTTTTAGGCAGCATGCCCTTAATTGCGTGCTGTACAACGGCTAATGGTGTATGATTCAAAAGCTCTTTAGGGGTAGTGTATCTCTGACCTCCCGGATAACCGGTATGACGTACATACACTTTATCTGTCATCTTTTTACCTGTAAGACGGATCTTATCTGCATTGATAATGATGACATTATCACCGCAATCCGCATGTGGGGTATAGTTGGCTTTATTCTTTCCGCGAAGTAGAATAGCTACCCTGGAAGCCAGACGACCAAGAACCTGATCAGTAGCATCAATTACTAACCACTCTTTGTTGGCGGTAGCCTTATTAATCGATACTGTTTTGTAACTTAGTGTGTCCACTGTGTTGATTTTTAAGTTAATACATTAATTTTGTTGCGCCCCCTCAACAATTTGAGGGGTTGCAAAGGTAGTCATATTTTTTAGATTGACAAAATATGTGACAATTTGTACCAACTTTTATTTATTTCACTGTGGCGAGAGCAAGCTATATCAAAAGGAGTATATGCAATCTCATTGTGAACCATTCCTATCATCACACCACTCTGACCGTCAAGGAGAGCTTTAACAGCCCCGGCCCCCAACACACTTGCCAAAACCCTGTCATTGCAACTCGGAGAACCGCCCCTCTGAATATGACCGAGAGTGGTCACTCGAGTCTCATAATCGGGAAGACGCTTCTTGACTTTCGCTGCAATTTCGGCAGCTCCCCCCTCTTTGTCTCCCTCAGCTACGATCACAATTCCTGATGTTTTGTTTTTACGTCTCTCGTTAAGCAAATAGTCGCAGAGCTTCTTTATATCTGTGTTATACTCAGGAAGCAGCACGTCTTCAGCCCCTGTTGCAAGAGCAGTATGCAGTGCAATAAATCCCGCATCGCGTCCCATCACCTCAACAAAGAACACGAGGTTATGAGAGTCAGCCGTATCTCTTAACTTGTCTATGGCAGAGACAGCTGTATTGATAGCCGTATCAAAGCCTATCGTATTGTCCGTTCCGAAAATATCATTGTCTATAGTACCAGGAACACCCACAACAGGGAAGTTAAATTCTTTACAAAGCTCATTTGCCCCTCTGAAGGAACCGTCACCACCTATCACTACTAAAGCATCAATCCCCGCAGCCTCCATATTGTCAATTGCCTTTTTGCGCATCAGCGGATCACGAAACTCCGGACATCTGGAAGATTTGAGGATTGTCCCGCCTTGGGAAATAGTCTTCGACACGGAGTGAGACTGCATTCCCATAAACTGGTTGTTTATCAACCCTGAATATCCCCTCATAATCCCAACGACTTCGCAATTGTAGTAAATAGAAGAACGAACTACCGCCCTGATAGCCGCATTCATTCCGGGAGCATCGCCTCCCGAGGTCAGCACACCTAATCTTTTAATCTGTCTATCCATAAAGCACATTTAATTTCGGCAAAAGTACTCTTTTTTCTGCTTTATTATCTATTTTTGCGCCTTGAAACCGAACACTGAATTATGAATATCGGAAATATAGCATTAGGTGAACAACCGCTTTTTCTGGCTCCTATGGAAAATGTGACGGATGCCTCATTTCGATACATCTGCAAAGAGTTCGGTGCAGATATGCTCTATACCGAGTTTGTCTCTTCGGACGGCCTGATCAGAGACGCCACCAAAACCCTTGCCAAGCTGGTTTTATATGACTATGAAAGGCCTATAGGTATTCAGATTTACGGTCACATACCTGAAGCTATGGTAGAAGCCGCCCAACGCTCCGAGGCGGCCAATCCCGATTTAATTGATATTAATTTCGGGTGCCCCGTAAATAAAATAGCAAAACGAGGGGCAGGAAGCGGTATGATGCGGGAGCCTGACAAAATGGTAAAGATAACGGCCGACGTGGTCAAAGCCGTCAAGGTGCCTGTTACCGTTAAGACTCGTTTAGGTTGGGATGAAGACTCAAAAATCATTGTAGAATTGGCAGAAAGATTGCAGGATGCGGGGATTGCGGCACTGACCATTCATGGCCGGACTCGTTGCCAAATGTATAAGGGAAGTGCAGATTGGACTCTGATCGGAGAGGTGAAGCACAATCCGCGCATGAAGATTCCAATCATTGGAAATGGAGACATCACTACTCCTGACGAGGCAAAAGCGGCTTTTGACAGATATGGAGTTGATGCCATAATGGTTGGGAGAGCGAGCTTCGGACATCCCTGGATATTTAAAGAGATAAAGCATTATCTCCAAACGGGAGAGTATCTTGCCCCAATGACGGTAGAGGAGAAGGTTGATTTGGCTAAAAAACACTTAACCAGATCGATAGAGATCAAAGGTGAGCGAGTCGCAGTACTTGAGATGCGCCGTCACCTCTCTTGTTACTTTAAAGGTTTAAATAATTTTAAAGAGACACGTCTAAAATTAGTAACTTTGAACGATCCGACCGAATTGTTTGCGACTCTGGATTATGTAAAAAACAATTGGCAATAATATGTCCCTGCTACTTAGTAAAATCTTTTTGGCTCCCTATTACCTGACGCTTAAGGTTAGAAATTCTCTATACGACAACGGTACATTCACATCAACTCATTACGACATACCGATAATATGCATAGGCAACGTTACAGCAGGCGGCACCGGCAAAACTCCTATGACAGAATATATCGCAAAATATCTGTCAAGAGAAAAGCGGGTCGCGGTGCTTTCTCGAGGATATAAACGGAAACGCCGTGGATATATTGTTGTGGATGAGAACGATAACGCCAAGATGGTGGGAGATGAACCTCTCCAGATTAAGCGTAAATTTCCGGAGGTAACCGTAGCTGTCTGTAAAAACAGAAATTATGCTATCAACCGGTTACTTGCACTGTCTGAGAACGAGCGGCCGGAGGTGATTATTCTTGACGATGCTTTGCAGCACAGAAGCGTTTCACCGTCCAAAACAATTGCTCTAATCAGTTATAACAGACCTGTTTTCAAAGACAATCTCCTACCGATAGGAAAGCTCCGCGATCTGCCTAACCAGATTCGCAGGGCTCAAACAATAGTTATTACCAAATCCCCCGGGGAGTTGGACCAATGGGAAAGGGAGAAAGCGGAGCTTGTTAATAAAGTTCGCAAGGATCAATTGCTCCTATTCTCTACCATCAATTATCTACTGCCCCAACCTGTTTTTAAGGATTCAGGCAATGCTCGATACATCTATTCCAAAGAGGTAGTCTTACTGACCGGAATTGCTGAGAATAAACCGTTAATCAATTATTTGATTGGAAGTTATGATACCATCCATACTATATCTTTAGGGGACCATCACAACTTTACGCGCTCAGATATTCGCAATCTACGCCATATCTCTCGCAAATATTCTCGCGCATTACTTCTTACCACAGAGAAGGACGCCCAGCGACTGCAGGGCAACAGGTTTGTATCAGACGAACTGAAACAGAAACTCTTCTATCTCCCTATTGAGATCCAATTCCTCACCCCCGAAGAAGATGCACAATTCAGGCAATTCATTCAATAGCTGAAACTAACCACCTATGATTAATAATAAAAAAGGCAGCCGGAATCGACTGCCTTAATTATTAGTTATGCATCACTGCTTACTGCTGTTGCCAGCCAGGATTTTGAGTGATAGTATATCCTTTATCAGAATACTGTGTAATAACGTCTGTACAAATAGGTTCAAGATAATTTCTTACATCAGTATTGATAACTTCACGGTCTTGAATATTTACAGGAACCAGGAAGCCACGCATCTGATCATAGTTAGTACCATTAAAGAAGATACGATCTCCGAGAACAACTGTTCCGTCAGCATTAATTTTGCTGATGTGTCTAACACTTACCTTATTGACATTAGCTGTGGTAAGAAGGTTATAACCTTGATTATTAAGAGTCTTCTTCAGATTAGTTGCCTGACTGTCAGTCTTACGTGCCAGATCAAGTTCAACCCAACCACCAACCATCATATCAGGGTTAAGTGAGCCTTGCATAAGCTCAAGTTTACCCCAACGACGGATATCAAGTACACGATATTGCTCCAAGAAAAATTCCATACGACGTTCACGACGGATCTCCCAAATAAGCGGACTGTTAACAACACCGGCATGAGTAGCTTTCTCTGCAGCTGAAGTGCGTTCAGGATCGTTTGGCAGATTACTGATCTGAAGAGCAGCAGTCTTCTTAACACCCTTGGCAATAGCTACTGCATCGAGAGGCCTGTTGCGGATAGCATTGATAGACTTATCGAGGTCAGCTTGTGTAACGGCAGCACCTCCGAATTTGTCTGCCAATTCAGCCTTGGCTTCAATCCAGTTCAAAACAGCCTCTGCATAACGGATGCAAGGGAAGCCGTTTTCATTTGTGCAGGAGCCATACCATGCAGGACGGGATTTACCATTGTATGCATAAGTAACACCCTCACGGTCAATAAACTTCTCAGTATAAAGACCTGTGGCACTTGCTTTAGGTTCATCCCAGAATGTAGCCTCGAAACGAGGGTCACGGGTGGTAACCATATCCTGAAGTCTCCAACTTCCAACATTAGCTACTGTAGAATTTGCATAAGGCTTTCCATCGTTGCAAATCCATGCTTTCAAAGTTGAGAAGTTACCAGACTGAGTCTGTCCCTCATCACCATTTGAATAAGAGGCAATACAGTGTTGAGAACTTGTATAAATAGACTTGTTATAAACTCTGTAAAGGATAACTTCTTTACTTGTACCGGTAAGGGTAGTGTAAAGAGTTCCGAACAAAGTACGGAAATCCGTATCAAATGCAAATTTGCCTGAATCGATAACAACCTGTGCATAATCACGGGCAGCTGTCAAATAGGTCTTTGCATGTGCGTCAATGTCCGAGCAAGTTTTCATTGCTTCATCATTCTTGTGATAAATATACCAAGTACCTTCAAACAACATGCAGCGAGAGGCGATAACACCTACCACATACTTGTTTACATTGTCAACACCATCATCTGTACGAACATTTGCCATAGCATAGTCAAAGTCGGCTTTTACGCCATCCATAGCCAAAGTACGAGGATCACGATCTTTGTACATATCGTCATAATCATCTGTAGCAACCTGGTGATCATAATATGGAACATCACCGAAAGACTCTACGAAACGACTGTACTCCCAACCTCTGAAGAAACGGGCAACACCCATCCAGTGGTTGTATGCTTCATCACTGAGCTTACCGCCATCCTTCATTGTATTCAGACGGTCCATCAATAGATTCCACTTACGGATATATGCGAAATTCCAAGGTCCGGAACCACGACGTGCAAGCCAATATCCACGATATGCGAGCTCGGCACGATACCAGTTATCGGAAGGAAGAGAAATCAAAATATTTGACTGTGTTCCTGAAGTAGTACGGTCATCACTGAACTCACCAGATGAGTAAACAGCCGGAGCATATACCTGCCCCCAGTTGTCAGAATAACCGGTAAAATATGAGCCGTAGGCACCAAGCACGAACAAACGCACATTGTTTTCTGAGCTCCAGTAAGTCTGGTCGTCCAGTGTAGTAAGCGATGAACGATCAAGAAAGTTATTGCAACTGGTCATTACCAGCAGCACCAATGCCATAAATATGTATGATAATTTTTTCATCTTTTATACATTTAGAAAGTTAACTGAACACCAATTGAAGCACTCTTGAAAGCAGGGGTACCGATACCGGCACGGCTTGAATTGTAGTTGTCGCTATTCAAATAAGAATAACCAGCAATTTCTTCAACGTCAATTGGAAGACCGTTCAGGTGATCAAATGTCAGGAAGTTTTCCAAAGAGACATATACACGAAGTTTGTCGATAAATGCCTTCCTTGTAACTTTAGCCGGAATAGTATAACCGACAGTGAAGTTCTTGAGTCTCAAATATGCCATATTCAACAAATACCTGTCGTTAGTAGCCATATTGAAAATATTGCTGTTACCACAGTTTGCGGCACGTGGATAGTATGCATTATAGTTGGCATCAACCACAGAACCGTTTTCGTAAGTTTCATACCAGAAGTCTCCTGCAAATGACTGAGCCATTGAACCATCTGAGGTGTTGAAACCAGGAAGAGTCAAAGAAGAAGAACCTACCATATCACGTTTGCCGATACCCTGGAAGAATGCAGAAAGGTCGAAGCCCTTCCATGCCAGGTCAAAGCGGAAACTGTATTCGTAACGAGGAGTAGTGTTACCGATAACAACACGGTCACCGTGGTCATCAATCAGGTTTTTACCTTGGTCGATAACACCATCACCATTCTGATCCACATACTTAACATCACCAGGACCGAAACGGAGTGAACCGCTCTGGAGGTAACCTTGAGTTGCATAAGATTTGCCGTCTGCATACTGATATACAGTATAACCGTCTGAAGATGTTACTTTAATCAAGTTGCCGCTTGCGTCGCGAGCGAAGTCATCATTCTGGAAAAGTCTGTCAACTTGATAACCCCAGATCTCACCGTAAGTCTTACCATTGTACCATCCTGTACAAGTCTTTGCAGTACCGTACTCAGTGATTGTGGTCACAGCATCTGCAAGAGAAGCAGTAACCGATACACTAAGACCGTTGTCAAACATCTTGCCGTAGTTAAGGGACAACTCCCAACCTTTAGTGCTCAACGAACCATAGTTGCCTTGAGGGGCAGCAGCACCAATGTTGTAACTCAAACCTTCCATACCAACGATCATGTTGTTGGTGTTACGTTTGTACCAGTCAAATGTTACATTGATTTGGTTAAACAGTGAGAAATCGATACCGAAGTCCAAAGTCTCAATATCCTGCCATGTAATATTTGATGCCACAATTGCAGGAGTTGCATAAGGAGAGTCCTTTGCTCCATTGTGAATCCAGTATGAGGTAGCAGCTCCCATTGTAGGAATATACAGTGAACTTCCAACAGACTGGTCACCGATTGAACCCCATGATGCACGAATCTTAGCTGAAGAAAGCACATTCTTAACACCTTCCATCCAAGGCTCTTCTGTAATACGCCAACCGGCTGAGAAAGATGGGAACCATCTCCATTTCAAAGCGGTAGGGAATTTAGAAGATCCGTCGTAACGAAGGTTGGCTTCCAACAAGTATTTCTCTTTGTAGTTGTAATTGATACGGCCAAAGAAACCGAGTGTAGAACTCCAAGAGTTGCTACCACCGGAAGTCTGAGTACCTGTAGCAAGTGAGAATTGAGGGTTGTTGATGTCCATAAGAGTCATCTTTTTGCCCCAAACACCTGTATATCTGTAATCAACGGCATTCATACCGACCATGAAGTTAAACTTGTGAGCATCTGCTATACTGAGATCGTAAGTTGAAGTTACGTTCCATGTTTGACGCTTTGAAGTATATGAATCCTGATAGTAAGAATCGTAAGTTGAAGTATAGCTGTAAACATCAAGAACTTTTGCAGGAAGGGTTGATCCCAAGCCGTTGTACTGATCCCATTCATTGTTTACCTTCGGCTGAACGCCATTGGCATCAAAGTAGTTGACAGGACTGCTCCATGTGTTACCGGCCATATAAGTAATACCAGGGTTAGTCTCCTGAGTATTATTGTGAGAATAAGTGTAGTCAACATTGATATCCCAATTCTTGAGAGGGGTAATAGTTGTACCTACGTTAACATTTGTGTAAGATGTAACTATTGTAGCCTCGTTAGCTGTGGCCAATTCATAAGCAGCAGTACGTACATTGTTGCCATATTCGTCTGTAGGAACCAATGGATAGGTAGGTCCCCAACGATATACATAATACCAAGGGTCGGCTGTCGTAGAGTTCGTTGCAAATGCCCAAGACTTGGTAGAATTGGTGTACATCAAACCTGCATGAACTTTAACGAAATCGTTTACTTTAGATTGAACTCTAACATTTGCATTGTAACGGGTGTAACCGTCATAATCAGTAGCTTTCATCATACCGCTTTGGCCTAAGTAACCTAAGCTGATGTTGAAAGATGTATTGTCTTTGTTACCTGCAATAGAAAGGTTGTGATTCTGAGTAGGAGCATTCTTTCTAACCAAATAATTAAACGGATCGT
>Ga0265294_10008971_pt1 | contig 11593 bp, 7 predicted proteins | sample MunlanPumphouse3_FD_192504 | JGI IMG/M metagenome (GOLD analysis project Ga0265294, IMG submission 192504) | Groundwater microbial communities from a municipal landfill in Southern Ontario, Canada - Pumphouse #3 | ecosystem: Environmental > Aquatic > Deep subsurface > Groundwater | place...
AACAAAGCCCGCCATATCAAAGGTCTGGCTCAGAAAATAGCTGTAGATTACGCCGGGGAAGTGCCCGGCACTTTTGATGAATTATTAAAGCTGCCCGGGGTAGGGCGGAAAAGCGCCAATGTTATGTTGTCGGTTGGTTTTGACCAGCCCGGGCTGGGAGTTGATACTCACGTGAAACGGGTAGCCCGGCGCCTGGGAATTAGCACCGCGAAAAATACTACCCAAATAGAAAAAGACCTGAAACAGGTCATACCGGTATCATTATGGAGTGATTCCCATCACCTTTTAATAGCCCATGGCCGCGCCGTTTGCCAGGCTCGTAAGCCCAAATGCGGTGACTGCATACTGGCAGCATTATGCCATCGCTGTGAGGTGTAGGGGCGAACCCATGTGTTCGCCCGCGGGATTGCACTTTTGACCATGGTTCAGTGAACGGCCGGGCAGACACACGGGTCTGCCCCTACAATCGCTACGACCGACGATTATTAAATCCTGCTGGGGTTAACTCGTATGTATAGGGCCGATAGGTGTAGGGGCGAACCCGTGTGTTCGCCCGCAGGATTGCACTTTTGACCATGGTTCAGTGAACGGCCGGGCAGACACATGGGTCTGCCCCTACAATTCCCATGCCCTACGCCTTACCCCTCACTCTAGACAATTAATCAAGTTCTAAATTCGAAGTCATTTACTAGATAACTTCCTTATCCGTTGCCTATATCTTAAAAGTACTCACTATCTGCTGTACATTACCAACATAGGTATTCAGGGATTCGATTTCGTTAATCATGGCATCTACCGACAGTTCCTGTTTCCCCGACAAATCAGTGACCCCCCGGGAATTGGCTGCCGTTTGCTGAGCAATAGAAGCAACCGCATTTACATTATCAACCAAATGGTCAGTGGAGGCCGACATTTCTTCCGTAGCCGCCGAGATTTCTTGAATCTCCGCATTTATTTGGTTAACCGAAGTGACAATAGTAGAAAAAATATCGCTGGTTGACTTTATAGCTTCTGCCTGCTGGGTAGAAACCTCCCTGGTTGTGTTCATATCTGTAACTACCTGGTGAGTATTGTTTTGCATTTGCTTTATTAGAGCAGCTATTTCCTGTGCCGATTGGGCCGATTGTTCGGCCAGGGTTCTGACTTCTTCTGCCACTACCGCAAACCCCTTACCGTGTTCACCGGCTCGGGCCGCTTCGATGGCTGCGTTTAGAGCCAGCAGGTTAGTCTGGTTAGCAATATTGCCTATTACCTCAACGATTTGTTCTATCTTGGTTGAATTCTGGTTTAACATCTCTACGGCCTGGCTAACCGCTTCGATGGCTGCATAACTATCCTCCATTTTGGCATTCTGAAGCTTAACCGCGTCCACCCCATTCTGTATAGCAGACTCGGTATCTATAGAAATATGGACACTCTTCTGGGTATTGGCAGCTACCGTATTAATAGTTGCTGCCAGCTCCGTAATTGATTGGGTAATCGCACTGGTAGCTTCTGCCTGGGTATCGGCACCGGTTGCTATCTCGTTAGTCGAGGCGGACACTTCCCGGGCAGCAACTCCGGTCTGCTGAGACAAACCCCGCAGGGTCTGAGATGACTCCACAATTATATCGGTGGCGGTATTCGTTTCACTAATCAACTGGTGCAATTTTGCAACCATATTATTCAGGTTGTCAGCGACCCGAGCCATGTAGCCATCACTTATATTAGTTATCTTTTGGGTTAAATCTCCTTCAGCAACATGATGGGCAAAATCAGCCATGGTCAACGAAGGATTTACAAATTCCTTTAAATTCTGAGATGAGGAGAAAAGGCCGATAAATGTTGCCCCAACCCCGGCTACAACCGCAGGAAAGAGCACTATATGCACAGTGGGAAATTTTAATAATAGTACACCAATTATCAGTCCTAAAACAGTGCCTCCCAATCCCGAACGAAGGCACACCTTAAACATCATTGCGCGCTTTTCTTTGTTATTATCATCTCCACTACCCAATCTAATGCCCCCCTATTTATATATCTCATAAACAATACTTCGTGGAATTTGCATAAAATCCTCCTATTTTAGCCAAATTATTCTATCATAAGTAATATTATTGTATTTGACAATATATTAGTAAACAACTTACAACAAATGTATTATAAGGCCCAATCAATGGTAATAATCCTTATGATAGTTGTTTTGCTAAAGTCTATATGCTAAAATAAATAAGATTTTCAAGGGAATCCCGATATTATCAAGAACAATGAACGGGAGAGTAAGTGAAAGGGCGGATATAAGCGAGCCCGGAACTGGTGTAAGCCGGGTACTGCAGTTCACTGAAAATCACCCGGGAGTTTTCATTCCGAAGTTGACAAGAAAATAGATACTGAATACACTGAAAATTATGAGGGACATTGAACTTGTTAAAAATATAATTTAACACGTATTCCCCAGTTTCTATTTTCATAAGTGGTTATGGCCGTCGGCTATGAGCGGGTTAATTAGGTTTGAACGTTGCGCTGGCGTTAACAGCTTGAGAGTGGTATCCCGTTAAGGGTATACTATTAGGGTGGTACCGCGGAAGGATGCCTTTCGTCCCTTGGGATGAGAGGTTTTTTTATTTTAAATATTGACCACCCGTAGCCTGAGGCGGCAATCAAGCATGAAAATGCAGTAAGTTTTTTTGACACAGATTTAATATGATTTACGCAGATTTCTTTTTCTATAATTATTATCCGCGTAAATCCTTATGAATCCGCGTTATCCGCGTCTATTAAAATTCTATTTTTTAATTATCAAATTTGGTGAGGTGGTTTTCTAATGGCAAAAGGTAAATATGATGCGACCCTAAATCTCCCGCAGACAGATTTTCCCATGCGGGCCAATCTGCCCAATAAAGAGCCGGAGATTCTGGATTATTGGAACAAAATAGATGTTTACGCTAAGGTTCAGGAAAAGAATGTGGGCAAACCCACATTTATATTACATGATGGCCCTCCCTATGCTAATGGTGATATTCACCTGGGGCACACATTAAATAAAGTCCTCAAGGATATGATTATCAAACATCGTTCCATGGCCGGCTATGATAGTCCCTATATACCAGGCTGGGATACGCATGGTTTGCCGATTGAGCAGCAGGCAATTAAAAACCTGGGCCTGGACCGTAAACGTACCGATGTGGTGGAATTTAGGAAACATTGCCGGGATTATGCCTTAAAATATGTGGACATTCAAAAGGGACAATTTCAGCGCCTGGGAGTTCGGGGTGATTGGGACAATCCTTATCTAACCTTAAAACCGGAGTTTGAAGCTATCCAGATTAAAGTTTTCGGAGAGATGGCTAATAAAGGCTACATTTACAAAGGGCTTAAGCCGGTATACTGGTGCGGCGATTGCGAAACGGCTCTGGCTGAAGCCGAGATTGAATATCATGATAAGACTTCTCCATCAATCTATGTCAAGTTCCCGGTAAAAGAAGGCAAAGGGGTAATCCCTGAGGATGCTTACGTAATTATTTGGACTACCACTCCCTGGACTCTGCCGGCTAATACCGGTATTTGCCTGCATCCCGAGTTCGATTATATTTTACTTAAAATAAATGGCGAAAAATACGTAATAGCCAAAGGACTGCTGGAAACCGTGGCAGCAGAGTTGGGCTGGACCGATTATCAGGTGTTAAAAGAATTTAAAGGCGAGGAACTGGAACGGGCCGTTTGCCGCCATCCCTTCTTCGATCGCGATTCTCTGCTGGTGCTGGGTGACCATGTAACTCTGGAGGCGGGTACTGGTTGTGTTCATACCGCCCCCGGTCATGGTGATGATGACTTTCAGGTGGGTAAGAAATACGGGTTGGAAGTAATTTCCCCGGTAGATAACAGCGGTTGTTTTACCGAAGAGGGAGGACCATTTAAAGGTCTGTATGTTCATGATGCTAATAAGAATGTTATAGAAGAATTAGAAACCCGGGGTTTGCTTTTAAAGGCGGCCAAAATTGAGCACCAGTATCCCTATTGCTGGAGATGCAAGCACCCCATAATCTATCGCGCTACCGAACAATGGTTTGCCTCGATTGATGGTTTTCGCCAGGATGCGTTACAGGCCATTGACAGTGTGCGCTGGATTCCAGCCTGGGGACGGGAACGAATCTATAACATGGTAAAAGACCGGGGTGACTGGTGTATATCCCGCCAGCGTACCTGGGGAGTTCCCATACCCATATTCTATTGTGAATCCTGCGGTAATACCGTAATAGATGAGAAGACTATTGAAAGGGTCAGTGAACTTTTTGCCCAGCATGGATCGGATATCTGGTTTAGCCAGGAGGCATCTTACTTGTTGCCGGAAGGCTATTGCTGTTCCAGCTGCGGTGGTGATACATTCCGCAAGGAAACAGATACCATGGATGTCTGGTTTGATTCCGGTTCCAGCCATATGGCAGTTTTGGAGACCTATGATGAATTAAGCTGGCCAGCGGATATGTACCTGGAAGGCAGTGACCAGCATCGGGGATGGTTTAATTCCTCATTGTCAACTTCGGTGGCCATAAGGGGTGTGGCTCCTTACCGGCAGGTCTTAACTCATGGCTTTGTAGTCGATGAAAAGGGCAGAAAGATGTCCAAGTCCCTTGGTAATGTAGTCGACCCCCTGAAACTTATTAAGAGCATGGGGGCAGATATCTTAAGGCTCTGGGTTTCTTCAGCTGACTATCGTAATGACGTTTCTGTGTCTGATAATATTATTAAACAATGTGCGGAAGCTTATCGTAAAATCCGTAATACCTGCCGTTTTATCCTGGGCAATGTTTATGATTTTGACCCCACCTCGGAAGCGGTAGCTTATCAGGACCTGAACGAACTGGATAAATGGGCTCTGTTAAGGTTGCATAAGCTGATTAAGCGGGTAAGCAAGGCTTATGAAGATTATGAATTCCATGTAGTCTTCCATGCCGTTCATAACTTCTGTACCGTAGATTTAAGCAATATCTATTTCGATATTCTTAAAGACCGGCTGTACTGTTCCCACCCCCAGGACCCGGAAAGAAAAGCAGCCCAGACCGTGCTTTATGAGCTAATCAATGCTCTGGTGGTAATGTTAACCCCTATACTGGCTTACACCAGTGAGGAAATCTATAGTCACCTGCGTAAGGAAAATGACCCGGAAAGCGTACAACTTCTTGATTGGCCGCAGTATAAAGAAGAGTATATTGACGAAGCCATTGAATCCCGGATGAGCAAAATTTTAGAGGTACGGGATGCTGTCACCAAAGCCCTGGAAGAGGCGCGAAGCCAGAAGGTTATTGGTCATTCCCTGGGTGCCAGTGTTTGTATCTACGCCAATGAAGAGTGGCTCAGTTTACTGAGTACCGTAAATCACCTGGATAAGATATTTATTGTTTCTCATGCCCAGCTTAAAGAAGAGGGGCAGCGCAGCCCGAAAGCAGTTTCTTTGGAAGAACTACCCGGTATTTGGGTCGAGGTAGATCCGGCCGGCGGTGAAAAATGCGAGCGCTGCTGGATTATCGAACCCTCCGCCAACGAGGAACATGGCCATCCCGGACTATGTGACCGCTGTTCCGGGGTAGTTGATAAACTGTAATACTGAAATAGACCAGGGAGTGGACGCGGACTCGCTTCGCTCGCGCGGATTTCAGCAGGGATTTACGCGGATATTATTAGAATATAACTTAAACCCCATCTGCCATTCATTAATGGTTGCGGGTGTACCTGAAAATATAACTGGTTAATTAAGTATTTTAGCCATTTAATTTGGGTAATAATAATATGGACGCGGATCATGCGATTTAAAACAAGGCGCGAAGTTTGTAGGGGCGAACCCATGTGTTCGCCCGCGGGTAGGCAGTTCATTAGGCGGTAAGAGTAAGGTACCCCGGTGGGCAGACACACGGGTCTGCCCCTACAACTAACGGCCCGTTCGATAAGCCTGGAGTAACAAAAAATATTAGCTTAATCAAAATAATTTGCGTCTAATTATCGGGGAGGGGAATCACAAAAGGAAGAAGAGGTGTTGCTTTGTGGCCCCATACAACCGTTTACTGGCCCGAAAACAAGAATTGGAACAAATGACCGGCGCCTTGCGGGAAAGACTAATGACCCCTCTGGCGGAGACTACCGATGAACTCTCCCTGTATGATCAGCATCCGGCTGATATAGGCTCGGAGGTATATGAGAGGGAAAAAGACAGCGGTATTTTAGAGTTGATGGAACTGGAACTGGAAAAAGTCCACGATGCCCTGCATAAACATGAACAGGGCAGGTATGGAGTATGCGACGTTTGTGGGCAGGCCATCGAACCGGGCCGTTTGGATAGAATGGTTAATACTACCCTCTGTGCCGGTTGTGCCCAGCAACGCCAGGATAGCTTCCGCCGCCCGGCTGAAGAAGAAGTGCTTATAGCCGGTGATATGTCGGACCGAGGCGAGACCTTTCAGGTAGCCGGCTACGAGTATTTTGAAAGTGGCGACGGCTCGTCATCCGGCTAAACCGGGAAGTCTTGATAAAATACGCTGCAGAGTATATATTGTTTTGTAGTGGGGTATGAGGGGTCAGGCTTTAAGTGTACCCCTTACTCCTCCCTCCTCACGCCTAACCAACCATAAAGGAGGCAAGCCGCATTGAAAATTGGAATTTTTACTGATAGTTATAAGCCCTATACCAGCGGTGTTGTCACTTCCATCTGCACATTCAGGGAAGAACTTGAAAAATTGGGGCACCAGATATATATTTTTGCCCCCAGTTATCCAGGATATAGCGAAAATGAGGATGGTGTATACCGGTACTACTCGGTACCTTCACCCACCAATCCCGACTATACCCTGGCTATTCCTATTTATCCAGGGATGAATAGCCTCTTAAAACGATTAGATTTGGATATTATCCATGTTCACTCTCCCTTTACCATGGGCAGGGTAGGACTGCATTATGCCCGCCGGTATGATATACCTATTGTCTTTACTTATCATACCCTGTATGACCAGTATGTCCATTATGTCCCCGTTGCCCAGGATTTAGCCCGGGACGTTACCATTAAATACAGTAAAAACTTCTGCAACCAGTGCGACCATATAGTTGTTCCCAGCCGGGAAGTTGAAACTATTTTGACCGAGTTAAATATCAAAACTCCCCGGTCAGTAATACCTACCGGTGTTCCGCTTGAGAAATTTAGCCATGGTGACCGACAATGGCTGCGAAAACATTATGATATCCCGGAGAAAAACCGGATATTGTTATTTGTAGGGCGTTTGACCAAAGAAAAAAACCTGGACTTCCTGTTGGATGCTTTTAAGCAGGTACACCAGCAGATACCTGATACCAGTCTGGTCATAACAGCTCAGGGTCCTATGGAGGGGGAACTTAAGAAACATGCGGGGTGGCTGGGCTTGGACCTTAAGCAGGATGTTATTTTTACCGGGGTCCTGCCTTTTGACACTCTGGTAAACGTCTACTACTCGGCTGACTTATTTGTCTTTTCATCGGTAACCGAAACCCAGGGGCTGGTTTTAATTGAGGCCATGGCCGCAGGTTTACCGGTAGTAGCAGTTCGAGCTTATGGGGTTCAGGATATGGTCGATGACAGAATCAATGGTTACCTTACTCCCTGTTCTATCCCGGAATTTTCCCAGGCCGTGTGTAAACTGCTGGATGATAAAGAAAATTACCGGTGTTTTAGCCAGAATGCTCTACTAAAGGCAGATAGCCTTTCTTCCCATAATATGGCTAAAAAACTGGAAGAGCTTTACCTGCAATTGGATATTAAGAATCGGCGTCGTCGCATCCGGGTGAAAGACCTGATCGGATGGTTTGGTTCCTAAAGGAGACATTGATGAATCGTATTCGGTTACTACTAGCCATATTAGTTGGCAAGACCTTTATTATAATTAGCCGCTTGCTGGGAAATCAGGGGAGTAGTTTTCCCGGTAAAATGGCTCGGCGTATCTACCCCGGAATACTAAGAGAACTGGCCGCAAAGGTTAACGGTAAAATCATAATAGTTACCGGTACCAATGGTAAAACTACGACCAGCAACATGCTGGGCCGGATAATAAGTGAACCTGGTACGGTGCTGGTACATAATCAGAGCGGGGCTAATATGCTTCCCGGGATAACTACTGCCTTTATAGAAAAGACCAGTTTAACTGGCCGAAAACATTTTGACTATGCCTTGTTAGAAACCGATGAAGCCTATGTACCTTTACTGATAGAAGAAGTAAACGCCGGTTTACTCCTGATTACCAACTTCTTTAGCGATCAGTTGGATCGTTTTGGTGAACTGGATAACATCGTTAAAATGATAAAAGATACAGTAAAGGATCGGGAGATTGATCTCCTGCTCAATGCTGATGATCCGCTGACTGCCCATTTTCGCGACCTCACTTCCGCTCACTCTTTCTATTTTGGTTTTACTGCCACCGGTTATGATAGTTATGATAGCCGGGAAAGTCGGGAAGGACGGCATTGTGTTATCTGCGGGCAGGAATTGGAATACCAGCGCTATCATTATGCCGGGCTAGGTAAATTCACCTGCCCGGGATGTGGAAATCATAACCCGGAACCGGATTTTACCGGCCACAATCTAGTAATGAATCCTACAATCGAGCTTATGGTTGATGATTTAGAAATAAACAGCCCCTATCAGGGATTTTACAACGCCTATAATGTAGTTGCCGCCGTAGCTGCAGCCAGGATAATTGGTATTAACCAGCAGCAGATACAGACCGCCATTGCTGGCTATCAGCCCCAGGCCGGAAGAATGGAGACCTTTCACATTAATGGCCGTCCTGCCGTATTAATTCTGGTCAAAAACCCTACCGGATTAAATCAAAGCCTTACCACCGTAATCCAGGACCATTCATCTAAAAACCTGTTCTTTGCTCTCAATGATAATGCTGGCGATGGCCGGGATATATCCTGGATTTGGGATGCTGATATTGAGGTAATTGAGGAAGAGCAGGACCGGATAAAGCAAATTGTTTGTTCCGGGCTGCGCAGCGGCGATATGGCTTTACGGGTGAAATATGCCGGCTACCCGGTGGAAAGACTAGAAATTAAGACCAACTTGAAAGAAGCCATAAAATATATTACCGGTCTGGAAGGGGAAACAATATACCTCCTAAGCACCTATTCAGCTTTATTTGAATGCCGCAAAATACTTTTAGAGCTGCAAAAACAGGCAGATAAAATACCGGCTCCGGTACCGGACCGGATGGTGTAGGGGCAGACCCGTGTGTCTGCCCGCCGAGTTACCCTGGTCCCACCGGTTAATGAATTGCCGAACTGCGGGCGAACACATGGGTTCGCCTCTACACCGCCTGGCTCGGAATACATGGGTTTACCGCTACAGCGTTGAATCGTTACAGGTTCATGTGCCGGGGATAGTATAGAAGGGGGTTAGCGGAAATGGCCGAATTTAGAATAGCTTATATGTATCCCCATTTAATGAACCTTTATGGCGATCGGGGCAACCTCCTCTGCCTGCAAAAAAGGCTGCACTGGTATGGACACCAAGCATATATTAAAGAAGTTTCTTTTGAAAATAAGCTGGACTACCATAATATTGACATGATTTATATGGGGGGCGGCTCTGACCGAGAAGTAAAACTAATCTATCAGGATTTAATCTTCCGGGGAGCAGATTTACGGGAGGCCATGGAAAACGGATTTCCCATGTTATTTATCGACAGTGCTTACCAACTGCTGGGCCGCTCTTATATGGATGCTGGTGAGAAAATTATAGATGGTCTGGGCGTGTTTAATTTTAACACCCGAAAAGCAAAGAACCGGCTTACCGGTAACATAATTCTTAACAGCAGTATAACCGGAAAAGAATCTACGATAGTCGGTTTTGAAAATCACTACGGGTGTACTTATTTTGAAGATGAAAACCTGCAGCCTTTTGGTGAGGTTATCAAAGGTTTTGGCAACAATGGGGAAGATGGCTACGAAGGCCTGAGCTACAAGAACCTGATTGGCACCTGCCTGCATGGTCCTTTACTACCGAAAAACCCGGAGATTGCAGATTTCTTTATTAAAGCTATGGTCGAGCGCCGGGGAATTACCCTGAACTCCAGGCTGGATGACAACATAGAAAACTTTGCCCGCAAGCAGGTCATCAGGCGTGAGGGGTGAGGGGGCGCTCCGACTTCCGAAATGTAGGGGCGAACCCATGTGTTCGCCCGCGGGATTGCCAGTTTTGACCCAGTTTTAGTTATCGGCAGGGCAGCCCGGCATACCTCTTTTAACCACGCATTCACTAATATGCAGTCAAACAAGGGCTTTTCTAGCATAATCAATGGTATTATATCCTTTCCGTATGGGTAAATTACTAGGGTACGAAGGTTTTTAAAGGAGTGTTTACCATAAATACGGATGCCATTATAGATTATTCCAACTTTCCAGTCGAAAAAGTAAATAAACGTCTTAAGGAAGTTTTACATTGCGGCAACCCCGAAGTAGATCATATTTTAAATTACCTCCTGGAAAACAGCGGTAAATTGCTGCGTCCGCGTATGGTTTATTTAAGTGGAAGCATGTATCCTAACGATGAGAACCGCCTTATCGATATTGCGGTGGCGGTAGAGCTTATTCATATGGCCTCACTGGTTCATGATGATATTATTGATAATTCGGAATTGCGCCGGGGTCAGCCCAGCCTGAATCAGCGCTGGGGTAATCAGGTGAGTGTACTAACCGGAGATTATCTGTTTGCTGCCGCCTTTAATCTTATCAGCCAGTCTAACTCAGCAGCCGTAATGGAGAACCTGACCAGTACCATCAAAGTCATGTGTTCCGGAGAAATAAAACAGTTAGGATTGCTTTTTGACCTTAATCTCAGTGAGGAGGATTACTTTGATAAGACCTACCGTAAGACTGCCTGTCTTTTTGCCTCCAGCTGCGTAGTCGGGGCCATCCTGGCTAAGGCCCCCCAGAAGCAGATTACAATGCTGGAGCAATTCGGACTATACCTGGGATATGCGTATCAGATAATTGATGATGTACTGGATTTTGTCTCTGATAGTGTACTTTTAGGCAAACCGGTTGCCAGTGATTTAAGCCAGGGAAATATTACCCTTCCGGTTATACTGGCCTTAAAAGACCATTGGCAGGGTGAAAAGTTAAGGAATATATTGCAAAATGGTGTTAACCAGCCCGCAAAGATTAATCAAGTGCAGAAAATACTAAATGAAAGTGGCGCTTTGGAAGAGTCGGTTTACCTGTCCCGGCAATACCTGGAGCTAGGATTAAACCTGCTGGAGGAATTCCCCCAAACTGCTGTTATTGAAGAAATCAAATCTCTGAGCCGCTACCTTTTAGAAGGGTACTATAAAAAACTAAGCCCCGAATTAAGCCTTATCTCACCGCTGGCCCTATCCCCGCAAACATACGACACTCCGCCCATAGTGTAGGGGCGAACCCATGTGTTCGCCCGCGGGTCGGCAGTTTATTACCGATAAGCACCAAGGAGGAATCACAATGCGGTTGGAAACAGCAGATACTATGCCTACCACCTTGCCGGTGCGTCGGTGACAGGGGGACGGGGTTATTGACACACCTTAAGGTGTGTCAATAACCCCGTCCCCCTGTCACCCCCCCT
>Ga0265294_10008972_pt1 | contig 11593 bp, 6 predicted proteins | sample MunlanPumphouse3_FD_192504 | JGI IMG/M metagenome (GOLD analysis project Ga0265294, IMG submission 192504) | Groundwater microbial communities from a municipal landfill in Southern Ontario, Canada - Pumphouse #3 | ecosystem: Environmental > Aquatic > Deep subsurface > Groundwater | place...
ACCTCACTAATATATACAGCGTCAGGATGAGTCTGGTATCCCAGATAAGCTGCTGTTGCATGCCCTAAATTATGGATAAACAATTTTCTGTCTACCCAGGCCTTAATATTTTCTTTGGGAGTCAGGAATGAAACATCCGGAACAGGATTAATAAAGCTATTCTTTGCGACAATCAATGAATTATAAGGTTCAGCAAAAACCTGTAATGGGTCATCTTCCATATCCTTATGTGTCATAATTGGAACCATTTTCCCTATACTTGTCTCAACCAACCCGACCAACTGCTTTAGCGGATAATCTTCCGGTAGATATTTTCTTAGTTCTTCTCTGATAAAAGTATCCGCATTACGCATGTTCTCTGCAATGATTATATCCAAGGGCTCATCCCCATAATCGTTGCGGCGGGCTATTAAAGATCTGGCAATAATGGGAATTGCTTTTTGCAAACCCAACTGTCCTACAGATAGAGAAACAATTCCGGCTTCTTTTAATTCAACAATTACATTCTCTACGTCATCCAGACATACACCTTTGACATTGCTTATTTGAAGTGTTTCTTCATTATCTCCATCTTTGATAATTACCCGGTATTGTCTCTCCCTGTTCATCAGGTCAATCAATCGCTTGTTGATATCCACAAAAACCACTTCATAACCTGAACGATTAAAAACTTGGCCGATAAATGATCGCCCTATTTTACCAGCACCAAAAACAACAATTTTTTTATTTTTCATCAGGCAGTTTTAATCCATATAAACTTTTGTTTTGTAATTGAAGTAGGTATTCATTGAAAAAGCACTCAATCAGTTGCTTTTTCTCTCCTGGCTTTTTTTCAAAAAACGTACCTCCGTGATAGAAACAGGCATATCCTCCAGACACGACCCCCATGGCAATGGCTTTATCCATATCTATTTGAAGGGAGGGTTGCTCTATCAACTGTTTTGCAATATTTGCGATTACACCTCCTGCAAAATTGTCTCCACATCCGGTGGTATCTCCTACCTTTTCAGGGTGTTGAATAATCATGTTTCTTACTTTTTCAGAAACGGGTCTGTTACCTTCTGAATTGCCAAATAGTTGGCTGTTAAATCCATATGAAAGAGGGTTCGCTCCATGAGTAATAATAACACCTCCAACACCTGCTTGCAGAAAGAACAATAAAGCATCATCAACAGTCTCCTTACCACTTAATCGGAGAGCCTCTTCCCTATCGGTAATTAAAAGGTCAATATATTGATATGTCTTCATTGATGAACCTAAAGGCCAAGGCTTATTTGGATTCTTTTTTTCATTTAAGAAGTCGTATACTGTATTGACAATTGTTATTGCATTATTATCCTTCGACTTTTTAAGTAATTCTGATAATGATTGATGGATATGAGGAACCAATGCTGTACCTCCAAAAACAACGATATCACTTTCAAAGAAATCTTCATCCAAATCATCGGGATAAAGATCCCATGCAGCCCCAATGTTATTGATAAATATTCGCTCTCCATGCCCATGGTCATAATCGGGATCTGAAAGCACATCAGTAAATGAGGTATATTTATCTGAGATCTTGTATTTACCAATCTTCAATGGTGTTCTTTGTAAGTTTTTGTCAATAAAAGTTGCCCCCTTATCCAGGCCTTTACTCCCGTAAAAATAGACCTCGGCATTCATCCCGGCAATCATTTGTGCAGTGTGAATCAAGGAAACGATGGATGGCCCTCCAATATTTAATGTTACTGGAGGATTTCCGTTAGTGATCCTATCTCTTACTTTCAGATAATCTTCACCTGAGAATTTCTCAAATTCATCTCTGAAAACCAGTTTACCGGGAAACAATCCACCATCCCCTGGATTTTCTGAAAGGTAATTTTTGAATAATTCACTCGAAAAACTTACAGGTTTGTAAAGATAATCAACCAACGCACATCCAGTTCCAGATATTCTAAATGCTTTTTTCATAATCCAAAATACTGTTCATAATCCGACACCAGCAAATGGATGGGCTCTTCGTCTTCTTCTATTTTTGGGAACCTACCTACCGTTTCGTTAAAACGATTATCTGCAGTATCATCGTTTACCGCACTCACTTCACCAACCAGGACTTTACCCTTGCCTGGTTCACCATAAAACCGATGATACATCCCTTGTTCAAGGCAGATGCTTTCACCCGGTTTTAAAATCACCTTACCACCGGGTTCAACAATTCTTTCCACACCATCAGTTTTCAGACGTACCGGCGTGGTTTCGTCCAATAAATCTTCCGAAGTAGCGTTGTAAAGCTCAATGACTAGATTACCACCACCACGGTTAATAATATCTTCCATCTTTGCCCAGTGAAAGTGCATTGGTGTTTCTTGATTTTCCTCTACAATCATTATCTTCTCAGCATATGGTTTTTTATCAACATTGAACTTTCCATTTCTCAATGTGAACAAAAACAAACCTCTCTTATAAAAATCGCCAGAGCCGAAATCAGTTATATCCCAACCCAACATGTTGTCAATCACCTCTGAAACAACTCCTTTGTTCTTTTCCCAGTCTGAAAGGCTCCAGTATGCCCAAGGGGGCAAGTGAAACTGATGATCTGCTAAAAATGCTTTCGCTTCTACAATAATCTGATTAACTTCGCTACGTTTCATCTCTTCAAAATTTAATGAGTTAATATAATATTTCTTTTTTTACTGATTTTTTTTCTCTATAATAATCATCGAACAGTACAACAAGTATCCCATCAATAACAACAGAAGACCCATCGCCACTGACTGACCAAAAGCATCAGCAGCTAAACCCATGAGTGGAAGTATTATGGCCCCACCGGCGACCCCCATAATCAACAAGCCGGATATTTCGTTGGCATTCTCTGGTTTACGCTTTAACGCGAATGAAAAAATTATTGAGAAGACATTAGCAACAGCAAAACCAACAATAAAAACCAGCGTCAAAATACTCCATACTTCAGTCATGAATAACATAAGAAACAATGCCGGAATTGCAACAAGCATACTAATTGTGAAAAATCTTTTTGCAGAAAAGGTTACCAATAATAATGCACCAATAAAGGTTCCAATCGTTCTGGCAATAAAATAGAGACTTGTCCCCAATCCGGCTTGTTCTAACGGAATATTACATTTTTCTATTAAAAATTTCGGAACTGTTGTATTGAGTCCTACATCAATACCTACAACAAAAAGTATTCCTATAAAAAAGACAAGTATCATTTTATCTTTCAAAAGAGCGAAAGTGTCACCCAATGAAGATGATTTTTGTTTAGCTGCATCTTCAGTTATCGGGGTTAAAATTAACCATATCCCTGTTAAGATAGTTACTATTCCGTATATAAAGAAAATTAACTTCCAGTCACCGAATCTCAAAGCAGTCCAACTGGCAATGATGGGACCCAGAAAGGCAGCAATAGCCTTAATAAATTGTCCCATTGTCAAACTGCTAGTAAGGCGATCACTACTGACAACATTGGTTAACAGCGGGTTCAGAGAAACCTGAATAATTGTGTTTCCTATTCCCAGTAAAGCGAATGCAAACAACATTATCGGAAAATTATATACAATTAATGGTACGATCATTGCGAATAAAGTAAGCATCATACTAATGATGACCGTACGTTTTCTCCCAAGTTTATTCATTACCATGCTTGTTGGTACTGCCAAGATGGCGAACCATAAGAATAAGCTCAAAGGGAGTAAATTAGCGATGGAATCTTTCAGTCCAAAATCCTGTTTGACATAATTGGTTGATATTCCGACCAAGTCTACTATTCCCATTACAAAGAAACAGCTTATAACTGGCAGCACCTTTTTTAAAGACATCTTATTTTTCATAAACCGTAATTTTAAAAAACTGTTATTATATGTTTTTAAATCGACTATAATTTCACTTTCACGAATTTGTTCTCCCAAGGCTTTATCTCAATAATATCATCTGTTGGTAAATCTTCTCCAAACAAATTACATTCACTAACACTCAGATTTTCACGATAAACAGATGAAAGATTAATGATTGATTCACGCCCTCCAATTTCTCTTAAATGCAATAATAATGCCTCTTCTCCTTCAATAGGTTTCATGTTAACTAAAAGAATATTTGATGGATCGATCGACAAGATTGATTTACTTAAAGGTTGATTGTTATTTGAAACTCCCGCAGAAAAAACTCTGTTTAGCATCGGAACACGATTGCTCCATGCAAATTTAGTTGCGTGTTGAACAGATGCATCCCCTGAAGAAGTGAGATAATAGCTCCATTTAAATTCACCAAACTGAAAAGCATCAAAATTGGTAACCCAATAGTTATTCATAGGCCATGTGAAGATATGGTTTGTTTCAGGTAAAGCATCTTTTTTAAATCTACCTAGATTTATGTCACCGAATTGCATTAATGGAATTTCTTTGCTTCCCATAATAATTTGTTCCGAATTATTACGCACTGAAACAAAATTTTGCACAACGTTCCAGTCATTTACTGATCCTGGAATCTGATCTTTTACAGCTTCAATTGTTCCTCCGGGAACATCAAAGTTTATAATCCCTTCCTGTAATTCGAACGGAAAAGAAACATAGACTGCCTCAGGATCTACTACCAGTTTTTTATTCAAATTATACACAAAATTCAGCTGTTTACAGGTTTTGAAAACATGTAGTTCAAAAGTAAAGTTATCTTCCCCTTCGCCAGCAGGGGTAGTACCTCTAAAAAGATAACTATCCCATATATCTCCTTCTCGGCATCCTACATATTTTATCTTTTCAGGTGAGAACCGTATGAAGTTTCCTGGTTTTAATTTGTCTAATGCCCCCCTAGGATTCTGATCGATTTCATAAATAATCTCACCCATCTTCCAATCGCTTTCTGAAGATATCAAGTTTTTGTTTAGCTCCTTGTCAAACCATTCAGTAACAACTCCTTTATGTGTGTCTAATTGAATGCGATACCACTTGTTTTCAATGATTTGAACTTCATCTGTACTGAGCCCTTCAATATCAGTATTATCTGATTCTATATTGATTGTGTAAGATTTTACTCCTAAAGCCGGAATTTTATCCACCCATAATGCCCAATAGGTTGCATCTGTATAAGATCGAATACGTTGAAGTTTTGCGACTTTACCATTTTCGTCTTGAATAACCACTTTTCTATTTAATGGAATCACTTCGTGATCAGCATAAATAGTGGTATATGCACTGTTTTCCCAATTAAGCGGATTAAACACAGCTATACTGCCCTTATCCTTCTGACGAGGTGTAAATCCTTGAAGTAATCCTAATGCAGTCTCACCTATCGGTCTTGATCTTCTGTATGCCTCCCATGCATATGCTGCTTTATGTTGTTGCTGTTGCATACTTTCAGCATCAAATGGATCAGTGACACTTGCATGAAATCCGAAAGTATGCTCTCCGTAAAATAAAAGCGCTTTATTGGTCTCATCGATCTCTTTGTATACCGAAGATGGGATATCAGCACCTAATATCTTTGCCAGAGAGAGAGAAATTTGGTTGGTTGAAATATCAGCCTGAGCATAACGCATCATTGATGCTTCCCTTGCGGCTGAACCAAAACCATCAGTCCACCAGTCAGGCCATGCAGCTCGATAAGTTTGCAACTGATCGCCATAATTTTGTTCAACTGTTTCCATAAATTCAGAAGCAAGTGCTAATCTTAATTTAGGATATGCATATCTCCGATTCCATTCACGTACAATCTCGCATGCAGCTGTTGAGGGTGGGGAATTATCTGTAAAATAGCCTGAAAATTGCAATGACGTAATGTCATGAGGATATCCTTTCCTCTCCAGTTCAGTAATGTAATCAAACAATTTTCTTTCAAAATTACCGAAGTCCCCTTTCTCCAAATCCATAAAATTACCAAACATGTAATGTTCGGCCCTGAACACTAGCATTTTCTTTCCTGAAGGCGATTCCCACCAAAAAGCAGTAGGTTTATCAAAAGAGATTAAGGCTTTGTGTCCATGGGTACCCATAATCAGATACTTTATACCCAAATCCGGGAAAAATTCACTAAAACTCCATGCTATACCATTCACATCATTTTGCATCGCAGTCTGAACCTTGATCCCCTCATCTTTAAACTGTTTTAAAGGATAAAGTGAAAATGCTAACTCCTGCTCTGCTGGCATTTCATCATAATTGAAATACATTGCAGTCACCTCAATACGTCCTTCATCAATGCGTTTCTTTAGTCGTTCCACCTGTTCTTTAGGGCGTGTTCTGATATATTCACTGACTGACCATGCCGTCTCACATGTCCAGCGAAACTTCGCATCATCAGGAAGAGGGTCAGTTAAGTCGCAGTAATCTAGCACATAATCAATTATACGCATATGGTCTGAAAGAATCTCATGTTGTGGACGGGTATAACCTATATCTGTATGAGTATGCTGCACAAAGTTGACTTGCCATTCCCGAATCGGTTCAATGTTTAGTAGTGTATCATAAATCACCTTTGATTCATTAATGATTTCAAAAATTATATCATTTCCGGTTTCATCATCAGGAATCTTTACTTCTTCTTCATTTTTTCCACTTTTTAGTCTGATAATTTGTGAAAATTCACCTATTCTCAAGGTAATTTCCTTAGATTTGGTATCTTGATTCGTGATTTTAAATCTAACAGGACGGGACAATTCATTATGATCATCATACGCTAATGCAGATAGAATCTTTATTTCATCCATCACGACTGATGATCTATTTAATTGGGCATAAATTCCAGGTTCATGGAGTAGCACAATCAATAAAAAAAGTGTTTTTTTTATATTCAACATTTTATTCCAATTAATTTACTTTTGGTTCTGCTCCCATATGTAATTCCAACACTCCGCCATTGACCAACTCCTGATGTGAAAAGAAAAGTCTGCTCAATGTTTTACCGTTAAGTGTGGCCGATTGTACATACTTGTTGTAGTCACTGTTATTTGTTGTTTTGATTGTAAACTGCTTCCCATTTTGTAGCTGAATCTTCACCTCATCAAATAAAGGTCTTCCGATGGAATACTCAGGAATCCCAGGGCAGTAAGAGAAGAATCCCATACTGTTCAGGACATACCAGGCCGACATCTGACCGCAATCTTCGTTCCCAGAGATACCATCGGGTGTGGCAAGATAAAGCCTCCGCATTATCTCGTCTACTATCTCCTGAGTCTTCCAGGGTTGACCGATTAAATTGTATATATGAGCTGTCTGGTGGCTCGGTTCATTCCCATGTGCATACTGTCCAATCATACCCGTAATATCAGGTGAAGCCTGCTCTCCTTCAATATCGGAGCTGACAAAGAAGAGAGAGTCCAGCTTGGCTCTAAATTTCTTCTTACCACCCATTAAAGCGACCAACCCATCAATATCATGCGGTACAAACCATGTCCATTGCCACGCATTGCCTTCACAGTAATCGGTTTTAAAGTGATTTGAAGCACTTGGATTAAATGGAGTGACCCAGGATCCATCTTCCAGCTTACCCCTCATAAAGCCGGATGAAGCATCGAAATAGTGCTTGTAGTTCTTACCCAACTCAGCATATCTTTTGTAATCCTCTTCCTCTCCCATCTCTCTGGCAAACTGAGCGATCAGCCAGTCATTATATGCATACTCCAGCCCCTTGGCTACCGACATGTTGTCCCGGTCTGAGGGGATGTACCCAGTTGTGTTCTTGTACTGTTTCCCGATAGGCATCAACTCATTAGTAATACCTAAGGGATGAGGTTTTCGCTCTACCAGATAAGGATAAAGTACTGCTGAAATATCACTTGTATCATATATGGAAGAACGTTTACAGGCCTCATATGCTTTTTCCAGATCAAAATCTCTGTACCCTTTCATGTAGGCATCCACTATCACAGATACAGCATGATAACCAATCATGGTCCCGGTATAATTCGAAGCCAGTTCCCACATTGGTAACATGCCTCCCTCCTCATATTTCTGAAGCAGTGATCGTATCATTGCTTCGTTCCTATCCGGAGCTATTACCGTATAGAGTGGATGTAATGAGCGAAAGGTGTCCCAAAGAGAGAAAATGGTATAGTTCTGGTATTCTGCTGATTGAGAAATTGTTTGTCCCATCTCCCTGAAACGACCATCCACATCAGAGCTGATGGAAGGAGTGATCATCGTGTGATACAATCCGGTATAAAAGATGGTCTTTACAGTCTCATCCTTTGATTTAACTTCAATCTTAGAGAGCTCCTCTTCCCAAATCTCTTCAGCCCCTCTTCGGAAGAGATCAAAATCCCATAGAGCTGCTTCTTTTTCTAGGTTCATTCTTGCTCCTGCCTCATCCACAAAAGAGATACCTACTTTTGCCACAATCTGCTCTTCCTGCTTTGTGTTGCCGAATTGGAGAATCGCTCTGATGTTTTGAGATGCAACTTCATTCACACCGGGTTCATTTTTCCCGTCAACTTCCAGCAAAGCTGTAAATGGTTTAGAGAACTGAGCATGAAAATAGACATACCTGTCAGGTGCCCACCCCGCCATATGCTTCATTCCGCTTATTTCCGTGTCGCTAATCACCTTTAACCCGGCCATCAGGCATTTGTGTTCGTGAATCGAGGTGGTGAGGTCAATCATTAACCCGGCCTCTGAAGAGGTGGGAAACGTGTAGCGATGTATCCCGGTGCGTGAAGTAGCGGTCAATTCGGCCATCACACTGTAGTCGTCAAGAGTTACTTTATAGTAACCGGGTGATGCCTCTTCACTTTCATGTGAAAAGCGAGATCCAAAACGGGTAACCTGATCATCACCGTTGCGAACGATCTTTTTCAGCTCTCCGGTAAATGGAAGAAAAAGGATATCACCGTAGTCGCCTATACCAGTGCCGCTGATGTGGGTATGACTAAAGCCAAGCAGCGACTGATCATCATGATGATACCCACCGCAGGCATCCCATCCCCGTAACCGGGTATCCGGGCTCAGTTGCACCAACCCGTGTGGCAGGGTAGCCCCGGGAAAGGTGTGACCATGTTGCCCCGTTCCAATAAAAGGATCCACGTATTCAATCAACTTTTCTCGGGCAGGTGTACAGGAAGCAAAAATGATGCAAAGAGCTATGAAAAAAATCTTTATTGACATGACTGCTTTAGTGTTAGTTGTAGTAGGTAAATTCTGTTTCTCCTCTGTAGTAAGCCTCTGAGGGCAGCACTCTTTTACTGTTATTCCCTGAATAGTGCAGCAGGTAGGATGAATTGTATTCCGGCTTACCCACTACCCGTATTGATAGGGTGAACAGATCTCTCTTCATCTCAGGGATCACTGCTGATGCTGTGGGGCCTTCCACATTGCGGAAACCATCGGATGCAGGACAATCCCATGTCATCAACAGAATTTCCTTATCATCATACTGAAGGACAACCTCCATTCTGGATTTTTCGAGACTTCTATAAGCGTCGTTCAACATGAACAGATCGCATGAAAAGTGCTCCCCTGCACTCCATTCAAATTTCGGAATCCGTGTACTGGCCAATATAGGGCGACATGCTTTGGTCACATGATGGTATGCCGGCTTCACCTCGTTCGGCCAATTGATCAGGCTGTTGTTTGCCGCTGTTGGCCAGGGCTCCTGGTAGCACCAGTTCAAAGCCATGCTGCAATAGGGCTTTTGACGGCGTGCCTCCTCATAGATAAATTTTAATCCTTCACACTGTAACAACTGGCTGTAGGCAACGAGCTCTTCGATTGAATTTATTTTGCCGAAGTACTTCTCCAGTGTTGGCATCTCTAGCCAGCTGTCTGCCTGCCATGCTCCCATGGCGTGATGACTCTCCCAAGCTGTATTCAGCTTTGGGGGAAAAAGTTCATCTTTCGGTATGAAACTTTTCAGCACCTCTATATTGGCAGCTCCGGGAACCGCGAACTCTGTGTAAGCCGTGTTCTCTGCACGCGCCATCCATTGATACAGATCCTCGTCCCTCTCTCTGTCATAGAATAAATAGTGGCCGTGCCCGATACCGTAGAGCGGTGATGTATATATGAAGGGAGTGAGGCGATCCAGCTCATAACAAAGGCTGTTGAGCAAGCGTAGGGCCAGCGATTGGTCAGTCATCCCACTCCAGCTGTTGAACAATTCATTTCCGCCCGACCAGATGGAAAGACAGACATGCTTCTTTACTCTTTTAATAATTGAACGAGCTTCCTGCTCAAGAACCGTCAAATATTTCTCATCATTGGTGTAATTGTTACAAGCCAATGGAAACTCCTGCCACACCATGATGCCCAACTCGTCGCAAAGATCATAAAATACATCTTTGTTGGTAATGCCGCCTCCCCACACACGTAGTAGATTGAAGTTAGCCTCTTTGGCAAGGATAAGCTGTTTTTGGTATAGCTCGGGGGTGATCAATCCCACAAACAGCTCAGGATGAACCCAGTTGGACCCTTTCGCGAAAATTCTCCGGTTGTTGATTTCCAGTGAAATAGGAGCCACAGAACGGGTTTTTGGGAAACCGGAATCCTCCCGAAGTTTCTCATTCAGGATCAGTCGTACCATTCGAAATCCTATCTTTCTGGTACTTCGTTCCAACACTTTTTCCTTTTGATCCAACAGGAACAGGTCACTGGTGTATAAAGATGCAGTACCATACCCGTTCGGCCACCAAAGGCTGATTTCAGGTAAAGAGTGATGGATGATACTCTTGTCTTCATTCAATGAAATCAGTTTTTCAACAACGATTTTCCCCTCCGGATCTGTCAAAACCCATCTTAATTGTTTCCCGGCAATTTCATAGCCTTCAATCTCAACGTATATATCTGCATCTGTCAGGGCAGCATTCAGGCTGTAGTCCAACTTCACTTCGGACAAGCGCGATTGATTGCGGACGATCAGTCTGGTTTCATCCCATATGCCACGAGTAACCAGCCGCGGGTGCCAGTCCCAGCCATAGCTGACCGCAGGCTTGGCACTTTCCCGGGCGTTTTGACGATAGGTCTCCTTGCCCTTTTCGTAAGGAACGCCAATTGATGGAATGGGCATCATAACTATTTTCAGTTCGTTCTCCCTCTCCAGGTAATTCGTAAGATCCAGGTCGACATAAGTAAACATCCCCTCCTGTTCCCATATTTTCTGATTGTTTAGGTATATCTTGAACTGATAATCGATCCCCTTCGAATAAAAGAACAACCGCTCACCTCTTTTTAAGGCTGGTTTCTTAAAGTGGGTTTTGTAGGTGAAATACGAGGACTCCATCCAGTCAAACTGATGAAAATTGTCCCCGTACCACCAGGGTTGAGCATATCTCTCCCCCCTCATTATATCCAGCTGCACAGCCCCGGGAACCTGTGCAGTGAACCATTTGTCAGGTTGGCCCATCTCTTCTTTATGATAAGCTATTTGCCACTCCAAGTTTTGCAGCTGTGAGACCGCATTGGTTGTATACATGCTTAATATGATTAATAAAATCTTACGGTTCTTGTTTTTCAAAACCTTATGTTTATTGTAACCAGATATCTTTAATTGTCTCTTCTAGATTCAGCCCCTGAGGAAAGTCATCTGTTCGTGTATTGGCATGGCATTTTTTCACAGGCTGATCCTTCCCCGTCACCATGATGCGGCACACAGGCATCTGTAAAAATCCATTTGG
>Ga0265294_10008973_pt1 | contig 11593 bp, 15 predicted proteins | sample MunlanPumphouse3_FD_192504 | JGI IMG/M metagenome (GOLD analysis project Ga0265294, IMG submission 192504) | Groundwater microbial communities from a municipal landfill in Southern Ontario, Canada - Pumphouse #3 | ecosystem: Environmental > Aquatic > Deep subsurface > Groundwater | place...
CAATTCGGCGTGATATCGGCGACCTGATCGCTGTCCCGGACAGCGTCAAAAGGCAGGAGGCCTCGGAATGGAGAGGCCGGGACGAACAACACCATGCAGTTCCGGATCATCTGAGGTAAAGTTTACTGTTGTTTTACAAAAAGCATTATGCCAATATCTTTGTCATTCGTAGACAGGAATACATCGCTTTCATAAAACATGTTGAAGATATCTGACGTGTTGTCTTTCAGGACAACTAAGGCATATGCAGAAGCAAAAGGGGTACAGCACCAGATGAATTCTTGTTGTGTTTCATTTACTATTCCATTAACAGTGATTTTGTAAGAAAGAGTACCCGTGGTGTCTGGACGGAACGAGAGGGTCATTTCAAGTTTTCCATTTGAAGGCCAGTTTTTTTCGCCAAGCGCACTAGCTATTTTGCTTAAATCATTGGTGGAATAAACCCACTTTCCCACAAACTTTGCTTCAGGAGTTCTTGGTTGTTGTAAAGAAACCTCAGATTCATTAATTGGAGTAACCGGTTTTGTCGTGTCTGTCGATAGCGTTTCGCAAGAAGCGAGAATGACAACCAGAAGCGAAAAGATAACTGCTCCGATTAGATGTTTTTTCATTTCCGTCCCCCATCCATTGAAGCAACGTTATCATACTTGCTACGGAAGCACAAGTTTTACATATCCACGTTTTTTTAGAACGACAGTAATTAAAGTGTCCACCAAAAGCCGTTTGGCAAAACAAAACACAATTTTTGAACTATATTATTGATTCCGCACGTTTCCCAACCATCAGACAACCTCTTCCCCGTACGTTACCATTTGATGCATGGAGGGAGCGGAAATGCATAACCTTACGGCAGGGGAAACGGATGCATGACGCGGTGCTGGTAGCGGTGATCACGGGATGCGTCGCGCTCTCCAACGGCATCCTCACGGCGATACTGAACAGGAAATGGAAGCACAGCGACGGGGCCTCCGAAATGCGCTCGGACATCAGCCAGCTTTACCAGATGGTGGACAGGCTGGGGCGCGGGCTTTGCCTCGGTCTGGAAAACGACCGCGTGATCTTCCAAGCGTTGAGGAAGCACGCCATCAACGGGGAGTCGGAGGAACAGGAGAAGAAGATCGAGGCGTATTTCCATGAATGTACCATGAACGGCTTCAAGGACGTCCATGAGAAGGGGGAATGATATGGTTGACTGGAAAACCACGCTGGTCATCCTCGCACTTTTGGTGTGGGGGTTGTCGAACCTGATGGAGCACTACAAGAAGGTGTGGAGGAAGAACAGGGCGGGGGTGTGGGAGATACGGCTGGTGTCTTTCGGGTTCTCCGTTGCGGCCGTCCTCCTCTCCCTGCTTCTGGGGTTGCTCTCCGTGCCGTCCGGCACGCACAGGTGGGCGATGGGCGTGGTGTACGCCGTTGTCGTGTACTTCGTGCAGGAACGCGTGGACATGAAGGTGGTGAAGAGGCTCGCCATTGTCGCCATCGACGAGAAGCTCAGGGACTACGGGGTGACGGAGGAACAGTTGGAAAAGCTCAAGGGAGCCGCAAGTGCCTGATCTTTTGTCCAAGCTCTTCGCAGGAGTGGTCGGCGTACTGCTCCTGCTCCTTGGAATCGAGAAGGGGAGGACGAAGAAGCAGAAGCAGGTGATTGAAGAACAGAAACAGAAGATCACCACAGCCCAAAAACAGGCGCAGGTCAACAAGACGGCGGTGCAGGCGATCCAAAAGGCGGCGGTGAGGGACGACACCATCCAGAAGGAGCAGAAACGTGAGGAGGCGGAAATCAATGAGACGAAGGCCACGAGTGAGACCATTGCTGTTGCCAATGATGTTGTGTCTCGCTTTAACACTCGGCACCAGTTGCCAGAGCACGAAGGGGATACCGGAACAAATTGAGATACCGGCGTTCAGCGCGGTGAAGCCCACAGCGCCGGAACTGGAGGGGATACCGTCGGATGCGGACGGGGCGATAAAGGCGCTGACTGTTGACCTGTCCCGGCTGGACGGATACACACAGCAGTTGGAGGAGTACATCACGGAGCAGGACGACTACTACCAGACGGTAATCATGACACTCGAAGAATAATTTGCTTACTGACAAGAAGTCACCAAGAGGATCACTCTGTGGCTTGGTCAAGCGAAATCATGATCTGACGAATAAGTGTGGATTCCTTTGCTTCCTCGGGATAAATCAAATAAGTGCCGCGTCTTATAGTAAACCCCGTTACCTCCAATTCCTTGAGGATGCCTTCCTTTATTTCATCTTTGCACACACTCAACGGGAGTACCGTCACCCCATGATTCTGGGAGACCAATTCCTTGATAATCGGGATACTCTCAATCTCAAGAATCACATTGTATCTTGAGATGTTGTCCTCATGGAGCGTCAACCAATCCTCGAACAGGATTCTGGTTGATGATTTTCCGTGTCTGAGAATGAATTTCTCCCCCCTGAGGTCCTGCATATGGACACCGCTTTCCCCCGCAAAGTGATTTTTATTGCTTACGATAAGGCCAAGCCTGTCATCCATGATTCGTTTGGAAAGGAATTTCCTGTCGGCCATCTTCTCGTCACATATAGAGAAATCAAATTCATAGGTTTTCATGCGTTCATAAAGTTCGACCATTGGGTGCACATGGAAGTTCACAGATATCCTCGGGGTGCGTGAAAAGATTATAGTAAACAAGCGGGGGATTAGGTATTCGCTTGCGGTCGGTGTCATCCCAATATCGATTCTCCTGCGATTCTGCTTGTACTCATCAATGGCTTGATGCATAGCATCATCGACGTTCTTCATCCTTTTGAAGTATTTGAGCAAATAAGCACCCTCTTTCGTAAGCACCAAGTCCCGTCCATTTTTTTCAAACAGCGTGACACCAAATTCTTCCTCAATGCTTTTGATATGCTGGCTTATTGCGGGTTGCGTGAGATGAAGCAAGTCCCCGGTACGTGTAAAACTTTTTGTTTCCGACAATGTGATAAATGAAAAGACCCTCGGGTTAAGTATCATTAGTTTTCCTTATACATATATTAAATAATCAAATGAAACATAAGCATACGTTATATTATGCTGGCCTCGGTGGACTGTCAACAAATATAATCATAATTTATTCTTATATAAATAAATATAATTTTACTTTCACCCGAAATTACAGGATACTGTCGCCGAACAGTTGGAGGGAATTGCATGGCGTTCACTTTTTCAGGCATACCGCAAGACACGCTTGTCTTGTCCACTGTCGGCATGATGCTTTTGCTTGGTTTCGTGGGAAGCCGATTCACAAAGTTGCTCCGGTTGCCCAGCGTGACAGCTTATATCCTTGTGGGGGTCGTGTTTGGGCCTGAGCTGGTAGGGCTTTTCCCCGCACAGGTCCTTTCCCATATGGATTTCCTCACGGACATTGCGCTTTCCTTCATAGCGTTTGGCGTGGGGCGGTATTTTAAAATCTCGGTCCTTCGTGAAAACGGAAAGAGCGTTTTCGTTATCACTCTTTTCGAATCTTTGTCAGCGGCTGCCATTGTTATGTTTGTGATGCATTCTGTGTTCAGCTTTTCTTTGACCTTCTCATGCATCATGGGGGCGATAGCATCTTCCACTGCACCCGCAAGCACAATCATGACGATTCGGCAAACCAACGCAAAGGGGCCGTTTGTCCAGACCTTGTTGCAGGTCGTTGCGCTTGATGACCTTGTCGCTCTCGTGGCCTTTTCCGTGGCTGTCGCAGTCGGACAATTGTCTGATGGTGAGGACATAAACACTTGGCAGATCATTGTCCCTGTGGCTACAAACATCATTTCCATTTTCTTGGGGGGATGCCTTGGACTGTTTGTCTCTTGGGTATTCTCGATCAAGAAGAAGCATGACAACCGGCTTGTGATCCTTCTTGCATGTTTTTTCCTCAACGCCGCGATTTGCGATGTCCTGAGTGTATCGCCTCTCCTTTCCTGTATGATGCTTGGCATGGCGTATGTGAACCATAGCGGCGATGAGTCGGTGTTTGACCAAGTGGCTGATTTCTCTGTCCCATTCCTCCTGCTGTTCTTCGTCCTGGCAGGATCGAAACTCTCGATTTCCTCTCTTTCCAATCTCGGTGGAGTGGGAGTGGTGTATTTTGTCATCCGCATTGTCGGCAAATATGCCGGTGCAAGTATTGGTGGTCTTGTGACACGCTCGGATTCGCGGGTGACCAGATATCTTGGGCTGGGGTTGATCCCTCAGGCTGGTGTCTCCATAGGACTTGCCGCGCTTGGGGCTCGAAGCCTCTCCCCTCAGATGGGGGCGATGTTGAACACAATCATCATCAGTTCGAGCGTACTTTATGAGATGGTGGGGCCCGCTTGTGCAAAATTGTCTCTCTCTTTGAGTGGTTCGTACGTCCAGGAAGCGAAGGAAAAGAAATTGCCACAAGATAAGAATATGGTTGTTGGTACATCCCCGCCAGCTTCCTCATCCTACTGTGATTCCAAAACCTCTCTCGGAGACAGGAACGACCGCCTTATCCGAAAGAATTCCGTACAGTTCAGGATTTACGAGCATAGAAGTACTTGAACTTGCAGAGGAATGTCGCCGCACCGCCCACGAGGTCGGAGGATGATATGGCGAGCGTCTTGCCCGCCGCACTCCCCGCATCCCTCCACGTCGTGTCCGCCGTGGTGTCGGAGGAGATGCGTTGCCACGTGAAGCTGTCCGCACCGTACTTCCCCGTCACGTCCGCACCGTCCTGCAACAGCATGGCCGTGAGCGTCACCAGGAAGCCGTCCGTCGGGACGACCGTGGGGCCGGTGACCTCCACCGCGAGCCTCACCCGGTCGTCGAGGCCGGATATGTCCGTGTTCTCGTCCAGCTTTTCCGGGCCGAGCACCGTGGAGAGGAACGATTCGAGGTTGCCGTATGCGGAGAGCTACCGGAACCGATTGAGATACCGGCGTTCAGCGCGGCGAAGCCGACCGTGCCGGAACTGGAGGGGATACCGTCGGATACGGCCAGGGCGATAAAGGCGCTGACCGTTGACCTGTCACGGCTGGACGGATACACACAGCAGTTGGAGGAATACATCGCAGAACAGGACGATTATTATCACACGGTCATCAAAAACATAAACCTGTAGGGACGCCTTATGGGGTCGATGCTACCGGATCACTTCTTCCCAATTCGCCGGGCCCCCATCTGGCAAAGTGTTTTTGGGTTTCATGGTTAAAAAAAGGCCCCGGACCCGTAGGTTACCGGAGCTCGATCCCTCCGCAAGATTTCTCTCGCTACTTGAGATGTATCGCCTTTTATGAAGAATGTCAAAGGATTTATGGTGAGCCGTCATATTTTGTTTACTGTTTGCCCATCGGGTGCTTTGGGTTTACAATAGCACTAAAATCTGGAAGGACAGTACAACATGGCATCGGAACTGCAGGAAAAGGCGAAACGCAACAAGAAAGGTATCCGTCCGAAATGCGGGAAGTATTTTCCCCTCGGGCAGATGGAGACTGATTGTTTCACCCTGTAAAGCAAGGGTGGAAGAACCATCCCAAGGAACTGCCGGATGCCTTGCGGGGATTGCAACCGCCGGAAAAGCGATGTATAAGAAACAGACAAATGAATGGTGCGGTTTTGCAAGAAGCCACCCCCTATGAGGAGATGACCTGTGGATGAGAAGCAAACATCTGGGATTCCGCTTTTCGGGAAGCGTGAAGAATTTCTCCAAGGCCTTGAACGTTTCCTTCCGGCAGTCGATACATCGGGTTCCTGCTCGATAGAGATAAACGCCTCTTGGGGGTACGGCAAGACGACTTTCATCCACCATGCGGAGAAAGAGCTGAGGGGGAAAGGCTTTGGGGTCCTCCATTACAACGCTTGGGAAAACGACTATGAGACCGATCCCCTGGACTCGATATACTAGGAATTCGTCCCCCAGTTGTACAGCCTCCTCGGGGTTGACGAGCAAAAGGAAGACGATGAGGCCAAAGCCATAGCGAATTTCATCGCCGGGAGTCTGGCTCTCCTCCAGATGATATCCCCTGCCGTGAACAGGATCACGGAAGCGGTTGGCAATTTCAGACAGGACAAAGAATCCATAGAAGGCAAGGTCGCCAAATTCTCAACGATAGGACATGGAAAGGGTGAATCCCCAGTGGCGATTGCCAAGGAAGCGATACGGACAAGTCTGGAAGATGTCTATGGGGCTTTCATCAAACGACAAGAAAAGCTGGGACACGGACAAAAACCCATTGTCGTGCTTGTCGACGAACTTGACCGGTGCAGGCCGGATTACGCGATAGAGCTGCTGGAACGCATCAAGCATCTTTTCTCTGTGAACGGTTATGTCTTCGTCTTCGCATTGGCAAGGGACCAGCTTGAGAAATCCGTGGGGCACCGGTACGGTGAGAAGTTTGACGCTTCAGGGTATCTGGAGCGTTTCTTTGACTTTAGGTTCGGGCTTCCCGATCCTGACCTCGCCGAGTATTTTGATTTCCAGATCACCAAGACAAGACTCCCTGAGGGAAAACGGTGTGCGGCCAAGTACCTGAAATCCTTCGTGACGGCATCCCCTGATGGCTTTGGCCTTTCATTGCGCGTCCTGGACAAGATGATTGTTGATTTGTCATCCCTCATTGCCCTTGTGGAGGATGACTCCGACGTAAGGATTTGGGCGCTTTTCCTTGCGATGGGGGTGCTCGCACAGAAAACCAATCCGGATTGGTTTAAGTCATATTATACCACCGACGATTTGTTGGTTCATGCAGTACTACGTCCAATAACGTTTTGGGAACAGAAAATAAGAATCCAGTACAACGGCCAGAAATACAACTATATACGTCATAACAGTAACAATTTCTCTTGGCCTCGTCTGTTTGTTTGTCCTCCCTCCTCATCTGGGCATATGGGGGAAAGACTGCTTGAGGGCTTGGCCTTGTATGTGGATGATGAGGTGGTGACCCCATTATCTGCAGGGGACCCGTTCTTCGTATCTCCGAACCGGGATCCGAAAAATTTCTCATTTCGTTTCAACGCGATGCCGGAAGGGAACGGGAAACTGATATCTTCTTCGGAAGACTTTTGCCTGAAAAAATATTCTGACATCCGCCATGAGAGTTATCAGTTGGTTTGCTCACTGAAAAAAAACAGTTGGGAGGAAGGGAATGAGAATGCGGGCAAGACAAAAGAGCCTTCCTGACCTGTCCCGAATGTTTTTTATTTCACGAAGTCGCTTCCCAGCAGTATTCTTGGGTCCGTCTGTTGTTTGCCTCTTCCCCTTCGATATCGGCATTTGTCTTTGTGCCTGTTTTGCATATGGAGTCCAAGAAACAAGTTGGCTTGACCTGTGTCGTCTTCCACAATACATTGAGATGTTTGTGAGTGATGAAGGAGTACGGACAATGGGTAGGAATTTCTTGTTTGCGGGACCCTCATTGTGGGAGGGGATAGGTCGTGACATTGATTTGTTCGGCGTTCTTGATGAGCACAACACAACCCTCCCACCTGAAGAGACTGACGCATTGGCCCGTCAAGAAGATATCCGTATGCTGAAGACTGACATGAACAATGCCATGCATGAGGTTTATGATGGGGTTGCATGCAAAGGGAAACGGAAGGACTGAAAAGTGGCAACCCAAACAGTCACAAGGTCGTGATGATGGTTCAGAAACGCAGATGACGGGATCCAGATATTCTCCATCTCCAGAAAGGGAATGTCACCGGACATCATTGAATTGCCGGAAGGAAGAACTCAGCCATTTTCATCCGGCAGGAGATCCTTGTATCTAATCCCAAGAGGCGGGGCGAGTTTTCTGGCAAGGTTGACGCCGAGGGTCCTCCTGCCGTTCTCCAGCATGGAAACGGTGTCCCGCTTCACCCCAGCCGCTTCGGCAAGTTGCTTCTGGGTGAGTCCTTTCCTGCTCCGGAAGGCGAACAGCCTGTTCCCCGGGACTTCCAGCAGGGCCTTCCCCTCCTGGTACAAGTCGGTCCGCACAACGGGAATGGGTTCTTTCCCCTTCCCCCTGTTTTCCTTCATGACCACCACCCCGGGGTAATGTTCCCTGATGATGGGAAGGATGAGCCTGCCGCCCGACCTGATGGTGATGTCAATATGGTGCGCCTTCTCTACCACCCGCATGATACAACTGTGCCCCGCATAGCCTTACGAAGGTAACATAATTGTTACGACATTTCAACGGTGTCCCGCGGTCCCCCTTGCAAACCTAGCGGTTTGGGGCTAAAGTGGCGGCGTATACAGATACGTACTCAGTATGTTTGTTTTTTGAAACATGGTCGTTCATCGCCATTCACGGCAAGGCGTTACACCGAAAAAGTTTATTCATTGCGTGGCATAGAGTTGCAATGTATGTAAACCGGTTCAGATCCTAGTGGGGTCACACCTATGAAAGTTCGAGCCTTCTCTTGATATTCCGGCCTATGGATCGCATGTGACACTTTGATGGCATGCGGAGAATAGTTCTTATTTTCTACGCATATATCGCCTGTTATTTGCGTAGTTTAGATTGATTATTCTACGCATCCCGGGTACAATCAACTCATGTGTATTACAAAGAAGTATATCTGGCAATCACAATACTGGCCTTCTTTCGAATTTGATGCAACTCAATTGACCGTTGTTCTATCGGAGGTAAATGAGAAGATAGGCGTTCTTGAGGGAAGAATGACGGCAATGGGATTGTCCCCCCATAGCAGTGCAAGCGTTGAGAGCCTTACCCATGAGATAGTCCAATCCTCAGATATTGAGAGCGAGAGGCTCTGCACCGAGGATGTCAGGTCCTCGGTGATAAAGAACCTTGGTCTGGATGCCGTGATATTATCAGAGTATTCCCCCGCATCAAAGAAAGGCGACAATATATCAGAGAGGATTTCATCAATAGTAAAGATAGTCATGGATGCCGTCATCAACTGCAATACCCCGTTAACTGAAGAAAGGCTGTTCTCGTGGCATACTCTGCTGTTTTCGGAGTCAAGAAGCGGTAGATACAAGATAATCACAGGTGCATACCGGACGGATGAGAACGGTTCGATGCAGGTGATTTCAGGATCAATAGGAAGAGAGATCGTGCATTACCAGGCTCCTCCAGCTTCCGTTGTTCCACAGATGATGGAGCAGTTTCTGAAGTGGTTCAACACCAGCGCAGCCGACCAGGGACTTGATGCGGTTCTGAAAAGCGCAATCGCCCACATATATTTTGTCTCAATCCATCCGTTTGAAGACGGCAATGGCAGGATAGCAAGAGCGATTGCCGACATGGCACTTCACCGAAGCACCAGCCTCAGGACCAGAGACCATCTGTTCAGCATGAGCGCACAGCTTTCGAAAGAAAGGAAGGAGTATTACACTCAACTCGAGAGTGCACAGACACTATCATCCGACACGATCAATATCACAGAATGGTTGAGGTGGTATATCCAGTGCATGGAAAGGGCCGTCGACAATGTGCTTGCCGAATTGGATTCCGTTTCCAGAAGAAAGGCACTCTGGGAAGAAGCAAACAAGCTGGGGATCAATGAAAGGCAAAGAAAAATACTGAGCCTGCTCATCCCCGGTGAATTCAAAGGCAATCTGACTTCCTCGAAATGGGCGCTCATCTGCAATTGCTCCCATGACACGGCCTCCAGGGATATCAAGCATCTGATTGATGCCGGGCTACTAAGGAAATCCGAAAGCGAAGGAAGAAGCACATTTTATTATCTGAGAGGCTAGTAATCGGAATCCTTACGTGCTTGTGTCGCTCCGCTCTTATTCTTTCTTCCCTCGAATGCACTTGTTCATCCCTTCCAAGTGTCCAACTTTTTGTCCGCACACCCTCTTTGTGATTCTTACTATATCAGACACAGGCATCTATAGCCGAAGCGACATCAGGGTCACCTAAAAGGATGGGACAGAGGCAAGCATTGTGAGGCAACGAGAGAACGGGTCAATAATATTTTTTGTGTAGAGACTGATGGCGCAACTTTTAATGCTCGTTCGCTTGGTTTGGCTTTTCGTCCAAAATCAGGATCGTTTTGGACGGAGATGAGACCTTTGGGACGAAAACCTATCTTGCAAAGCCATCAAAAGCATTGACGTAGAAAGTGCTCTTCCCGATTCCCGTTCTTTGAATTCTTCCTTCATCACAGAGAGTTTTCAGCGAGTTGAGTACAGACGAACGACCGATAGACGGACAAGCGTTGATAACATCAGCACTTGTGAATTTTCCGACAAGAGTGGTTGTGAAAGCAAGGACAACATCATAAGCAGAGCTCTTCACGCCAACAAATTGAACACGTTGCTCAAACTCGACGTAGCACCCAAGCACCATCTGGAGCATGTATTTCACGAATGGCATCGGGTCGTTCTTTCCTTCCTGCCATTGATAATCGGACTGCATCAATGCCTCGTAATAGGCGTCCTTGGACCTCTCTATCTGCTTCTCAAGACTGATGTATTTTCCAACCATATATCCGCTCTTGTAAAGAAGGAGCAACGTAAGAAGTCTGCTCATGCGGCCATTGCCATCATTGAAGGGATGGATACAGAGAAAATCACAGATGAAGACTGGTATCAGGATGAGAGGATCAATCCGCTCAAGGCCGATTGCCTTCTCGTATTCGTCGCAGATAGCCTGTATCGCATCGGGAATCTCGTAAGGAGTCATGGGCGTAAACCGAACTTTCTGCGAGTCGTCCGTCATGGTCTGGGTTATGTAGTTCTGTACATTCTTGAACTTCCCGCCAAAGGAAAGTCCAGCCTTGGCCATCAGATCACGGTGAAGCTGTAGTATGGCAGAAGGCTTGACGGGGATATAGTCATGGCTTTCATGGATGGTGTTCAACACATCACGGTACCCGAGAATCTCTTTCTCATCGCGGTTGCGTGGAGCTGTTTTCTCTTGCATCAGCTGGCGCAACCTGGTGCTGGTGGTGACTATGCCTTCTATCTTGTTGGATGATTCCGTGCTCTGGATCCGAGCAATCTCGACAAGCTTTTTCAGTTCAGCCGGTTTCTGGCGGATGAACAATTCCTGCTTCCCCTTATGCTCATGAATCTTGGCGACATTGGAAAGAATATCATTATCCCATAACCTCTCCGTTAATTTGGCATAATCAAAGCTTCTCACACTGTATCCTCCAGCCTTTAACCATTTACGTCCAAACTATACCATGTTTTGGACGTAAAATAAAGAGATTGGACGAATCACATCTGAATCCTACCTTGGTAATTGTGAGATTGTTTACAAATCGCGTGATAGTACGAAGTATTCGCGGGCTAGTGCAAGGGGTAAACACGGGATTGTATCCTTTTAGACTCGGTGATATACGGCCTTCAAGTACTTATTCATTACAAGGTAAGGAGTTGATTTTTTTACTGTACATGAAATCGTACATTTTCAACTTTTTGCATTTACAGTAATTAGCTAAAATTTTATCATTATTGTAAGCCATGAACGAAGGGTTCAAGATCACTTGCCGGAATGGAAGGCGTATACAAGTGATGTTCGACGGTACCGGAAGATGGGTCTCTTCCGGGTACTCAAAAAAAGAGGACGCGGTCAACTGGGCGGAACGCCAGTTGCGCCTCAAGAGGACCCAGACACCGACACTCGCTGATTTCTCAAGGGATT
>Ga0265294_10008974_pt1 | contig 11591 bp, 7 predicted proteins | sample MunlanPumphouse3_FD_192504 | JGI IMG/M metagenome (GOLD analysis project Ga0265294, IMG submission 192504) | Groundwater microbial communities from a municipal landfill in Southern Ontario, Canada - Pumphouse #3 | ecosystem: Environmental > Aquatic > Deep subsurface > Groundwater | place...
CGCAAAACTTGGCATTAATATACATCTCAATGGTATTCTTGAGAGAGATCATAGTTTAAATAATCCAGATAGAAATCTACACAGGGTAGATATTTATTCAAAGTTTTTTGGACTAAAAGTAGAAGAATTGGACTGGTCATTAAAAATGCAAAATACTCCAGAAAAGATGTTTTTCAAAGAAAATGAGAAGGTCATTGCGCTTCAAATTCGTGGTTCCGGTGTTATGAAAACACTACCCCACGAATTCATTAAAAAAATAGCATTTGCTGTTGTCCAGATGGGCTATAAAGTGCTTTTGATTGATCAAGATAAGGGAATGGGCTTTGAGGGCGAAAACATCATAAATGCCTGTGGTAAGATGGACGTTATAGACATCGTAACAAATTTGCAGAAATGTAAGTGTGCAATCACGATGGATTCTGGTGTTTTGTGGCTGGCACATGTTGCCAATTGCCCAGTTTTAACATTTCTGGGTTCAACTCGTGAAGCAGAACGAATGTCACTTCACCCACAGTACCCAGAAAAAGCCAGAAGTATAAATTTATCGAAACATGTTGGTTGTACTCCATGTTTTGAAACCCGCGTTAGGTGCAAGGGAAGTATTGATTGTATGAACAAGTTCAATCATGATACAATCTTGAAAGAGGTTATAAACAACCTTAATCTTATATTGAAAGGTGATAAAAATGGCCAGAAAGAAGAAACAGATTTATTCGCAGGAATCTTCGACTGAAGAACAGGAAGCTCCTGTAGAAGTTGAAGAAGTGGCTGAACAGGAAGAACAGGAAGAAGTAGCCGAGGTTGCCCCAGAAGAACCAGTGGTGGTTGAAGCTGCTGTAGAACCTGTGGCTGTAGAACAGGAAGAAACCGAAACCGACAAGGAAGCAATTCTTCGCCGGTTGAAAACCAATGCTGCAAACTTTTCAAAAGAATACTTTGAAAAGCGAAAAAAATCCGGGTGCGACTATACTCAGTGTGGTCTGTGGCAGGAAATGTATGCAAGGTTTCTGAACAGGGCATTCGCTCTGGGCAAGAAGGTCGTACTTGATGTTGGTGGTGCTTATGGCGCGATTGCCCATGCAATCAAGGTTGTTGGCGCTGCCAGGGTCATCTGTGCAGACATTTCAAAGTATGTTGTCGAAGCCAAGACTTTCAACGATGTTGAATATCTCTATGCTCCGGTGCAGCACATGAAAGCCATTGACAGTGAAACCGTCGACTTTGTACATGCTTCGCATGTCATGGAATACATTGATCCCATCGACATTGAGCGCAGTATCAAAGAAATCGGCAGAGTTCTCAAATCTGGCGGTTCTTGCTTTATCACCAGTGAAGTTGACATTCCGAACATCGTGGCCGCGTGTGAAAAATACATCGGCGATGTACCCAATGTCAATCTGGTTGCCGCCGATAAAGAACATGGTTTCCTGAAGCAATACCCATGGAAGGTCTTTGTTTTCAGGAAGAAATAAGGAGTTTGTAAATGGACAATAGCATATTGGCCGACAAGTTCATAAATCTGTACGGGATTAACGTCGAAGAAAACAATGGTTTAGACATTATAGACCAGTGTGTTAAGAAGATTTCCGAAGAATATCCCAAGCTTGAAAACAGTTACATTGAAACCGTAGCCGATCAGAGTCTTTATCAAGTCTCAAAAGAGGGTATGATCAGGGTTTCAAAGGTCTACTATACCTCGATTCCGACTGGAACTGATGTCATGGTAAGTGACCCGATTGCATCTTCAAGATCACTTAGTTTCAGGTTTACAGAAGTCTATGAAAAGGAAATATCAAATAGACTGAATCCGGTCGATGCCAATATTGTCAATTATGACTCTTTTGAACTCATTCCAGCACCCCCGGTAGCTGATGTTAAGATTTATTATGAATATGAAGCTTACCGTCAGCTATCGGAAATCCCCGAAATCTTTGAAGAAGACCTATTTGCCCTGTTCTTCTTCTATGAACGTGAGAACGAATTCAGAAAGACCATGAGGAACAATGCCGGTAATGTGTTTGCCTTTGACCGGCGCGGTAACATTCAGGCCGGTGCTACCGGCGGTTCTTCTGACCCGATGGCTTCAAGGGACGCCGAAATGAAGACCATTATGAAACATCTCAGAAATACGGTTATGAAGTTGAGGCGGTAAATGGGTATGTTGTTTGATTCTGGGCCGTTTGAGGCGGCAATACAGCAATGTGATATGGAGATTGTAAAAACTCTAAAATCAAATGCGTTTAAAAAAGAAGCCAATCAGGTCATTAGAAAAGAAATCAGAAAGGCACTTGAAGAAGCGGATTATGATGTTTCAAAAGAATTCATCCGAGCATTCATTCGGTCTTGTCATATTAAAGAAATAGATTCGATTGATTTAAACACAACCGAAGAAGTTTTTTTTAATATTGTTTACGACTTTGAATCCCAAGACATTGTTACTGAATGGGAAACCAAGGCCAGCGAGGGTGAAATAAAAACAGCATCCGTGGATTCTTTGGATATCGTGGAATTTATGGACAAGGGGCGTCCAGGCTACACCATAAACCCAACAGAGCATCATGGTTTATTGGCCATTGGCCCAAAGGGTGAACCGTACGACCCGGATAATAAGCAGAATAAGATCATCAAAGGTTCAGTTAAAATACCACCAAAGGCCGCATCGAATATGTTTGTCAAAGCAGACGCAGCACTACAAGAACTACTTGATCAAAAAAAGAATGAACTGTTAGAAGCTCATATGGAACGATCAAGAGAAGCAATTAGAAAGGTATTTGGCATATGACAGCCCTGAAAAAAGAAAGCATCATGGCCAGAATTGAGGCCAGAATCCGCGAAATCAAAAAGAACAACATCGCCTACAACGAAGTGAAATATGACAACAGCGTTGGTTATGTTGATCGCCAGTTTAAGAACATAACTCAGCAAGATATTCTTCAACATGGCACTAACTGGGTTGTAATAAATGAAATCTCAGAAGATTGGAAACCTCTAGTTGGAGGCCCATTTGAAAACAAACTTCAAATTCAAATCGTAGCGTTCACCCAGGCTTTACAAAAAGACGATAATCTAGGAACTATCATGAATAGCTTGCAAAAAGATATCATGCTTGCTATGCTAAAAGACGTGGAACTTGGTAATATGTGCAGTTATCTAGTTCCGGTATCGAATCATCCGGTGGACAACATGATTTTCCCTTACGGTGGCTTTGTAATGTATTTCGACATAACATACGTCACACAAGGATTTGACATTTAAAGAACAGGAGAACTATTATGCGAGCAAGTGGTGCAAAAACCTCTGTAAAGTTCGCCCAGGAAAAGTTGTGGAAAACGCCGATTGATCCAGGTGATCTTGGAATCATTCACGGCATGAATATCCGCAGTATCAATCTTGGCGGGAACAAAAACCAGTTTCAATCTGAAACTATTAACCAGTTTCGCTCCGTTGTTGGTCTTGGTGACGGTAACAAGGCAGTTGAAGGTAACATCGTAACCGACTTTTTGCCAGAAGGTATGGAAGTTCTGCTTCGCCATCTTCTCGGCAAAGGTACCCCTGCAACCACCGGCTCTGGCCCGTACACCCACGTACTCAAAGGTGAGGCCGAGACGATGCAGGGTCTTATGATCCAAAAAGCATTTACCAACATCGACGAATACTTTGTCTATCGTGGTTGCCGTATCAACAGCATGGCGATCAACGTTGTTCAAGAAGGTTTCCATGATGTAACATGGGACTTGGTAGGAACCAGTGAAGAAATCGAAGCTACCGATCAGCTCAACGCTACAGCGGCAGTTTACCCGACAAAATCGGGTTTCACCGGCTATCAGGTCAAAGTACAGACCAACATTTCAGGCTCATACGTTGACCTTGGAAACGTCGTTTCTGGTAATCTGAACATTACCAACAACGTCGAAACCGATGGTTACGTTCTGGGTTCTGACGAACGTGCCGCCGCCGAACATGGAACTCGTGAATGTACTGGTGGTTGGGCGATGTTCTTTGAAGATACATCACTCTATGCTCTCTATCAGAGCGGCGTAGAATGTGGTATCAAATGGATATTCAGCAACACAACTACCGGAGATTCAATCACCTTTGAATTCCCGAAGGTTAAAATGGGTGGCGACTCCCCGGCAATCGAATCCGCCGCTGGTGTTAATCTCAACCTGACATTCCAGGCCAGATATGATACCGGCTCGTCTACTGACGTTATCGTAACCATCGTAAACAGCTTGGCATCAATCGAAGACGAACCGGCGTAACATTCGTTTCTTTTCTGATTGTAAAGTGTAGGGGTCTTGTGCTATCATCATTCATGATGGTGCAAGAGCGCCCTACACTTTTATTTTTTGGAGAGAATTAAATGAAAATCAGTCAGATTAGAGCGAAAACCGTTGCTTCCGCAGAAGTTGTGTATGATGAGGACTTCAATGTCAAGTTCAAACTGAACTACATTGACAAAGCCGAAATGACCCGCCTCAATGGTCAGTTCACCAAACAGAAATTCAATCCCAAGTCTCATCAGAAAGAAGAAGACCTTGACATTGAAGGGCTGAGAAAGCGCATTTGTGAAATCGGCGTATGTGGCTGGAGTGGTGTAACCCCGCGCTGGCTTTCAACGATCATGCCGGTTGACATGTCTTCCGTTGAAAACCCCGATGAAGAAATTCCTTTCAGCCTTGAAGAACTTGAAGAACTCACCACCACCGCCTACGGTCTTGATGGTTGGATTTTCGAGAACGTCAGAAATGGCGAGAACTTCAACAAAAACCAGGCTCATAAAGAAGAACAGGTAAAAAACTAAAAGAGTTTGCGGAGTGGATATTCAGGGAAGACTCCGCAGACTGTGAATCCTGCTATCATCACTTTAAGAACATCAAGCAATCTGAACCCCCCTGTGTAACCGACGGTGCTTGTAAGTATGGGAAACCGGAACTATGGATATCCAATCAGTTTGCTTGGGAACTTTACCAGATGTGTTCAAGTCAGGTCATTGTGGCTGGTATGGGCGATGTTCTGGGTATAAAGTTTGAAGCAATTGATTTCCTCTTTGACCTTTATGAGATAGACGATAACGACGAAAGAAGATTATTGTTTGAAAAAATTCAAAACATTGATATAATAAGGTTAAAGAGTTCTCGGAACAGAAGTGAAACGATAGGTCGGCATACAGCTTCTAAGCTTCGTAAAAAGTGAACATGGGCGGTACTTATACTAATGATGGTGTAAGTACCGCCTAATTCTTGGAGAAACAAATTATGGCTTCATTTAATTTAAAAGAATTTAGAGACATGAACCGCGCCATGTTGGAAGTCATTAAAGAAATGGCACAAGGCAAGGATGCTAGTGCGGCCATAGAAAACTACGAAAATAAGATGAGTGCTGCTGCTGGAGTTGCCAAAGAAGCAGCACAGGAATTTGGAAAATTAAAAACCAGAATCGGCGAATTGACGACCGAGAATATCAATTTAGTAAAGTCAACTAGCGATGCTGGTAAGGCTACTGAGGTACTCAGTGCCAGGATTGAGAAGCTTGAAAAGACAACCAAGGGCGCAGGAACTGGCGCAGAGGCATATGCCGGTAAGACCAAGAAGGGCATGAAGGAAGCTGTTGAAGCTACCAAATCGAGCGCCAAAGATATGGCAACCGCCCTGAATGAGGTTTTCCTTGGAAAAGGTAAGAAGGGTGGCGCAATTGGCACATTCTTTAAAAATGAATTTAAGGGTCTTGGGGAAGTATTTAAAGCCGAAATCGCCAAGATACAGATAAGCAATGTCACTGTAGATATGGGCAAGATGGTTGCCGATGACATGGCAAAGAGCATCAAAAATGCTTCTGGTACTGGTATCAGTACCGCTATGAAATCGTTATTTGAAACTCAGATGGCAACGGTTAGTGCCGATCTTGATAAGATTGTAAAAGACATGTCTGCTAAGTTTGGTATAACGGTTGGTAAAGATTTTGCAGATAAAATGAAAGAGGTTAAGGAAAAGCTTAAAATTACAAAAGATATGAAGCTATTCCGCGATGTAAGCGCCTTCGGTGATCCTAGCCAGAAGGCCGAGATGACTAAGCAATTCACTGACAATTTGAAACTGTTAGAAAATCATCTTCGTCAAGTTGAAAAGATGACCGAGAAGCATGATATCACATTGACTGAGAAGCAAAAATATCGCGTAGATAAGATGAGAGAGCTTGCAAAACAGGCGCGTAATGCTGCGGCTGAAGGTATGTCCGGCACTACCCCAGGAACAAATCTTGATACGGTTCGATCTTTGGAGAAGCAAGCCAATGCCCTGAGACAAACCCAGAAACACTCACTGGAAGTCAGTCTACAGAACGCACAAGCAAAGAAACAGCTTGAAAAAGAAGAACTAGAACGAGAATCGTATCTTTATAAAGTCAAGAATATCAATCTTGAAAACTATTTAAAGCGGCATGGTGATGCTCAGAAAGCAATGGTCAATGCTTCTAAGACTGCCAATTCTGAGATATTCAAGCTTTCAGAAGGGTATAGAAAGCCAGGTACCCCTACTGGTAAATTGGGCAAATCGGTTTCTGGTTTTATAGCAAAGACCGACGACGAAAAGACCCTTTTGAACCAAATGATTGTGACAAAAAAGGCAATGGATGACCTTGCCAATAATGATAAAATGTCACTGAAAGATAGAATTGCCGCATTTAAACAATATACCACCGAATTCTCTCAGTACAATAATTACCTTGTGGACATGATTAACTCAAGGGTTAATGCGGAAAAGGCCGCCGCCGCCGAACAGAAAGCGACATTAACAATTGGCAACGCAAGGGTTAAGGAAGAACGTGCAGCCTATGAAGAGATGTATAAGAATCTGTTACAACAGGAAGATGCAAAAATAAAACTTGAACAGAAAACTGCTGACGAACGAATTAAAGTTGCTCAGAACTTTGCAGAGAATTATATAAAGCAAGAAACAAAGATGTCTGAGCAGATACGTCGTTTGAAAGGCAATTTCACCGAACAAGAAAAATATACCAAAACAAAGAAGACACTTGAACTCTCCATGAGTGATCAGGTGAAAGCTGAAGTTGAACAGGCTAAAAAGATTGAAGCCATAATGCAACAGGCGAACAAAGCCAGCAAAAAAGCTTCTCTTGGAACAGAAGATGATAAGTACTATCAGCGCCTTACAGATCATTTGATGAAATATGCAGAAACCGAAAAGAAAGTATTGACCGAGATGATTTACGGCCGTCTTAATGCTGACAAAGCCTCACTGGAATCAAAAGTTAAAACAGAACGAGAACAAAGTAAGGCACTGGCAAAACGAGCAGCAGAAGAAAGAAGTGCCAGCAAGAGCAAATCCGCAGATGATCGTAATAGACTTAAAGAACAACATCGACTTGACAAAGAAGCCGCAGAAAACTTTAAAATCTGGCAACGTGCCGGTGAAGAAGCCGCAAAGCGGGTTTCAAAGGCATGGAAAGAATTTTCTGATGCAGTTGGTATTGGCTGGCGCAATAGAAACCTGATGGAATCATTTCAACAGTTTGCTCATGGCATCCGCCGGTTTGGGCATGATGCTGGTATGATGGTTGAACAGGTTGCCAAACGAATAATGTATCTTGGTGCTACATTTACAGCACTTGGTGCTGGTATTGCTGCATCAATGGCATATGGTGCTAAACAAGTTTATGACTTTGGTAAAAATATCGTGTCAACTACTGAAATGGTGAGAAGCTACAACATCGCCCTTTACGGTATGATGAACACTCAGTCTGGCGTTAACGAAATGATGAAGGTGGCCGAGAAGGTCACGAAAGACCTGCCAATTGGTTTTAAAACTATTCAGGAATCGGTTAAGGGCTTGGTTCTCATCGGCCCAGTTAGAGATATGCTTCGTAATACGAAGGATATTGAAACTGTCATGGGTAGCCTGTTTAAGATCGTTGTAGGTTTGGCTACAATCCAGCCAGAGTGGGGCGCAAAGGGTGCAATTTTCTCTTTGAGAAACGCCCTTACTGGTGACTTGCGATCATTGCAAAGAAGATTTGAGTTGCCAGTTCGTGCCATTTACTCTGCCGAAGGTGTACCGCTTCAAGACCTTCAATACCAGCCTGAGAAGATGGTTGAAACCCTTGATACTTACATTAGTTCATTTTACTCTGCTGAAACCCTTAAAATGTCTGCCAACCAGTTCAGTGCCATTATGGAAAAGATGTCTGGTAACTGGATTAAGTTTGTAAAGACCATTGGTGAAAGTGGTTTCTATGATATAGTAACTAAACAGATGATGTCTGTTAGAAACGCAATTCAACTTTTTGTTGATAGTGATGATTTTAAACAGGTCACAAAAGATATTTCTAATAGTTTCACAAACATATTCTTGTCGGTGAAGGCCGTTGGAATGTATATCGGCGGTAACATCGGTAAAATATTTGGTATCGGTGGGGTTGAAGATATAACGGTTATTGGTACCGCCTTTAAGATGGTGGCTGCTTCGGTTAAAGTATTAGAAAAGCTGATTACAAGCGGTAAGCTTTCAGAATTCCTTATGGGTAGCGGTAAGGCAATCTATACGGCGCTGATTGAACCACTGAAGGGCTTTGGTTCGACCATTAGAGACATGGGCAGAGATGCAATGCAGGTGTTTGATGCAGTTGCCAATGGTCTTTCAAAGATGTTTTCTGGAACTGAATCTGGTGTAGGTAAATTCCTTTCTGGTGATGCTGCCAAGAAGGGTCTTTTGTGGACTTTGTTTTTTGGGCCAGGAAATGTCATGATGATGGTTGGTAGTACTGGTCTGTTGATCAGTGCGGTTCTTGGAACAGTTGTAAATATGTTTCGTGCGATAATGGCAATGATTGGTTTGATGAAAGCAGCATGGCTACTGGCATGGACATTGCCGTTCATGAAGATACCATTGCTGTTGGCATCTGCTGTAGTTCTTATCAAGAGTGATCTTTTGGGGCCGGTTTATAAAAGCTTCAAGGGTATGTTTGAATCGCTGTTTAGCTGGTTGTATGATAATTTCATGCTCGTTGTCAATGATATAGTCGCAGCATATCCTTCTTTGAAAAAATACATTGGCGGCGGAGAACTAATTTATAGAACAGAAGAAGCCAAAGGCGCGGCATTAAGAAAAAATCAGGGCGATATCTACGACGAAGAAGAATATTTAAGAAACAATGGTATTAGTTTTGCAACAACACCAGAAGGACAAATGATTGGAAAAGCAGTTGGAACTGGCGTTCGTGCCGCGACTACATTTCTCGGTGGGTTGGTTGGTACTGTAGCAACTGGTCATCTTGGTTTGGGTACTGTTGCTGGTGCTGGTGCTGGTAATGTTGGCGGGACTTGGTTGACTTCTTTAATTTCTGATATTACTGGCTTTACAAAAGCTGGTAAATTAAACGAATTAAACAATGAAAGGAAACGAATAGAGAACGCGCCGGTTGCTACCACATTCAAAGATGCCTATGAACACAATCTCAGAGAAAGTGCAGACCTTGCAAATGGTGTGGTAAAAACACTATCTGATGTTACTGGTACTGATATTGGTGGTTGGTTTACATCGTTGGAAAAAACAATGGCTTCTTTTGGTGAAGCCGTTGTTGGAACTACAACAAGCACAAGTGAATATCGGAAAGAATTGATAAATAATTATCGTGCCGGTGGCATGAATCCCGATCTTGGTGAAGATTATACGGCGATTAAAGCCACACACTCCGTGTTGAAAAGTATGGAAAGTATGGGGATTGCCCCAAAAATTACATCTGGCTTTAGAGATCAGTCTGGTGATCATGAAACTGGTAGAACTTTTGATGTTCAGTTTTTTGATGAATCTGGCGCGGTTCTTAAAAAAGGTGCAACCTCAACCGATGCATTTATAGAAAAACTACAAAGTATTAAAAATAATCCAATGGTCGAAAGAATGTTGGTTGAACAAGATCAGCGCAATCTTGGTTGGGATTTTAACAAACTAGACGCTGCTGGTTTTGACACTTCACATGAAACTTCAAAAAGCCAAGGACATCTCCATATAAAACTTAAAAAAGAATATGAAGATGCTGCCGGTGCGGTTAAAGGTTGGTTTGATTCGTTTTCTGGGAATGGTCAAAAGATAGACGACATTGCATCAGATGCATATGCTGGTATAAAAACCGAATATGAAAATTTGATGAATTTTAACAGCGAAATGTTCTTTAATCCAAATGAACAGGGTGCAGAACTTTTAAAATCGGTTTCCAATCTTGAATTAACCATGGGTAGTGTTACCATGGGTATTAAACAGCATGTCAGTAAAATGACCGATATGGTTAATTCTACATTCAACGACCTTAAAGACGAAGAAGGTCACATGTTTGGCCCAGACGCAATTGAAAAGCTTCAATCTGGTTGGAACGCCGAAGCTGCAAAACGTAGTCAGATTTTTGATAAGATTGCAACTGAATATAGAACCGAGATGGAAAATAAATATACTACCAAAGATCAAATAAAAAGTGGTTATTCCTCCGGGTATTTCGATTTGAATACAATGTCTGCCGGTGCCAAAATTCCAGATTCTACATTGAAAGAAATTGCAGCAAAACAGGCATATGTCGATATGACAACCAAATCGTTGCCGAATATAACAAACTTGGCAGTTGGTGCTAGTTATTTGGACATGTCAAAACTTATCACTGGTATGTCTGGGTTGGCTATGCAGACTTCCGATGCTGCTGAGTTTGTTGATAAAATGGTTTATCGCTATGAAGAATTCCAGGCCGAATTCAACAATACAATGAAAGTTGCAAAGGGCTTTGCATCTGACTATTTGAAAGATGCAATGTTCAACAAAACATTCCAATATGCTCAGGTACCCACTGAGATGTTGCAGGGAACCTTTGAACGTAATTATGATTTGAAAGCCCTTGAGGAAGCCCTTAGTTTAACATATGGTATTCATAGTAACTTTGCCGCTACTGAAAAAGAAGCAACCAAACTAACAACAGATATAGTTGCACTGGTTAAGCAGGGTTCAACATATGAAGATGCTGTAACACAGGTTCTTTCACAGTTTAAAAATGGTGATATGAAAGATCAAGCACAGGATATGCTTGTCACTTTCTTGAAACAACTTGAAGCTTTGAAGGGTACCAACAAAGCACTGGCAATACAGCGCATGACACTTGATGCTATGGTTGGTTCTCTTAAAAAGATGAACCTGCTGGAACTTAAAGCCTCAAAGGGTAAATACCTTGGCAGCAGTGCTAAGTCTGTCAGAACTGGCTGGGCTTCAGAATATGCAGCCAGAATTGAAGAAGGAATTGAAACCGATTCTCCAGATAATATATTTGCAAATGGCATGGACTCAGCCATAGCCGAGTGGGACAACTTCGGAACTATGCTTCTTAGTTCCGGTAAAGACACCGTTAATAACATGAGACAGGCATGGGAAGATGGTTTCTTTGGTATGATGAATGGTGAAATCGCCAATCTGGGTGATATGTTCAGAAGCGTGGCTAAATCCATTCAGCAATCCATTATGAAAATCATTGCACAGATGGCCGCCGTCAGCATGACCAAAATGATTTTTGGCATAGATATTCAGGGCGGTGCATCTGGAAGT
>Ga0265294_10008975_pt1 | contig 11590 bp, 13 predicted proteins | sample MunlanPumphouse3_FD_192504 | JGI IMG/M metagenome (GOLD analysis project Ga0265294, IMG submission 192504) | Groundwater microbial communities from a municipal landfill in Southern Ontario, Canada - Pumphouse #3 | ecosystem: Environmental > Aquatic > Deep subsurface > Groundwater | place...
TTTAGGTGTTAGGTTTTAGGGAAAGAACAACAAAATATGAGGCGGTATGGATCGCTAAAACTGCTAACGGATTAAAGGCATTTGCCCGCTAACCAATGGAGGGTCTTCTGTCTCAACGACATTCAGCCAACCGCCCTGACAACCAGCGTACATTCCTTTGATGCATCAAAGAGATAATCAATGCCGCTGGTAAAAATAATTTCGATCGTTCCATCAATACGGATATATCTGTCGTGACGCTTCATATATGTTCTGTTTCTATCCTGTTTAACGGTCCATTGGGGGCAGATATGTTTGATTTCACCAACAACCTGCCGAAGATGATCGTCCGTATAAAAAATGGATAGTTTCCTTTGTGGCAACAGATCACTGAACAATCGTTTCGTCATTCTCCAGTTTTCGCCGATATATTTATCACAGATCAAGAGTGTTTTTGCATCGCTCAAAAGTGCCTTCACATAGTCCGTTGCTTTTTCTCGGTTTTGTCCCGGTAAACACGTCAGGACATAATTGTTCTGTAACGGATCTTTATTGATGCTGACATAGGGAAAGTCCTGCCTGTTTTTATCAAGAATGATTCTGTACCGGGTTTTTTCCGCCAGCTCTTCAACCGTCTGCCCAATCAATCCGGCTCCGGCCAAGGATGCGACCAGGGGCATATTGTGTACGCCTATCCGTTTCAGCTGCTCCACGTTGGTGATATGCGGCGGTTTGTACAGGTGGAGCATTTTTTCCACCACCCGCTCATCACAGGCCTGGCCGTGTTTGAACGCATGCAGTTCCTTGCACAGGGAATCGGAAAGGGCAATGCAATATTCCATCAGCCCATCTCCAGCAGTTCCTGCAAGGTGGAGTCAAAGAATCCCGAGGGGAAAAGGATTTCTTCCCGGAGGTCGTTGCAAAAATGACCTCGCTGATTCACTCCGATTTTCTCGAACTCTTCTGCAAGAGATGGCTTGTAATAGATGGCCACGTCATCAGCTTTCATCTTCCCTGTGTACACTTCATAGCGCACCCTGTTGATCAGATGCTCGCAATGGGTCTCAATGACGCACTGAACTCCAGCTGCGGCCAAAAAAGCAAACAGGCTTCCCATCCGGGATTTTGCCCCGGGATGGAGATGAATCTCCGGGTTTTCAATGAGCAGGACATCCCCGGGAACTGCCGTCAGGCACATGATCAACAGCTTGAGTACATAGCTGTTCCCCGCTCCGGTGTTCAATGGTGAAATCCCTTCCATGCCATGCATGTTAAAGGAACCCACAACCTGGGTGGAGGTCATTTTTTGCGTGCGTACCTCTGTTTCTTCTCCCAGAATAAACGTCAGCCACCAGGCCAGCTGGGCTTTCAGCGTTTTAGCTACGGCATCAGGATGGATCAGGTTTTCATGAAGGGGTTTGTCCTTGCGCTGTTCCAGCAACCCCATAGCAAACTGTCCTGCATCCCCGATACGCAGTTCCCGATTGAGGGACGAAATCTCTTCGGGTCCGATGCGGTTGGCTGAAAGGTAGAAGAGGGATTCCTCATAGCCTGGCAAACCACTCGCATCCGTTGACGCATGGGTCAGACCGTCCGCCCGATCCATCCTGACCGCATGTTCGATTCCGTCAGCGCGGACACATACATCCACAGACTGGGCATTGGAAAATCTGCAGTACACATCTTCAAATTGCACAAAAGGGGCGACCACTTCTTTCAGATACGTCTGATTTTTCTGATCAAAAGCCGAACAGGCAAGGAGCAGAGCCTGGATGACAGTTGATTTCCCCGAACCGTTCGGCCCTGTAAGAAGGGTCAATATCGGAAGATCCAGGAAGGCATCTTGAAAACACTTGAATCCCTGTATTCTGATCGATTCTAGCATGTAAGCTTCCTCACCAGTTCTTCCACCTTGCCAAAACGAAACTCCACACTCTTTGTGCTGTCGACCCGACTGCTGAAATACCCGCTGTTGTCAAAAGCGATCTTGAGGGCATTGATCTTCTCTCGCACCATGTCTGGAGTGCACCTGTCAGCGGGCAGCATCGCAAAAAAATACGCCAGCGTCTCGAAAAGCGGCATATTGATGGGACGACGGTTCAGATGCTGGACCGCAAACCGGAAGGCATCGCCCCCCAGAGTCTTGAAGCACAACCGCATGGATCTGATAAATGCATTTCTCAGGGCATTACGCTCATTATCAGATAGGGCGTTCATATATTTCATGGATTCTGCCAGTAAGTCATCGATATTGCTCTTATAGGTGAACGAGAGCATTTTTTGCCGCAACAGATAAAAGGCCAGAAAACGGACAATAAGATACTGATCTCTCATGCGTTTGGACTTGATCCCGTCTCCGGTCGCGTCCTTGAATTCCTGCAGTTCGCTCAGTTCCCGCACAAGCCGCGTGGCCGGTCCGCAGTACAGGGCATTGCGCATCTCCTGGCTGTTGAGCTGGGTACCGCCCCGATTTACACGATCAAAAATGTCATATTTGACCCGCTCGGGCGTGGGGGGTTCGATGACATACACTGCTATCTGGTACCGCTCGATCTTGCTCTGATAGATCGGCTCCAGATCCTGAAATTTTTTGGTATTGAACTGGGGGAGCATCGTGAGTTTGGTCAGAGCGAATTCGTTGTTGAGAAATGATATCAGAGTACTGATCCGCTGGCGGCCGTCCACCACCTGCTTCAGCCCGTTTTCATTTTCAAAAACATACACCACGGGAAGAGGAATCCCCATGAGCACGCTTTCAATCAATTCCCGTTTCTGCTCCAGCGTCCAAACCTCCCGACGCTGGAACTCCGGGGCAACGATAAGCTCAACAGGCTCCTTTTCGGCCATGCGCTTGATCTCAAACACGCTGTACTGATCACGGCTGATCTTGACCACCGCATCAGGATAGACTTCCCGGCTCCGGGAATCGAATCCTTCTTCGGCTTCAAGTTGTGGTTCGTTATTTATATTTTCTTGATTCATTGTTTCTGGATACGATTTTGCCACAGATCAAACAGTTACTCCGCACCTACAACCGCCAGCCCATGGTTCATAATCTGATGCTGGATGACAAAAGGTGAAACTCCCATGTCACAGGCCAGTTCATCGACATCTTCCTGAGATACATCCCGGGCAACAAGCCTTTTTTTGATGGCATCGGCCGGGGCCAAAAATTCTGCGGCAAAGGCCCGGTTACGCTTTTGCCCTTCGGTATTCACGCTGCTGACAAGACGTGGCGTATGTGGATACACCAGATACTCACACAGACCTCTGCACAAGGAAAAAATCTGATTTTCCGGCCTTCCTTTTTCTTTGAGAATGAATGCCGGGCTGCCGTTTTCATTGTCCGCAACCAGGGCTTCCATACCGGGAAAACCATACGTTTCTTCCCGTATGGAATTCGCCAGTTGACCAACAGGGATATCAAGCCATTTCGCAATGGTCTCATAGGAGGAGGGAGGTACGTCGTCCGGTATCCCGAGATTCTGTCGGAGATGCCTGGCAAGGTCGTATCCCTGATCCCAGGGCAATGTCTGCACAGGTACTACATTCCGTGCATCCCTGACCTGTTTCAGCCGCTCCCAATTTTCCGGACGATGCTGAATCCATCCCAGATCCTCCCGAAGATGCTCCGCTTGTTTCAGGATATGCGACCAGTCACTCAAGAGAAAACAATCTTCGAGGAGTGACTCCGGCAGCATTCCTGCAACCTTGATGACCAGCTCCTCTTCGGACCGCTCCAGTGCATAGGGATCTTTTCCAAGCATGGCCACAACCTTGCAAAAGGCAGCCTCCTCGGGATCGTTTATGCTTGTGGAAACGATACCCCACCCCTGCTGGAGCCAGGTCCCGGTCACGCCTTCCTGCTCAAGGCGGGCGCATACGCTCTGTACGAAATCAAAAAAAACCTGGAAGAGCTCTTTTCTGCGAACGACCTTCTTTCCCTGATTAAGAAACTCGACATTCTGAAAGGGATTCTTGCGAGGTGACCATATAATCTGGACATGTTCCCCCAGAGGAAGAAATTCCATATCCGGCATGACAATGCCGTCCCCAACGCATCTGACATTGTGTCTCGCGGAAAATCCACGTTGCTCCCGCGTTGCCCGAACTTCCGGCTCATCCAGCAAGGACCACCAATTCCAGACAATCCATTCGGCCAGAGGATACAAAGGTACATAAATGTTGTCGCGGATCGTTTTTGCAGACTGATCAAAAACGCGGGTCACACAAGCATCATCGATAGTGATTCGAAAGGATGCCCAGGTAGCCAGGAGTTCCGGTCCGCGAACACCTTCCGGGTGTTCCCAATCGAAATGAAATTGCAGCGAATCCTTCATGACACCAGTCCTTGCGGCCATTCATCACTATCAAGGGGATATCCCTTGTACTCGCCAAGTTCCCGATTCACCAGACGCCCTTCATAAACTATTTCCTCGTCACGGTACCATACATATCTCGGAAAACACCCATCCAGCAATTCCCCGACAGATCCGCATGAGATAGCTGTTTCCAGCCATCTCTGAACTTTTTTTCTGTTCTGCCCCAAAGCACGATCACAGATCGAAGCATCGGCCCTTGGCTTGGGCATACCCGCAAACGATATGGCATCCTTATGCTCGGGACTGCCGACATATTTGACTGCCGTAGACAGGGCATCAAGCTCGTAGGGCGATAATGTCGTGCAGACAACTCTTCGGAGAGGATGTTTCCTGCTCGGTGCTCTCATAACGGAACTCCACAAGGAGGATAAGGGTCAGGTAGCGACTTCAGCCCGTTTTCATTTTCAAAAACATACACCACGGAAAGAGGAATCCCCATGAGCACGCTTTCGATCAATTCCCGTTTCTGCTCCAGCGTCCAAACCTCCCGACGCTGAAACTCCGGGGCAACGATAAGCTCAACAGGCTCCTTTTCGGCCATGCGTTTGATCTCGAACACGCTGTACTGATCACGGCTGATCTTGACCACCGCATCAGGATAGACCTCCCGGCTCCGGGAATCGAATCCTTCTTCAGCTTCAAGCTCAGGTTTATCAGGAGTATTTTTTTGATTCATTTATTTAAATGACTTTGAGGGATTACCCATAACCATCAGGTCACTTTTTATATTCCGAAAAATCACACTTCCTGCAGATATTTTATTTCTTTCCCCGATACTCTTTTTCGGAGCAACACTCACTCTACTACCAAAATAATTTTCATTTCCCACAGTCACAAAGCCGGTGATATCATTATGAGAACTAAAAGTATTGTAAGACCCAATTCTAACGTCATGTCCTACCGTAACTCCAACATTAAAAAGATTGAAGTCTTTGATTTTTATATCTGTTGTAAGTACACAATTAGGACATATTATATTACCCTGCCCAATCTCAACATTTAATCCTAAAATTGCCGTAGGGTGAATCAAATTAAAATAATTAACATTTTTATCTTGTAAATTTTTGATCATCTTTAACTTAGCATCAATAAAACCTGCTGCGATAATTACATAATCATTTTGTCTAGGTTCCCAATCAGCAACGGGGCCTACATAATTATTTGTGACTATAGGATATTTTGAAAAATCACCCATATCAACTAAAAAACCTGAAAAATTGATACTGTGATCGATTTTTTCTACATCTTTCAACCAACAGTAAACTTCCCTACCAAATCCCCCGGCCCCATAGATAAATATATTTTTTTTATTCATGTCCACTCAATCATAGCTGCAGCCCAAGAGTATCCAACACCAAACCCAACCACCATAATACGATCTCCTGAATGAATCGCCTGTTCATCAGCAGCCATTTTCAATGCTATAGGAAGAGATGCGGAAACGGTATTGCCACATTCTTTAAGATTTACATAAAATTTGTCTTCTGGGATGCCTATCTTTTTTCGCAAATGTTTCAACATATAATCATTTGCCTGATGGAAAATTACCTGATCAACATCTTCAAGAGTTAAGCCTGATTTCTTCAAGATGGCATCAACAGCGAGAGGCACCGTTTTGATCGTAAAATTAAAAATTTCAGGCCCGTTCATATAAAGATTTTCTTTTGAACGTACGTTTCCAAACCTATCTGCTGTGGCGATTGACGTTGTGTCACTTTTTCTATGTCGAGCTCCACCGGCTGGAATTATCAAATTTTGATACCCGGAACCATCCGTACCATAGACAAACGGTCCGAGTTTAAGATTGGTTCTGTTTTCATCTGTTGCAGAGACGACTGTTGCGGCAGCGCCATCCCCAAATACAGTTCGCACACTCTTATCCAATGGGTTAATATGCTTGGAATATGTTTCAGCGTTAATTAACAGGACATTGCGAGCCTGCCCCGAAACAACCAGCGCCTGGGCCATGCCGATTCCATACACAAATCCAGAACACCCAAGATTAATATCAAACGCTCCAGCATTCGTTGGTATGCCGAGCCGGTCCTGAATCTGGCACGCAGTCGGTGGCAGCACATAATCCGGACTTTCTGAACAGAAAAGAACAAAATCGATTTCTTGTTGAGCAACAGCACCGGAGACAAAAATTTTCTCTGCTGCTCGAATGCCAAGATCCGAGGCACATTCATCTGTAGCAGCAATACGCCGGTTTCTTATTCCTGTTTTTTTTTCTATTTTTTCAGAAGACCAATCAGAAAATTGTTCAGCCAAGGACTCATTGCTGAGAACGGTTTCCGGAAGATAATATTCTATTGTTTTAATATATGCACTCATATCCAACATCACCTATTTGGCGGTGAAGCCTCCATCAACCACAAGATTAGTTCCGGTAATCCATCTGCCCGTTTCTGCGAGCAAAAAAGAAACGGTATAGGCAACATCCTCAGGATGCCCCAAGCCCAGAGGATGTTCTTTAACAATGGCCTCGTATTGTTCGGGGAGCATTTTTTTCTTTAAATGTGCACCCATATTGGTTTCAATATGCCCAGGAGAAATAGAATTCACTCTTATTTTTTTTGTAGCAAGCTCTACAGCCATTGATCTTGCCATCGCAACAACAGATCCTTTGCTAGCAGAATAGAGTGATAGTCCACCTTGACCTATGAGTGATGCGATTGATGCCAGAAATACAATTCCACCACCCGGAACAAAACATTTTTTCTGACAAAATCCTTTTGCCAAAAAAAATGCGCTTTTTGCATTAATGTCCATCAGATCATCATAATCCTGGCAAGAAACAGATCGGACCGGCAACGTTTTTTCTATTCCTGCGCTATGCACCAAACCAAAAAAAGGCCCATTTTCCAAAGCATCTTTCTTGATCCATTCAGAAATTTTCTCAAGATTATGAGCAAGGTCAAAAGCCACCCATGAATTTCCATCCGATTCCAGTTGATCAAAAACAGCTTTCAGACGAGTTTCATCTCGGGCAACCAATGTAATGTGAGCACCCAGTTTACTTAAAACAATTGCTATTTCACGTCCCAATCCAGAAGATGCCCCGGTCACAAGGATTCTTTTTCCTGTCAAATCCATTGGATTGATCATCATCGACTCACTTTTTGCAGACTACAAATTTCAACCTTGCTGGAGTCAAAGGCAACTGCTCCCCAAGAAAAACCAACACCGAAGCCACTAAATACAGCTTTTTTCCCTGTGGAGAATTTTTCTTTATTAGCGACAACGGTAAGTGGAATTGATGCAGAACTTGTATTCCCAAATCGATCAAGAGAGACAAGAACCTTGTCATTATCCAGTTTCATTTTTTTCGAAAGGTAGTTCAAGATAAAGGCGTTGGCCTGGTGAAATACAAAAAAATCAACGTCATCTTTTGTACATTTTGAAAGTTTGAGAACCTCTTTAATCATTGGAGGAACTTCTCGGATCGTAAATGTAAAAATATCAGACCCGCTCATAAACAAATTGGGAGTCCCTGGATTTCTAAATGCGCCATTTTTGACTTCCAACTTATCAGCCCCGTTACCATCTGTCGCAATAACAAAATGCAACGGTTCTGCATTATCGTCATGCTCAACAAGTGTTGCTGATCCGGCATCTCCAAAAAGAGGCCACGTGGAGCGATCAGATTCATCACAAAGCTTGGTGATAGTATCACCGGACAGGACAAGAACTTTTTTTAAAGATCCCGAACTGATAAACGTTGATGCGATCCACAGTCCGTAGACATATCCGGAGCATCCCAGATTGACATCAAAAGTGGCGCAATTTTTAGAAAGGCCTAAACGTCCATGCAACGCACAGCTTGTGGCGGGTAAAAAGGTATCGGGAGTTTGGGTCACAAAAATGAGCCCATCAATTTCAAGCGGATCAATATTTTTTTCTTTAATTATTGTTTGAGCCGCTTCAAAACATAGATCAGAGGTACAGGTGTTTATATCCGTTACATACCTACTGTGTACCCCGGTATTCTTAATTACTTTTTGAATATCCCCTTCTTCACCCTTCCAATCATCTTTGACACTTCGCTGATTATCAGGAACAGCTGCACAAATACAAGAAATGGATACATTATTTAACGTACTCTTAATCATAATGATGTTCCCCAAACTACCCCTGCAAATTGAGATAATTTGCTATTTATCAAGATAATCAGCAACCAATACAACCAGATCATTCACCGTCACACACGCATTTATTTTTTCAGCTTCCAAGGTGACATCCATATTTGTATCCACCATGGCAATAAATCCCATAAGAGCCAGAGAATCCCAATCTTCAAGATCTTTCAGAACTTCAGTTCCGTTGAGTGAATTTTTATCTACTTCAATAATTTCTTCAATCTCGTTCAAAAATGTCTGTGTATTCATCTGTATTCCTTTATTTTTTAAGATTAATTAGAATATCACAAATTTTATTCACATCATCCTCATCCAAATCCATATACGTCGGCACGGTCAAAACTTTTTCAGCAACCGCTGTGGCTACAGTCAAAGGCTTTGAAACCGGCACGGATTGGTAGCAAGCAAACTCATTCAGCAAGGGATAAAAATATCTTCGGGCGAAGACATTATATTCTTTGAGTTTCCCATACAGCGCATCTCGGCTCATGCCGAATTCTTTTTCATCGATGAGGATAGGAACATACGCATAATTATATTCAATATTCGATGCAGGATCGGGGCTGAAGGATATTCCAGGTACATCTCCCAGTCGTTCCTTGTAGATCTCATAGACCCGTTTTCGTTTAGCCATCAGATCATCCATATACCTGAGCATGATAGATCCCATTAGGGCCTGCATCTCGTTCATCTTGGCGTTGGTGCCGGGCATGACCACTTCGGTTTCATTTTTGAAGCCAAAGTTTTTGAGATAATTGAAGGTCTGGCAGAGGCCGGGATCTTTGAAGGTGAGCATGCCCCCTTCAATGGAGTGATAGAGTTTGGTGGCGTGAAAACTGAACATGCTCAGATCGCCATAATTACCGATGGGTTCCCCATTGACCCGGACACCGAAGGCGTGGGCGGCATCGTAGATAAGGGCCAGATTATGGCGTTTGGCGATATCGGCCAGGGCGTCCAGGTTGCACGGTCTTCCAAAGACATGGACGGCCAGGATGGCAGTGGTCCAGGGGGTGATCAACTCTTCAACCTTGGCCGGGTCCAGGGTGTAATAATCGGGCTCAATATCACAGAACACCGGGCGGATTTTGTTCCAGTACAAGGAATGCGTGGTGGCCACAAAGGTGAACGGGGTAGTGATCACTTCCCCGCTGATGCCCATCCCCTGCAAGGCAATCTGCAAGGCAAGCGTCCCGTTACTGAACAGGCAAAGATTGTCGGCTTCGCAATAGGTTTTAAGTTCATTCTGATAGCGACGCAGTATAGGGCCGCTGTTGGTCAACCAATGGTTTTCCCAGATTTCCTTAAGCCCCTCGCAGAATTCATCGTAGGGGGGCATGAAAGGCTTGGTAACCATAATCGGCGTATCAAATTTTTCCATGAACAAGCTCCATATGACTGTAGATCGAACGATTTTGTTGATCCACAACCTGCATCAGATACTCGCCATATCCACTTTTGACGAGAGGCCCAGCCAACGTAACCAGCTGATCCTGGGATATAAAATTCTTCCTAAACGCCACTTCTTCCACACATCCAACTTTGAGCCCCTGGCGTTTCTCAATAGTCTCGATAAACGCCCCGGCTTCCATGAGAGATTCGTGGGTGCCGGTATCCAGCCAGGCAAAGCCGCGACCGAGGAGTTGGACCTTGAGAGTATTTTGAGCAAGATAGGCATTGTTCACATCCGTGATCTCAAGTTCCCCCCGAGGGGAAGGCTGGATGGACCGAGCAATGTCCACCACCGAATTGTCGTAAAAATAAAGCCCGGGCACAGCGAAATTTGATTTGGGTTGTTCGGGCTTTTCCTCAATGCTCAGCACCCGACCATGCTCGTCGAAATCCACCACCCCATACCTGTGAGGATCGCTCACCCAATATCCGAAAACAATGCCGCCTTTCTCCATCTGCGTACACTTCTGCAACACCGGCTGAAATCCCTGACCATAAAAGAGATTATCCCCAAGGATAAGGCAGACGCTGTCATCCCCAATAAAATCCGCCCCCAGAATGAATGCCTGGGCAAGGCCTTCGGGCTTGGGCTGTTCTATATAGGAAAGGGAAATGCCCCACTGAGAACCATCTTTCAACAACCGCTGAAATCGCGGCAGATCCTCCGCCGTGGAAATAAGCAAAATATCCTTTATCCCGGCCAGCATGAGTGTGGACAGGGGATAATAGATCATGGGCTTGTCGTAAACAGGCAAAAGCTGTTTTGAGCCTGCGAGAGTCAAGGGGTAGAGACGTGTGCCGGAGCCACCGGCGAGAATTATGCCTTTCATAGGGATAAAGTTCGAAGGGTTAAAATTAAAATTCATTCCACTTTGTTTTAAAGGCAAGTCCACGCATGGAATCAAATGCATCAAGCAAACCTAGATTAGTATCCGCCACATTGGAAAATTCTCTGTATTTTCCTCTTACACCGTGCGATCTAAAGTAGTCAGACAAGTCTGATGCCGTTTCAAAAAGCAGTTGCAAATATGTTTTTGTTTCATCGTAAGTATTTTTACTGACATCATGACATTGATACCTCAAGCAGTGTAAATAGTGCCTGAAAGCTAAGGCTTCATTAAAAGCTACTGTAGTGGGCTGAGCTCCAGTAAATAGGTTGTCAGCATACTGCGAACCAAAAATCGCTGAAGGTTTGAACTGCTCCAATATTCCTGCCCGACTAGCGATATCCAAAAAAGGAACCTGATATTCCGACAATGCCTGGGGGCAATAATACCACGTTGTTTTTCTGCCAAAAGAAGTTTCCTCATCAATATCAAAATCACCTCGGGGAAACATTCTCGTCTTCAGCCAGGAACCAGCGCAAATAGCATCCGCTTTGGCTAACGCAAAAGCCAGAAATTGATGATTGGAATAGCCAATTATTATATGTTTATTTTTTATTTTTAATCCGGCTACAAAATCCATAACATTGAAAAGCCAGCTGACATTATCAACAAGATAATCATTACTGGGATGTTCAGGAATCAAATAAAAACCTTCAACTGGATAATCTTCCACCATTTCGAGCAAAGCATGAGTTTTATCCTCACTCATAAAGACATTGGATCCAATGCATAGTGTCATGTACTTTGGGAT
>Ga0265294_10008976_pt1 | contig 11588 bp, 13 predicted proteins | sample MunlanPumphouse3_FD_192504 | JGI IMG/M metagenome (GOLD analysis project Ga0265294, IMG submission 192504) | Groundwater microbial communities from a municipal landfill in Southern Ontario, Canada - Pumphouse #3 | ecosystem: Environmental > Aquatic > Deep subsurface > Groundwater | place...
CAAATACTTACAAAAATCTCTGAAATCCAAAATGTTGTCAAGGATAATAAAGATTTACTTCAAATTATTGCAGTGATAAGTGCTTTCACTCAAAAAGAGTTAGGTTTTATGTGCGAAAGTTGAGTAAGAAACTTTTTTCTAATTATAGCAAAGCAATGAAATATTACAAAATATTAATTAAATACAAAAGTTATCCACCTATACTAGCTCTATTATGCTTCATTTCATAGCTAACTTTCTTAAATGAATTAGAATAAGAGTAATTAGCTTTTACATATATAAAAATTTGTTATTTTAATGTTTATTTATTTTAATATTATGTGATTTTTAATAAAATATTCTAAATTTTTATACAAAAGGAAAATAAATTGAAAAAGAACTTAGTCTTAACTGCATCATTTGTTGTTGCGAGCTTATTTTTTAATGGTTGCAATAATGATGAAAAAGAAAAATTTGAATTGTCTGATTCAGAAAGTAAAACTTATTTATTAAACAAACAAAATGGGGAGTTGTTTTTTATTGATAACAAAACAATGTATAAAGTAGTTACAGAGACAGAAACAAAAAATAAAATTGGAGAAATTCTTAATTTAGAAGGAGTATTTGCTTATTCTAAAATGCAAATGAAATCAAAAGTTTATAATGATAGTATTTATTACAAAATAGATTTGCATTATTTGCCTATCATTGAAGAAATTGTTGATCCATCAAACCCTGCAAATAAAATTAAAAAAGATGTTTCAAAAATTAGTTTTGAAGAATGGAAAAAAGCAATAGCAAGTAATGATAAAAATTACAGTATATCTTTAGTATTTTTAGATGAAGATGGATTTACTGTAACTACAAAAACAATACTTTTAAGAAATTTAACTGTGAATTTTGACAATGGTATTACATACGAAGGAAGTTTTACTATTGATAAATCTATAGCAACAAAAATTAATAAACTTAATTATTATTATTATTACCCTGATTTTAATACAAATATAAATAATATTAAGTAGAATTAATCAAATTTATACAATACCAATTATATCTTAATTAGTATTGTATATTTAATTAAAATCATCCACCTAGATAATGCTCAGTGATACTAGCTCTATTATGCTTCATCTCATAACTTACTTCTTGTAGAGAATCAGAATAAGAGTAACCAGCTTTTGCATACTCAAACATTCTTCTTTTTGCAAAGTTCCATCTAAGACCATGAGAGCCTTCTGCAATCTCTTTTGAAGCAAATGCAGCTTGTTTTATATCATTATAATAATCTTGTCGATTTACTTTAAATTTTGAATTTATAGATATATAATTTTCTAACTCTTTATAGGTTTCAGGTGATACTAAAACTTCACCTTCTTTTCCACCTTTTTCCTTTGTGAAAATAACTCCTTTTTTAATTTTTGTGACTTTATCAATTTTTATTTCAAAAAGTTGTTCAGATTTTATTAATGCAACTCCTTCGATTCTAGCGCCTCCTTCTAGCTGAATTTTTGCAGCAAGTTGGTTAATAGGATTTTTTAAATTTGAAATTAAAAATTCTGGATTATCATATGCACGATTGTGATAATTGTTAGCTACAACTTTTAAATCTCTTGCTTGATCTAATATAGTTTGCCTGATTGAAAAGTCATAATCTTTTTCTATCTTATGGATATTTTTTGAAAAGTTTTTTAATGCAATTTCTAGTTTACCAAGCGCTGCAGAAATTTTTTCAAGATATTGTTTACTTGGATAATATTCAAGCTTATATTCCATATAGGCTTGAACATGTTCTGAACTAATTTTTTCAAAATCTCTTATCTTCCAATGTTCTAAAAGGTAATTAAAAAAATTGTTCCAAATAGATCGATAACTCTCCATAGTTTGATAACTTGAGACCATTTCATAATGCTCGTGAATTCTATTTATCTTATCTTCTTTTTTTGCTCCTTCTTTAAATATTTGTTTTACTAGTTGTGAGCTTTGATAATATACACTTCCTCTCATTTTGAATCCTTAAGTTGATATTTTTTTAGATAGTTTTAGCCTCTATCTCAGGCAAAATTTGTTAAGTCAATCTGCATTTATTTAAATTCTTGCATTTGAATTTTTTGTCATTACAATCGTAATAGCAAAAGGAAACTCGTAAATTTCTAAGGATTAGTTTTTCTGTTTATCTTTTCAATTTTCATATAAAGTAATTGTGCTTTTAGTTAATAAAAAAGATAGAGTCTAATAGATATTTTAATTAAAGAAATATTTATTGTTTGCGTATATTTTCAAAAATATACTTTGCGGCAAGTTTACAAATTTTTTGTAAACTAATTATTAAAAAAGTTAAAGTTAAGAAATTATAACACGAATTTTTGTTTATTGATTTCATGTAAATTTTTTTGATAGTTTAAATTTTTTCTACGGTTTCCTTTTTTTTCATAAACTTGAGAAAATAAGCCTACAATACGGCTTTTATAAAGTGTTTATTTTTTAGTAAAAAACAGTAAAAGAAACATTTAAGAAACATAAAAATAAACAGTTTAGAAACAGTAAAAGCTAATTTTTTTGGAAATTTTATTTATTTTGAGTTTTAAAAGATATTTTATCTTTAAATATAGTGGTTATATTCTTGATGGTTTAATTTATTTTCAAATAATTGAACATCTAATTTTTAGTAATCATTTTTGTAGATTCATTTTTATTTCTTGATCTTTCTAATTAATATTAAAATATTGATTTATTATATTAGTTACTATCAAATGAAAATGTAAAACTTACTCAATTATTTTTACTCTCAACATTTTTTTTCGCTGAAAAGATTACAACTCCTAAAATTCCCAAAATCACTGGAAGGGATAAAAATATTCCACTTACTATTGTTGTTGTCATATGGTTTTTCCTACTTAAAAAATTAAAATAACCTACTTGATACGTTATTATTTATTAACATTTACACTGTTATTTATATCTTTCATTAATTTTTTAAAAGATTCTCCATTATGAGAACTTTTAAACGAAGAATCATAAACTTTTGTATTTGAAGTAGAAGATAACTTATCTACTGTTTTAATAGCTAAAAATGAAATAGATTTTTCTTGCTCTTTGCTAGTATTTCCAAACATTGAAAATATCGCACTTACTCCTAGTCCAATAGCCGCAGAAGTTAAATCCCCATTTGAATTACTAGCCGCATTCATTGCAGATTGTCCAACAACAATATGATTACTGTTGTTATAGTTCTCATTTGGCATATTAGATTTATTATCCGCTTTCAATAAAGAAAATTCTATTCCTTTTTTGTCTTTTTTAAGTTCATTTAACTCTTTTGAATAATAATCCCTAGAAAGCTCAAAGTAAATCTCCTTATCAGCATCTTCTTTTTTATCTACCATTTGCCACCCACCAGAAACTATTTGCTTCTTTATTAATGGAGCAAGAGGATTATAAATTGAAGAGAACTCAGTTGTTATAGCTGCGCCTTTTAAATCTAGACTTGAAGCAATAAACTTAATTTTTGAAGTTCTATATCTATTTCTATTTTCTTTATTTTCCAATAATTGAACAAAATATGAATTTAATGTTTCAGCTTCTTCATAAGCTTCAATCATATTGTTATAATTTTTGTCATAGATTACTCTATTTTTATCTGGAGATAATCTAAATTTCATACCATTTATTTTTTTATTTTCAGAATTAACTACTCTTGTATATTTATATTGTTTTTTTGGATCCGAAGGATTTACAATTGTATAAATATAAGGAGGTATTATTTCATTATTATTTAAGTCACTAACCATATTGTCTAAAGATTCTTTCAATAGTTGAATATTAGTATCTTCATAATAAACTTTTATTTTAGAGTTGTTTTCTAAAATTTCTTTAGAAATACTATTTGCTGAATTTTTAGAAGCACAGCCACTTAAACACAATACTATAAAAATATAGTTAATATTTTTATATAATTTTTATTCATTTAGTTCCTTGCAAATATTTAATATTTATTTACCATTTTGATTATTTTATAATTATCTCAAAATTATTATATTATATAACTGAATAATATTTATTTATTTTTTACTTATCATTAAAATTTTTAGATACAATGCTAAATAAATTATAAAAGAGATAATTATGATAGAAATAATTGCAGTTTCAATTTTAATTATAGCAACAATATTAGCTATTGGCAAATATGACTATGAAAAAAGTTTGAAAAATAAACATTAATAATTAAAAAATCTAACATCATTACATAGATATTATTAATTACTCTTGTTATAACTTATTCCATATAAAAACTGCAAAACTTGCTAAACTGCCAAAGTATATTAATATAGTATGTTCTAATAAATAAAACTATTTTCGTAAACTTAAAATAAATTCACTCCAAAACTCTACTATTGGCATAATATGATTTAGATAATCACTTTTATTAGTATAAGCTCTTACAACTTTTGAATTATTATGATGATCAAGAAGTTTCTCTTTTGCTTCAAAACTAAATTTATTTTCAATATCTAAAGTGTCTAATAAACTTCTACAAGTTCCTCTAAAACCATGAAGTGTAATTTTTTTACCATTTACTTCATCATTAAATCCCATTATTTTTAGTGCTTTATTAGGACTTTCACTATTTATAGGACTTCTGTTATTAGTTCCTAGAAATACCCATTCTTGGTAACCACTTATTTCATATTGATCTCTTAAAATATTTTCCACTTCTTGACTCATAGGTAATCTAAAATTATCAAGATTAATATCTTTAATTTTCATTTCATTTCTTGGAATTGTAATTACCTTTTTTTCAAAATCTACATATTCCCATTTTAAATTACATACATTTTCAGATCTAAATGGTAAATGTAAAACAAGCTTCAATGCTCCTCTAACTGAATGTGAACCACTGTATGTATAAATAGCATTTACCAACTCTTTAAATTTATCAATATCAGTTATTTTTGAATAGTGTCTATATTTTTTTGATGGAATAATATCCCCTCTTTTAATATCATTTAAAATATTTCTATCGCAATATCCTTTATAAACTGAATACCTAAATAAACTATCTAAATATGAAAATATTTTTGTAGCTACATCATGACTTTGTAAAAGTTTAACCTCAAGGATTTTTACAACATCTTTAATAACAACCTCTTTTATGTGTTTATTCTTTAAATATGGATTAATATCTTTTTCAAAAGCTCTAAGCTTATTTATATGTGTACTAGCTTCAGTTCTTAATTCTTCTTTTTTTAACCATTCAGATGCTATATTTAAAAACATTCCATTTTCATCAAGAGTATTTTCTTCTTTTAGTTGCTTAAAATACTCAATTGGATTTATTCCATCGTTTATAAGTTTCTGATATTCATCTCTTTTTTTTCTAGCCTGTTCTAAAGTAACTGTTGGATATGTTTTAAAAGTTGTCACATTTCTTTTAGAATTTATAGTAAATCTGAATTCCCATATTTTATTGCCACTAGGTTTGACTGCTAATCGTAATCCACCACCATCATTAAAAAAATAAAGTTTCTCTTTAGCTTTTGCTTCTTTTATCTCTTTATCTTTTAGTATATTTAGTGCCATAACATACCTCTTTAAACTGTTATTTTATCGAATCAATAGAGAAAATTGGGTGGTTAACTTATCATTTTCTTTAAATATAAATACAACCACCCACAAAACCACCCAATTTTTATTAGATGTTATTATATTAGATTAAACTACAATAGATGATTAAACTTAATTAAAAGCCTATTTTATCGAATTGTTTAGATTATATTAGAGTGAGTTAAATTATTGAGTGGTACGCCTGGTAGGAGTCGAACCCACAACCCCTCGGGTCGAAACCGAGTATTCTATCCAGTTGAACTACAGACGCACTTGAAAAATTAGGGTTGAAGTTTATCCTAATTTTGCTTAAAAATTTTAGAAGAAGATATTATCTAAAACTACTAAAAAGAAGAAAACTATTCCTAAATATCCATTTACAGTAAAAAATGCTCTATCTATTTTTTTAAAATCTTTATTTACTAAATAGTGTTCATAAGATAGCATCAAAGCACTTATAATTACTGCTAAATATGCAAAATATGAGCCTTGCGAATATATAACAAATAAAAACCAAAAAACAATAGTTAAAAAGTGAAAAACTTTTGAAAATAGCATTGTCTTTTTTGCACCAAATTTTGAAGGAATTGAGTGAAGACCTAGTTTTTTATCTACATCAATATCTTGTAGTGAGTAAAGTAAATCAAATCCAGCAACCCAAAACATAACTCCAATACTTAAAAATATCACCCATAAAGGAATAGTTTCACTAACAGCAACAACTCCAGCAATAGGAGCAAGAGCCAAAGAGATTCCCAAAATAATATGTGCTAAATATGAAAATCTTTTAAAGTATGAGTATGAACCAATAATTACCAAAATTGGAAGTGATAAAATCAAAGCCAAATCATTTACAAAATAAGCTACTAAAATAAATGCAAAAGCATTTGCTACAAAGAAAATAAACATAGCTTTTGCAGATACTCTTCCATCTACATTTGGTCTATTTTTTGTTCGTGGATTTAAAGCATCTATATCTCTATCCATAAAACGGTTGAAACCCATTGCAAAATTTCGTGCAAATACTGCACAAAGTGTTCCTAAAACTAGAAGTTTAAATCCAAACCAAGGAGTTCCATTTATTTGCGAAGAAGATACAACCATCGCTATAAATATAAATGGTAAAGCAAAAACAGAGTGCTGAAACATCACTAATTCACTAAAATCTTTTATTTTTTTTATTAATTTTTCCATGGGCAAAATATTATCTAATAATGAGTAAATTAATGCTTTTTAGTTATAATCAATCAAATTTTAATCGGGAATTAATTATGAAAAAACATATGTTTCTAATACTTTTAAGCCTTTTTTCTATACTTTTTACAGCTTGTAGCACAAAAATTGATGACTCTATAAGTAAATCAAATGAAGCTGATATATCAAATCTTTTAGATCAACTTGCACAAAAAGAGAAAGAGATAAATGATATTATAAAAGAGCTTGAACAGTGCGGAGCTACAAAACAAAAAGAAAAGTAGATTAGAAAATGAAAGAATTAGCAATAATAGGAACAACAGCTTCGGGAAAAACAGCACTATCTCTTGAAATAGCAAATAAAACAAACTCTATAATCTTATCTTTGGACTCTCTTTGTGTTTATAAAGAAATAGATATAGCAAGCGCAAAACCAACAAAAATAGAAAGAGGTGATATAGTACATTTCGGAATAGATGAAGTTTTTCCAAATGAAAAATTTGATGTTATTGAGTTTTTAAATTTGTATAAAAATGCAAAAGAATACGCAGAAAAAAATATAAAAAACTTAATAATAGTAGGTGGAACAGGCTTTTATCTCAAAGCATTAGTTGATGGAATAAGTGATGGTTTAAAAGAAAATACAAATTTAGATATGAGTTTAAATGATACTTATAATTTGCTTTATAGTTTGGATAAAGAGTATATGCAAAAAATTGAGCCAAATGATAAATATAGAGTAGAAAAAGCCTACTCAATTTATAAACAAAGTGGACTAACTCCAAGTGAATATTTTTTGAAAAACCCAAAGATTGCTCTCTCTCCAAACCTTCCAATTTTTGAAATTTTATGGGAAAAAGATGAGTTAACAAATCGAATTTCTTTACGAACAAAACAGATGATAAAAGCTGGGCTTATAGATGAGACTATATATTTAGAAAAAAAATATACAAGAGCTCCAAATTGTATGAGTAGCATTGGAATAGTAGAAACTTTAGAGTATCTTGATGGAAAAATTGATAAAAAAAGTTTAGAAGATAAAATTATTCAAAATACTTTAAAACTTGCAAAAAGACAAAATACTTTTAATAAAGGTCAATTTACTAATAGAGTTTCAAATATAATTCCTAGCTTAAATTCAGAGATTATTAAGTATTTTTCGATATAATCGCCGTTCAAAAGTCTATTAAAGGACCTGCAAAGACTTGCTCTTTTTTTAGACGTTTAATATTTTAAAAGGAAATTGGAATGAAAAAAGATCTTCATCCAGATTACAAAGTATGTCAAGTTTCTTGTGCATGCGGAAATAGCTTTGAGACAAAATCAGTTACTGAAACTTTAAGAGTTGATATTTGTTCAAAATGTCACCCATTCTTTACAGGAGAGCAAAAATTAGTTGATGCTGCTGGAAGAGTTGAGAAATTCAAAGCTAAATATAATATGGCAAAATAGTTTATTGCTATGTTGTGCTTAGTTCCAACACCAATAGGAAACCTTGAAGATATTTCAAAAAGGTCTTTAAAGGCTCTATTGGAAGCGGAACTAATTTTTTGTGAAGATACAAGAGTCACAAAAAAACTTCTAAATCTTTTAGCTCTTAAATATGAGTTAGATTTTTCACAAAAAGAGTTCAAATCTTTTCACTCTCACAATGAAAAAGAGATATTAAAAAATTTAACAAAAGATACTTTTACTAAAAATATTGTTTATTGTAGCGATGCTGGTATGCCTTGTATTAGTGACCCTGGTGCATCTTTGGTTGATTGGTGCATACAAAACGATGTAGAGTATGATGTAATTCCTGGAGCAAATGCAATTTTAACAGCTTTTGCTATGAGTGGTTTTACAAGTAGTGAGTTTACATTTTTTGGTTTTTTAGATCATAAAGGAGCAAGTCGTGCTTCAAAACTAGAAGAGGTTTTAAATAGTTCTAGAGTTGGCATTTTATATGAATCACCTCATCGACTTTTAAAACTTCTTGAAGAATTAAATAAAAAAGAGCCAAATAGAACAATATTTTTAGTAAAAGAGATAAGTAAGTTTTATCAAAAAACATATAAAAATAGCGCAAAGAATCTATACGAAGAGTTAAAGAGTATTGAAGTAAAAGGGGAATGGGTTGTAGTAGTTGAACCAAAAGAGAAATTTGGTTTTAATCTTGAATTAGATGATATTTTACCGCTTGATATTGCTCCAAAAATAAAAGCAAAGTTAATAGCAAAGCTTACAGGTGCTAGTGTAAAAGAGATTTATCAAGAATTATTGGATAAAATCCAAAATTAATTTAAACGAGAAAAAATGATAATATACGGAAAACAGATAGTTTTATATGTGCTTGAAAAACACCAAGATTTAATAGAAGAGATTTTTTTATCAAAAGAGATTGATAGTAAACTTTTTTCAAGATTTGCAAAACTAAATAAAAAAATTCACAAAGTAGATAACCAAAAAGCTCAAGCTTTAGCAAAAGGTGGAAATCACCAAGGGCTTATTTTGAAACTTAGTGATTATCATTATACACCTCTAAAAGATATAAAAAATATGAATTTTATCTTAGTTTTAGATGGTCTTACAGATGTAGGAAATATTGGAGCAATTGCAAGAACTGCTTACTCTTTAGGAGTTGACGGAATGATTGCAGCTGATATAAAAACTATAAGCAACTCTGGAACTATAAGAACTAGTGCTGGAGCTTTGCTTGATTTACCTTTTGCAATTCATCCAAGAAGTGTAGATTTAGCAAGTGAGCTTATAGATGCTGGTTTTACACTAATAGGTGCAACAATGGATGGAGTTGATCTAAAAAAATATGGAAAAATCGAAAAAACTGATAAAGTCGCAATAATTTTAGGAAATGAAGGTGCTGGAATAAGTCCAAAAGTTGCAAAAAAATTAGACTTAAAAGTTTCAATAAAAATGGAACACGAATTTGACTCTTTAAATGTAAGCTCAGCAGCTGCTATTTTAATTTACAATTTAAAAAGATAAAAAGGAAAATATATGAAAAAACTACTACTTATAATATTTTTATGCCTAAGCTTAAATGCAAATATAAATCAAGCTGTTTTAGGAATAATAGGAAGTAGTGATTTCAATACTCATAGAAATTTGATTAATACTCTTTTTAAAAATCAAAGCTATTTTTATACAAATGGGAGTCTTGATTATGCAAAAATTTCTCAAACTTTACAAAACAACAATCTTTTAAAACTTTCTTTAGGTTCTACTCAAACTATTGAAGCAACTTTTATATTTAACTCAAACCCAAAAAAATCTTTTAAAAATATAAATGATATTTTAAAATCAATAGGTATACAAAATTTTGTAACAATAAATCAAAGTGTCTCAGAAAATCAGCTAAAATGGAGTATAAAAGTACAAACAGCAGCCGCCATAAACCCTCTTCGATTATCTCAAGAGCTACAAAATACAAACTGTAGGGTTGTTGATATAAAAAAAGAGGGTAACAATAAATGGAGTTATTATATTGACTCAAAAAAATCTTCTATTTACAAAGCTGAAGATTTAGTTACAAAGGCTAGTGTGTCATTAAAAAAACCTATAAAGCCATATATTTTGGAGATTGCAAATACAGATGCAATCAAAATTGATTCAAATATTGGAAATAACTGGTACCCAAATATTATTTTTTATGATGATAGTTTTAATGTAATTGATGTTTTTGAGAGTGAGAGTTTGCATAAAAATCTTAGAGTTGATATTCCAACAAATACAAGATTTGTAAAAATTGATGATTTTTATGCTTTAACAAATATAAAAAATGGTTTAAATATTACTAAGGAGTAGTAAAATGTTTGACGAAATTGAATTTGAAAGAATGAAAAGACTTCCAAACTATGTGTTTGCGCAAGTTAATGCTATTAAAATGGAAGCTAGACGAGCTGGAGTTGATGTAATTGACTTTTCTATGGGAAATCCAGATGGAGAGACTCCAAAACATATTGTTGATAAATTAAAAGATGCAGCAAGTAAGCCAAAAAACTACGGATATAGTGCTAGTATTGGAATATATAAATTAAGACTTGCTATTTGTAACTGGTACAAAAGAAAATATAATGTAGATTTCTTAGATCCAGATAAACACGCTTGTGCAACAATGGGTTCAAAAGAGGGTTATGTTCATTTAGTTCAAGCTATTGTAAATGTTGGAGATGTTGCTGTTGTTCCAGATCCTACTTATCCAATTCACTCATACGCATTTATGCTAAATGGTGCAGCTATTCATAAATTTGAATTGGTATTTGATAATGAGTTTAAAGTAGATGAAGAACTTTTCTTCAAAAATCTTCAAAAAACAATTGATGAGTCAATTCCAAAAGTAAAATATGTAGTTGTAAACTTCCCACACAATCCATCTTGTGCAACTGTAACACCTGAGTTTTATACAAAACTTGTAGAGATGGCAAAAAGAGAGAGATTTTATATAATCTCTGATATTGCTTATGCTGATATTACTTTTGATGGATATAAAACTCCTTCTATTTTCCAAGCCAAGGGTGCTTTAGATGTTGCTGTTGAGTGCTTTACATTAAGTAAATCATATAATATGGCTGGATGGAGAGTTGGTTTTATTGTTGGAAATGAAAAACTTGTAGGTGCTTTAAAAAGAATAAAATCATGGCTTGATTATGGAATGTTCGCACCTATTCAAATAGCTGCAACTGTTGCACTTGATGGTCCACAAGATTGTGTTGATGAGATAGTTGCTAAATATGAAAAAAGAAGAGATGTTATGCTTCAAGCATTTGCTGAAGCTGGTTGGGTTATGGATAAACCAAATGCATCTATGT
>Ga0265294_10008977_pt1 | contig 11587 bp, 8 predicted proteins | sample MunlanPumphouse3_FD_192504 | JGI IMG/M metagenome (GOLD analysis project Ga0265294, IMG submission 192504) | Groundwater microbial communities from a municipal landfill in Southern Ontario, Canada - Pumphouse #3 | ecosystem: Environmental > Aquatic > Deep subsurface > Groundwater | place...
GGACGTACTGCTTCTCTCAAAAAGTCATTTTAAAATGGCCCTTAAAATAAAAAGTGAGTGAGAGACACTTCGAAGAACAACAAAAGAGCTGGTGCTTTTCTTAAGAAAAGCACCAGCTCTTTTGTTGTAAAATTAAACAAATTTATTATGTTTTTGGTTGGTCATCTCGTTTTGAAGGACTAACATGCACCATGCAATGTTTAACATTAGGGAAATTATGTTCGATAGTGTCATGTACTTTTTCAGCAATGTGATGAGCGTGGAATAAAGACTGATTACCATCAGCACTAATATCTATATCAACATAATACTTGCTACCAAACATACGAGTGCGTATTTCATCAATGCCGTGGACGCCATCTTGACTTAGTACATGTTTACGCATAGCTTCCAAAGTTTCTTCGTCACAAGCATGATCTACCAATTTATTAGTAGCATCGATAAAAATTTTCCAAGCAGCATATATAATCATTATACAGATAACGACAGAAGCTAAGGAATCCATAATAGGATAGCCCATCATGGCGCCACCTATACCTATTAAACTGCCGATGGAGGATAATGCATCGCTACGGTGATGCCAAGCGTCAGCCATAAGAGCACCGGAATTAATTTTCACAGCAGCGCCTTTTGTATACCAAAACATAGCTTCTTTGACAACGATAGAAATGACGGCGGCTACCAAGGCAATATAAGTAGGTGCCTGCAGATGTTCATAGTTGTCAGAAAAAATATTTTGCATACCTTCGTAACCAATGCCAATACCAGTGACCAAAAGCACAAAGGCTAAAACCATCGCTGCAATGTATTCTAATTTTTCATGGCCATATTGATGAGTAGAATCAGATGCCTTGTTAGAAAGGCGAATGCCTATAATAACAATAAAAGTACTAAAAACATCAGAAGCCGAATGGATAGCATCCGAAACCATAGCGGCAGAATGACCGATAATGCCGGCTACTAACTTAAATGCAGAAAGCAAGATGTTTATTGTAATACTAATATACGAGACATGCATAGCCAAGTCTTCATTTAATTGAGCTAAGCTTTTACTTTTCATAGTGAAACCCCTTATTTTTTATTTATCTCTTGGGGTATTTTGGATACAAAAATACCCATGGAACATACTACTGTCCCACAGGTGTTTTAATTTAAACCCGTTGCCATTCGGCCCGGCCAACATAAATCATAAAAGATTTACCGCCTGATCAGTTTGTACTGTAGTTTATTTAAGCAGCGCAAAGAGATTATTATTATATTAAACTTTGTTACACGATATGTCAAGTATTATCATTCTTGACATATCCCCTATAGGGGGTTATAATAACAACACAAAATAACCCCGTGAGGGGGATAAGTAATGGGGTATAATTATGGAATATGGTTATAAACATAGCAAAAAGATAGTAAACCGTTTAGCACGTATTGAGGGTCATGTACGCTCGGTTAAAGAAATGGTAGCTGAGGGCAGGGACTGTTCGGAGATTTTAACCCAACTAGCGGCTGTGCATCAGGCGATTGAAAATACTACCAAGGCATTTTTGAAAGAACATATGGAACATTGCGTAACTAAGGCTATTCGCGAAGGCAAAGAGGAAGAGGCTTTGGCAGAATTAGAAGTGGCAATTGATAGATTCCTGCGTTAAGAAAAGGAGCCAACAAATGACAAATGTTGAGAAACTAAAATCAATTAAAGATGCTTGCGGAAATGCTTGCCATAAGGAACATGAGGAACATAGTCATGTTCATGTACCTACGCCCCATGAACATCATATTGCAGGACATCCTGAGGATTGTAGGTGTGAGGCCTGTCATCCTCATGAAGACTATTGTGATGTTTGCGGAGAGAGTTTAGCCAACTGTACTTGTAAAATGCCGGATGCAGATGTACCTAAAAAAGTATATATTTTGGAAAATTTGGCCTGCGCAAATTGTGCGGCTAAAATGGAACATAAAATTCAAGAATTACCGGGAGTAAGGTATGCCAGTATTAGTTTTGCTACTAGGCAGTTACGTTTATCTGCTGCAAATCAGGAGACATTATTATCGGAGATTCAGGAGATTTGTCAATCTATTGAATCAGGGGTAGTTATTATTCCTCGGGAGTCTACATGTACGTTTTCAGAGAAAAAGGCTTTAACCGCAGCTAGCAAAGTAGCTACGAAAGAAAAAACAGCAATTATTCCAAGAAAATTAGGCGAAATTCTTGTAAGCGTATTACTGTTTTTATTATTCTTTTTTGGCTCTATAGCAGAGCCTGTAAAATTTTATGGTTTTATCTTGGCTTATATTATATTAGGGCATGAGATTTTGTATAGTGCCTTAAAAAAATTATATAAGGGTAATATAATGGATGAGAATTTCCTTATGATGGTGGCAACTATTGGAGCTTTTGCCATAGGTGACGCAGCTGAAGCGTTGGGAGTAATGCTTTTTTATCGTATAGGAGAATATTTTGAAGAACGAGCAGTAGAAAAAAGCCGTGGTGAGATTATTGGCGTCGTGGACATGAGGCCGGAAGTGGTTAATTTACTTATCGGGGAAGAAGTCAAGATAATACCGGCCGCGGATGCTAACGTTGGTGATATACTTTTAGTACGAGTTGGGGACAGAATTCCCCTAGACGGAGTTATTATCGACGGAGAAAGTTTGATAGATACTTCGCCTATAACAGGTGAACCGGTACCGGTCAAATTGGGCTATGGGGATGAAATAATTTCCGGGTGCATTAATTCTTCAGGAGTTTTAAAAATCCGTGTAGAAAAAGTATTAAAAGAATCTATGGTTACAAAGATTTTAGATGCAGTGGAAAATGCTGCGGCAGCTAAGCCACAAATGGATAAATTCATTACTAGTTTTGCCCGCATTTATACTCCGGTAGTAGTAGTTATTGCTATTTTAACAGCATTAATTCCAGGAGTTATTACAGGGGAGTGGCAAAAATGGATTTATACAGCACTGACATTTTTGGTTATTAGTTGCCCCTGTGCTTTGGTTCTTAGTATACCTTTGGCTTATTTTGCGGGGATTGGAGCTGGGGCTAAGCGAGGCATTCTTTTTAAAGGTGGTGTTGTTTTAGAGGCCTTGAAAAATTGCGCTGTTGTAATCATGGATAAAACAGGAACGGTTACTGAGGGAAATTTTATTGTGCAAAAAGTATTTCCAGCAGAAAATATAATAGCCGATGAATTATTGAAACTTTGTGCTTCTGTTGAACTTGTTTCTACGCATCCTATAGCTAGCAGTATTGTAATGGCCGCTAAGAATAAGGATATGGACCTTGTTGCACCAATAAAGGCTGAAGAGGTAGCAGGTGAAGGTATTGTTGCCGAGACCGCTTATGGACAAATACTTTGTGGTAATAAAAAACTTATGGAGCGTTATGGTGTTGATATTAGTGCTTATAGTGGTTTGGATTTTGGCACAGAAGTTTTGGTGGCAAGGCAGCAAAAATATATGGGACACTTACTTATCTCTGATACGGTTAAGCAGGATGCAGTTAGTGCTATTAATAAAATAAAAAACATGGGACTAGCTACAGCTATGCTTACAGGAGATTCGGCGGAAAGCGCGCAAGCTGTTGCTACGGAAGTAGGAGTTGATAATGTTTATGCCAGACTTTTACCACAAGATAAGTTTAATGTTTTAAATACTTTGCGCAACAAATATGGCAGTGTCATGTTTGTGGGGGATGGTATTAATGATGCACCGGTTTTAGCAGGAGCAGATGTAGGAGCTGCTATGGGCAGCGGTGCTGACGCGGCCATTATGGCTGCAGATGTGGTATTTATGAATTCAGAAATGGAAGCTATTCCTAAGGCTATTGAGATTGCTAAGTTTACAAATGGCATTGCTTGGCAAAATGTGGTATTTGCGCTAGTAATAAAAATTACTATTATGATTTTGGGTTTAGCAGGGTTTGCTTCTATGTGGATGGCTGTATTTGCAGATACGGGAGTAGCGATGTTGTGTGTAGTAAATTCCGTACGAATTTTATATAAAAAATTTTAGATACAAAGGGTAAAAGAATAGTTGTTTTTGGTAGGGTATTTCGATGGTAGGGATAGGTGGTTGTTAGGTTATTGACATTGTACCTACATATTGTTATTATTATCAGATACAATCATATATTGGAAAGATAATGATAAGGAGTAGTAAAAGTACGGGTTCTGCAGAGAGGATATGATTTGCTGAAACATATCCGAACAATCGGCTTTGAAGTCGCCCTTGAATTGGCAAGGTGAAGTTAGTAACTTTGTCCGTGATGCACGTTACGCATATGAGGTGTCCAAACTTTTTGTTTGGGAATTTAGGTGGTACCGCGAAAGTTATTTTCGTCCTATATCTGTGTAAAAACAGGTATAGGACGTTATTTTTTATTTTTAGTTGGCAACTTACACAATATGGAGGAAAAAACAATGACTATTGAGACAAATGAAGAACACAATATTCCTAAGGTTTACGATCCGGCCGCAGTAGAAAAAAAATGGTATGCGTATTGGGAGAAAAATCATTATTTTCATGTGGAAGTAGATAAAAACAAAGAGGCTTTTAGTATTGTTATTCCACCGCCTAATATTACGGGACAATTACATATGGGACATGCTTTGGATAACACGCTGCAAGATATCCTTATTCGCTGGCATCGTATGATGGGGCATAATACCTTATGGATGCCGGGATATGACCATGCCGGGCTTGCTACGCAAATTAAAGTTGAGGAAGTAATAAAAAGGGAAGAGGGGAAAACTCGCTATGATTTGGGGCGAGAAGAATTCCTTAAACGTGTATGGCAGTGGAAGAATCAATATGGTGATCGTATTGTTAACCAATTAAAATGTTTGGGTGTATCTTGTGATTGGGAACGCCAACGTTTTACCATGGATGAAGGATGTTCTCAAGCCGTACGAGAAGTGTTTGTTTCTTTATATGAAAAAGGGCTTATCTATCAAGGCAGCCGCATTACTAATTGGTGCGTAAACTGTAATACAGCTTTATCAGATATAGAAGTAGAGCATGCTGATGAAGCAGGTCATTTATGGTATATCCGTTATCCAGTGGTAGGAGAGGAAGGAACTTATTTAACCATTGCTACTACGCGACCGGAAACAATGCTAGGAGATACTGCGGTTGCTGTTAACCCGGAAGATAAGCGCTATGGTTATTTAGTAGGCAAGACATTAAAGTTACCTTTAACTGATAGAACTATACCTATTATTGCGGATTCTTATGTTGATCTAAAGTTTGGTACCGGCGCAGTTAAGATCACACCTGCTCATGATCCTAATGATTTTGAAATGGGGATGCGCCATAAGTTAGAAAATATTGTCGTAATAGGTATGGACGGTAAGATGACGGCGGAAGCCGGTATTTATGCAGGCCAAGAACGCTATGAATGTCGTAAGAACATAGTCAAAGCATTAGAAGAGTTGGGTTTCTTGGTGAAAATTGAAGAATTAACTCATGCAGTTGGACATTGTCAGCGTTGTCATTGCGTAGTTGAACCTTTGGTTTCCAAACAATGGTTTGTGAAAATGGAACCTTTGGTAAAAGCTGCTGTTGACTGTGTCGAAGACGGCCGTACGCAGTTTGTGCCTGAACGTTTTACTAAGAGTTACACTAATTGGATGGATAATATACATGACTGGTGTATTTCGCGCCAGATTTGGTGGGGACACCGTATTCCCGTATGGTATTGCGACGATTGTGGAGAAGTGATTGCTTCACGCACTGATATTGATAAATGCCCTAAATGTGGCGGCCATGTACATCAAGACGAGGATGCATTGGATACTTGGTTTAGCTCTGCCTTGTGGCCTTTTTCTACAATGGGATGGCCTGAAAAAACCGACCTTCTAAAACAATTTTATCCAACTAGCGTATTGGTTACCGGGTACGATATAATTTTCTTCTGGATTGCCCGTATGTTAGTTATGGGTATGGAATTTATGAAAGAAATTCCCTTTCATAAAGTGTTTATCCATGGCCTAGTCCGAGATAGCCAAGGCCGCAAGATGAGTAAATCTTTAGGCAATGGTATTGATCCCTTAGAAGTTATTGATAAATATGGTGCAGATACTTTGCGTTTCATGTTGATTACAGGAAATACTCCAGGTAACGATATGCGGTTCTATTGGGAAAGAGTGGATGCTACACGTAATTTTGCTAATAAAATTTGGAATGCTTCCCGCTTTGCCTTAATGAATTTAGAAGGATATGATAAGGACGCAAAACTAGCTCCCTATACTTTGGCGGACAAATGGATTTTATCCCGCTTGCAAGATACAGAAAAAGATGTTACTGATTTCTTGGAAAACTTTGAATTAGGGGAAGCGGGCCGCTTACTTTACGAATTTATTTGGGGAGAATTTTGTGATTGGTATATTGAATTAGCGAAACCTCGCTTGTATAATAAAGACAATCCAACTGAACGGGCGACAGCACAACATGTTCTGTGTGAGGTACTTGGTTCGGCTATGAAATTATTGCATCCATACATGCCTTTTATTACGGAAGAAATTTGGCAGTGCCTTCCTCATGAAGGAGACAGTATTATGGTTTCTTCTTGGCCCAAATACCAAGAAGATTTGGTGGACCAAGAAGCGGAAGACGGTATGAGTGCGATTATGGATGCTACTAAAGCTATTCGTAATATGCGTGCTGAAGTTAATGCGGCTCCAGGTAGGAAAGCTCCTGCAATTTTGCTTGTAGATGCAGACTTAAAAGAAGTTTTAGAAACTAATGCATCTTATATTAAGTTGTTGGCTACTGTTGATAAATTAACGATTGAAAATAACAATAATAATAAACCTCAAAATGCTATGACTACAGTAGTTAATGGCATAGAAGTATATTTACCTTTAAAGGGGCTCATTGATGTAGAAAAGGAAAGTGCTCGCCTAAACAAAGAGTTGGAAACTTTATCTAAGGAAATAAAGCGTATTGAGGGAAAATTAGGTAATGCCGGATTTTTAGCTAAGGCGCCTGCTGAAGTAGTAGCTAAGGAAAAAGTTAAAAGTGGGGAAATTGGACAAAAAATGATGGCGATTAACGAACGTTTGGAGTATCTAAAAACATTATGAACTATGAAGAAAGCTTAAAATATTTAGATAGTTTGGGAAAATTTGGCATTAGGCTGGGTATGGAGCGCATACAGGCTTTATTGGAAGAACTGGGAAATCCTGAACAAAAAATTAAGACCATTCATGTAACAGGAACTAATGGCAAGGGGTCTGTGGCTAGCATGATTGCAAATATTCTTTTAGCTTCAGGTCTTAACGTTGGTAAGTTTACTTCGCCCCATTTTGTACGTTATAATGAGCGCATAGAAATAAATGGCAAAGAAATAGACGATAGTACTTTTGCCATGGCTCATACCGCGGTGGCTGTGGCTGTAGATGCTGTTATGAAAAAAGGTATAGCACAACCTACGCAGTTTGAAGTACTTACGGCAGCAGGGTTTCTTGTTTTTGCCTTAGAACATGTAGATTATGCCGTTATTGAAGTAGGGTTAGGCGGTTTATGGGATTCTACTAATGTTATAAAACCTGAGGTAGCAGTTATTACTAACGTAAGTTTAGATCACATGGATAGATGTGGTAATACAGTCGAAGAAATTGCAATGCAAAAAGCAGGAATTATTAAAGAAAAAGTACCGGTGGTAACTGCGGCTACGGATAAAGCTTTGGGGCCTATTACCGCCATGAGCATGTTTAAGCAAGCTCCGCTTTATATTTTCGGCAGAGAGTTTACCGGACAAGAAGTGACTAGCACAATGGAGGGACAGACATTCACTTTAAGCGCCGGAGAATATCATTCCAATTATAGTATTGTTCTGCCGGGGGCTCACCAGATTGCCAATACCGCCGTAGCAATAGTGGCAGCGAAAATTGTATCGAAAAATGATGCGCATATTACGGAACAGGCTTTGCATGAAGGGGTTACTAATACTATATGGCCCGGTCGCTTAGAACGTATTGAAAAAGCTCCTGATGTTATTTTGGATGGTGCACATAATCCAGCAGGAGCTAAGGCTTTAAGAGCTGCTCTCGATAAATATTATGCAGGACAACCGGTACATTTTGTGTTTGGAATGATGGGCGATAAGGCTATGAACGAAGTGGCTGTCGCTCTTTTCAGACAAGGAGATAAAGTAAATACGGTGCTAGCTGATAAAGGACCTAGAGCGGCATCAGCCCAACAATTAGCGGAAATAGTAGGAGATAAAGCTATAGCTTATGAGAGTATAGAAGAAGCATATAAAGAGGCAAGAGAAGCCGCTGGCAAAAGAGGCATTGTTTGTATCTGCGGCTCGTTGTATTTGCTTGGAACCTTCAAGGCTATGGCACAGAAAGGTTAGGCTCTATGAATATTGCAGGATATAAGGTTAGCGAACTTGATATGGAGCAGATAGTATATGCTTTATTAGTTTTGCTAATTTTTGTTATACCTCTTTCTTCTTTGGCAGCTAGCTGGGTTTTTGTGGTTGCCTTTGTGTGCGCAATGGTAGATTGTTATAAACGACGCGAGGAAAAAGGGAAAAAAGTCCTTTCTAAAAAATTAAAATATTGCTTATGGGGGCTGTTTAGTTTGAGTGCTGTAAGCGTACTTTGGTCAGGAAATATTTTTGCTTCTGCCTTCAACTTTGCATGGGTTGTGGGGCAGGAAGCAGGAAGTTTTTGGCTTATGCTGCGCTATGGAGCTAAAGGACACCGCCCTCTTTTTTTAATGAAAACATTCATGCTTTCGGCAGGTTTGGTAGCTTTATATGGTATTTGGCAGTATTGTTATGGCTCTTCTTTGCAAAATGCAGAATGGTCTGATCGTGCAGCTTTTCCGGAATTAAAACGTAGAGCCTATTCTACTTTATCTAATCCTAATATTTTGGGTAGTTTTCTAGTATTAACAGTTGCTTATTGTGCAGGTATATTTGCGCCTCTTAGAGGAGGTAAGACTAGAATAGCATTATTTGTTGTTTTTATTTTAAGCTGTTTATGTTTATTGCTAACTTTTTCTCGTGGGAATTGGGTAGCACTTTTTTGTGTGCTTTTTGTTTTCGTGGCTTTTTTTTACCATAAGGCTTTTTTGCCCTTTGTTGGCGGTGGAATTATGGTTTTATATTTAGGTTGGAATACGTTTGCACATAGATTATTGTCCATTTTCATAATGGAAGATACTTCAGCGGAACTGCGCTTTGCTTATGTTGAAAGCACTATTGCTATGATTCGAGAAAACCCTTGGGGAGTTGGCTGGTATGGGTATCAATTTGCTTTTCCGGAATACGATTTTTATCTTAAGGATCCTACAGTTATCATGTATCATTGTCACAATTTATATCTGAACATAGCAGCTGAACTAGGTATTGTAGGTTTAATTTTGTTTTTGTATATTGTATGGAACTTTTTCAATTTAGCTCTTCATATTCGTAAAGAGTCTAAAATTTCTTGGGTAAGAGGAATAGCTTGTGGCTATATAGCTTCTTTGGTAGGAATTTTTATTGGTGGTTTAACTGATTACACTTTGTTTAACATTCAATTAGGTATGTTGTTTTGGTTAAGCAATGCGCTGATTTTAAATTTAGCAAGAGTTAAATGCCCATAATCTCTAAAGAAATTTTCTTTACAGTGTTGAGGAATAAATGTACAATTATTGAGATGAGATAATTGACGGATATGTATCTATATGATGAGCGTAGGGGGATGGCATGCTAAAACTTAGTGAAGTGCAAAGAGCTCTGGAAGCGCGTTCTATTGTGGGGGAAGATAAACTAGATAGGGAGGCTGAGTCAGCATTTGGAGCTGATTTAATGAGCGATGTGTTGGCTTTTACTAGAAAAAAAACGTTGCTCCTTACCGGTTTAACAAATGTGCAGGTCATACGCACCGCTGATGTAAGTGAACTAAGTGCGATTGTTTTTGTACGAGGAAAAATGCCGGGTACAGAAATTTTACAAGTTGCTAAAAATTGTGATATTCCAGTGCTTTTAACTAAATATACAATGTTTGAGGCTTGTGGAATTTTGTATAAATTAGGATTACCGGCCTGCCCTGTAAAAGAATTAAAGGATGAGTGAAGGTATATGGAAATAAAATGTGAGGTACCTGGTAATGATTTCGATAGAGCCGGCGAAGCTTCAGCTAGTATTAAAAAAGCTTTGCAACGCCTAGGCGTTCCCGCCGATATAGTACGTAGGGTAGCGATAGGCACTTACGAAGGAGAAATGAATGCTCTAATTCATGCTGGCGGTGGTGTAATAAAAGCGGAAATCACATCAAACCTTACTATAATCACTGTCAAGGACAAGGGACCTGGTATTGCGGATGTGCAGCAAGCTATGAAGGAAGGGTTTTCCACTGCTCCTGATTACGTACGTGCTATGGGATTTGGTGCTGGTATGGGGCTTCCTAATATGATGAAATGTTCGGATAAATTTTCTATAAATACAGTAGTTAATAAAGGAACTAAGATTACTATGCGTTTTGAACACAAATAGCGGTAAACTAAAGGAAGGATGGGTGATTGAAGGGTGTCTGATAGCTACTTGCATTCAGTTTATGTTATAAAAGACGCGTGCAACGGCTGCGTTGCCTGTGTAAAATATTGTCCTACTGAAGCTATTAGAGTTCGTAATGGTAAAGCGGAAATAATTTCCACTCGCTGTATAGATTGCGGAGAGTGCATACGTCGGTGCCCAACACATGCTATGACAGCTGTTGTAGATACATTGGAAGCAACTCACAAGTACAGCTATAACGTTGTTTTGGCTGCGCCTTCTCTTTATGCTCAGTTTCCGGCCAGCGTGCGCAGAGAAGTAATTTGGCAAGGACTGAAAATGCTGGGATTTGATGAAATTTTTGATTTGTCAGCGGCAGGAGATTATATTGCCCAAGAAATAGAACAATATGTACAATGTTATACAGGTGGTCGCAAACCCATTATTTCTTCGGCTTGTCCTGCGGTATTGCGCTTAATCCAGGTAAAGTTTCCGGAACTTATTCAACAGGTAATACCGGTTCTTTCACCGGGAGAAGCAGCGGCAATTTATGTAAAAAAGAATGTTTGTGCCAAACAAAATTTGTCGGAAGAAAAGGTAGGCGTATGGTTTATTACGCCCTGCCCGGCTAAAGGAACTAATATTAGACAATCTGTTGATGTAAAACATACAAAATTGGCTGGTTCTATTAGTGAAGCTAGTATATACGGTGAATTAAGGCGGGTTATGCATAACGCAATACCGGAGGAAAATTTGAAGCAAACAATTACAACCGGTTCCTCCTATGGCGTTGGTTGGGGTAGTTGTGGCGGCGAAATTGCGGCTTCAGGATTAGAAAATGCTCTTTCAGTACAGGGTGTTAGCGATGTATTTGAAGTGTTAGAACAAATTTCTATGAATAAAATGAATGATGTGGATTTTGTGGAATTATATAGCTGTAGCAGAGGGTGTGTAGGTGGACCTTTTGTAGCTATTAATCGTTTTGTGGCCGAAAAAAATCTTAAACTGCGTATCAGGACGTTAAGACAAAATGAACCACAAGAACGATTGGCTGCTAGAAAGTCTGGTATGACCTGCGATGGATTCCCAACTTCT
>Ga0265294_10008978_pt1 | contig 11586 bp, 8 predicted proteins | sample MunlanPumphouse3_FD_192504 | JGI IMG/M metagenome (GOLD analysis project Ga0265294, IMG submission 192504) | Groundwater microbial communities from a municipal landfill in Southern Ontario, Canada - Pumphouse #3 | ecosystem: Environmental > Aquatic > Deep subsurface > Groundwater | place...
CTCTAAAAATCTCGAAAGTGTAGAAATATACCGCAAAATCAAGAGATGATTCAGCATAGTTTTCGAACCGAACAAAGGGTTCCGGTTTTTCTAAAACACGCTGGTTGCCCTTTGCTACTGATTTAAGAATCTCCATTAATTCCAACACATCCGTAGCATAATCAACACCAATATCCACTTGAAATCGGGACGATTTCTGATTGTATGTCCAGTTTACTACCCGATTTCCGGTTAATTCTGAATTGGGGAGAATCACATAATTTTCATCGCGCCCCAACACAGTTGTTGTTCGAAAGTTTATCTCTTCCACTCTGTAAATTCGCTCGTTAACCTCAACTATATCGTCCACCTTTAACGATCCATCCAGCAAAAGTATTATTCCCGATATAAAATCGTTAAAAATATGTTGTAACCCAAACCCCAAACCAAGCAATACAGCAGCATAACCGGCCAACAATACAGTTATATCAAAACCTAAAATCCGTAAACCGATTATAAACGCAAGCAAGACTATTACATAACGCGAGAGTTTGTTGATTGAAAATTTCTCTGCCGTATTGAGCTTTTTGGATCGATAAATCAATCGCTTTAAGATAACTATAACCGCAACAACTACTGTTATAAAAATGATGAAGCTAATAAGCGTATCTAATTGGAGTTTGTAACCACCAATATCGAAAAGTTCATAGTCGAAAAATTCTTTCATTTGAGCTCTTAATTTAATCGATTAATAATTAAGGTAGCATTCTCTATTTCGTTGTTTTCCCAACTCACCAAAACAGAAGAGGTTATTAGTTAAACAAATCTATTCCACAACTGTTTTTTCAATACCCACCTTTCATTAGGCTCATGTCCTATTTCAAACAGAAGTTCTCACCTTTCATAATATTGGCATGCGAGATAGAGGATTTGCTTTCTTTGTCTTAAAATCTCATAATTATTAGTTGTTGAAATTAATACATCAAAGAAAAGTATTTTATTTGAACAAACAGACAAAAGTTATAGATTCAATTCATTTTTTAGAGAAAGGGTTTATATCTTTTTTCCCAAAATTATTGGTTTTTTTGTTTGCTTCTTTTTTCGTACATTACATTTTTATTATCAAACCTTTTACATTTTAAAATTGTTACATAGTAACACCAATCTAATCCATAACGCAAGAGTATATTTTTGTTCATAGCGATGAGATATGCTAACACAACAATAATTAGAATAGAATTATTCACATTCAAAAAAACAAAATATGAAAAATGCATACATAGCCACTTATCCTCCTCGCCAATGCGGGATAGGAACATTTACCGAGAATCTATATACATCGATGATTGCATCGAAAAAAGATGACTCTGATGATAGAAATAGTTTTATTGTTGCTATGGACGACGCTGAGGAAAAATTAGCGTATCCTGAAGAGGTAAAACTAACCATCAGACAAGAACTTCAAGAAGATTATCTTGCTGCCGCAAAATATATAAATATAAGTGGTGCCGACTGCTGTATATTGCAACACGAATTTGGTATTTTTGGTGGGCAAGATGGTATCTATATCCTGCCCTTGCTGCATGAGTTGGAAATACCTTTGATAGTGACTCTGCACACAGTGATGCAAACCCCATCACACAATCAAAAAGAAGTGTTACAAACGATATGCCAAATGGCCAATCGCGTTGTGGTGATGAGCCATAAAGCAATTGAGATGTTGGTTGAGATATACGAAATACCACGTAGTAAAATCGCTTATATAGAGCATGGGGTTCCAGACATACAATATGTTCAAGAGAAAGTCAAGAAGGAATTTAAAATAGAAAACAGAAAAGTAATGCTCACCTTTGGTTTTGTGGGTCGAAACAAAGGAATAGAAACTGCAATAAAAGCATTACCCAAAGTTGTTGAGAAACATCCGACGGTTTTATATATTGTATTGGGAAAAACTCACCCCAATGTATTGAAACATGCGGGTGAAGAATATCGATTATCACTGATACAACTTATAGAAAACCTTCATTTAGAAAAAAATGTGATTTTGCTCAACGAATTTTCGACTCAGAAAGAGCTTTTTAAATATTTGTATGCATCCGACATTTATATAACTCCTTATCTGAATGAAGCTCAAATAACCAGTGGAACTCTATCTTATGCGGTTGGCGTTGGGTCGGCAGTTGTTTCTACTCCTTATTGGCATGCCACAGAGCTGTTGAGCGAAGGAAGAGGAGTTTTGTTCGATTTTGGAAATATCAACCAGCTTTCGGATATCTTAATAGATTTATTGGATAATCCTGAAAAAAGACTGGAGATAAGAAACAAAGCACGTGAGCACGGTCGTGAAATTACCTGGCCCAAAATTGGTAAACTATACAACGATGTAGTTCAGAATGTGATTGATGAAAAAATTAAAATTGAAAGGAAAGAGGTTGTTCCTTTTGACATTTCTCTTTTACCGGAATTTTCAATGAAACAGATTAAAAGACTTACCGATGACACCGGCATCATTCAACATGCAATATTTGGCATTCCTAATCTAAAAGAAGGATATTGTTTAGACGATAATGCCAGAGCTATGTTAATGGCATTGATGGCTTATAGAATAAAGAAAGATACTTCATCACTCAAATTGATTCCCGTCTACTTAAGCTACATTCATTATATGCAAAACGATGATGGCAACTTCAGGAACTTCTTAAGTTTTAGTCGTCAATACTTAGACGAGGTGGGGTCAGAAGACTCTTTCGGACGAACAATATGGGCGATAGGTTATCTGCTCAATTATCCTCCAAACAACTCTTATTACCAAATTGGTAAACTTTTATTTGACAAAGCCAAACCCCATTTTGACAATCTACAATCAATTCGAAGTATTGCAAATACTATAATCGGTATTTGCTATTATCTAAGAAGCAACATGTCTGACGATGCAATGATTGAGAAACTAAGAAACCTCACCTACAAACTAATTGATCACTACAACATAAACAATCATGACGGTTGGCATTGGTTTGAAGCCTTGTTGGCTTATGATAATGCGATCCTTCCTCTTGCAATGCTTCACGCAACAAGCATATTAAACGAGGAGAAAATCAAAAAGGTTGCTTTTGAATCAATGAACTTTTTAGTTGACCACACCATGAAGGATGGTTATCTATCTATTATAGGCAATGAAAAATGGTTCAAAAAAGATGAAAAACGATCAGTGTTTGCTCAGCAACCTGTGGATGCAATGGGAATGGTACTTATGTTTAGACAAGCGTACAATATAACAGGCAAGAGATCATATTTAACAAAACTATTTAAATCATTTAAATGGTTCTTGGGTGAGAACGACTTGCGAATTAGTCTTTACAATCATGACACACAAGGTTCTTGCGACGGAATTGAGAGCTACGGCATAAATCAAAACCAGGGAGCAGAAAGCACAATAGCGTATTTAATTTCGTATTTAAATGTATTGAAAGCTCACGAAGATTATTACCGTAAAGAGAAACGAAAACTTAAACAAGAGAAAGATGATGATAAAACGATATTCAGGTAATCCTATATTAACCAAAAAAGATATTCCTTATCCTGTTGCTACCGTGCACAATGCCGGAATGGCAAAGTATAACGATGAATACATCATGCTTTTTCGGTCACACAAACTGAACGGCAGAAGTATTATCGGAAAAGCAGTAAGTAAGGATGGATACAATTTCAAAGTAGATCCGGAGCCTTTCTTGATTCCCGCAACAGATGGTGTTTTTAAAACCTATGAATCGTATGGAGTAGAAGACCCCCGAATTGTATTTATCGATGATGAATATTTGATTACTTATAGTGCATATTCACAACATGGCGTGAGGATTGGTTTAGCAAAAACAAAAGATTTCAAAACCGTAGAGAGATTTTCACTAATCACCGAAGCTGATTATCGGAATGTAGTAATTTTTCCCGAAAAATTCAACGGACTCTATGCTCGTTTAGATAGACCTCATTCTGAGATATCTCCTTGGGCAATTTGGATTTCTTATTCTCCCGATTTACGATACTGGGGCGATAGTGAGTTAATAATGAATCCTCTGAAATATCATTGGGACGAAATGAAAATTGGTCCCGGAGCAACACCAATTAAGACTTCCCGCGGATGGCTCAACATTTATCATGGTGTATTTCCTACAATGGCCGGCAGTGTGTATCGGCTTGGCGTTGCTTTGCACGACTTGCACAACCCGGGCAAGATAATTGCTGTTGGCGACGAATGGATCCTTCAACCGGAAGAAACCTACGAGATTACCGGATATGTACCCAATGTAGTTTTCACCTGCGGTGCAATTCCTGAACCCGACGGAAGTCTGAAAATATATTGGGGCGGAGCTGATACTGTGATGTGTGTAGGAACTGCCGATATTGAAGAATTGGTGGATCATTGTTTGAAAAATAGTAGAAAAGCGATTTAGGGAGTAAGGACTGGAGACTGGAGGTTAGATGTTAGCGGTTCTACTGTCATGCTGAATGCAGAGAAGCATCTCATCACTATTTGTTGACGCTTCAAGAGATTCCTCCCGCTGGTCGGGATGACAAGAAGTCATCACCATATCCTCACATCATTACTATCAACACATCAACACATCAACACATCAACACATCAACACATCAACACATCAAAGCTTTCCTCTTATTACTTACTTCTTACAAATAGTTTTCTTAGAAGCATTGGTTAATTTCGCAAAAAGTAGCTATCTTTCGCAATTCAAAAATTATCCGTCTGCAGAGATGCATGATAAATCTTAATAATTAAATATCACAAAAATGAAAGTCGCCATCTTATCGCCAATCGCATGGCGTACGCCTCCATTAAAATATGGTCCGTGGGAACAAGTAGCATCCAACATTGCGGAGGGAATGGTGAAAAAAGGATTAGACGTCACACTTTTTGCCACGGGCAATTCACATACTTCCGGAAAATTGGAATATGTTTCAGAAACTGCTTATGCCGAAGACTCGTCGCTTGACCCAAAAGTTTGGGAATGTCTGCACATTAGTAATGTGATGGAAAGAGCATCGGAATTTGATATTATTCACAACAACTTCGATTTTCTTCCGCTTACATACTCCCGATTAATTGATACGCCAATGGTTACGACCATTCACGGATTTTCATCCCCACAAATAATCCCGGTTTATAAAAAATATAATAGTAACAACTATTATGTATCCATCAGCGATTCAGATAGAAGCACTGAACTTGATTACACTGCTACGGTCTATAACGGAATAGACAGTAAAGATTTTACATTCAATGAAAAGCCAAAAGACTATCTATTATTTTTTGGTAGGATCCATCCCGAAAAAGGTACTTACGAATCCATTCAAATAGCGAAAAAGGCAAATATGAAATTAATTATTTCAGGTTTGATTCAAGACGAAGCTTATTTTAATGAGAAAGTAAAACCCTACATCAATGATGATGATATTGTATATGTTGGCAATTCAGGACCAAAAGAAAGAGATAAGCTATTGGGAGAAGCTTTAGCTTTGCTTCACCCTATAAGTTTTGATGAACCCTTCGGTCTGAGCGTAGCCGAGGCTATGTTCTGTGGAACACCCGTTGTAGCTTTCAACCGAGGATCGATGTCTGAACTGATTGATCATTCCAAAACAGGATATCTTGTAAACAATATTGACGAAGCTGCAAGAGCAGTAAATTCTATAAACACTATTGATAGGATGCACTGCCGTCAGCGGGCAATGTCAAACTTCAGTCTGGAGAAAATGGCAGATGGCTATTTAAATGTATATAAACAAATTCTACAAATTTGAAATAATAAATAGAAAATGATGAAACGTTCATTAGATACAAAACAAATTGTAAAGAGGAAAAAGTTGAAAATCGTGGGAGATACATCGCGTGTAATTACTCTGGCACATGTTCCAAGTAAAATTCCTCGTATTAATAATATCATAAAACGAGTTCTTAAGCTTTCAGAAACTGAAGCAGAAAAACAATTGGAAGAAACATTGCTCCTTTTTGCTGATAGACATAGAAATATAGAGCAACAGTTAATCAGACATTATGATAGAGTCTCAGAATACGTTATCAAAAAAGAGACTATAAGTAGAACGCAAAAGTTACTAATCGGAGCCTATTTTACAATGGAATATTCAATTGAATCTGCTGCACTTTTCAATCCTTCCATTGTACCTCATCCTGATCAAAGTTTACTTGCCGAAGGAAGCATGAGATTTATTATGAGTCTAAGAGCAACGGGAGAGGGACACATTTCCTCCATAGTTTTCAGAAGTGGAATATTAGATAAAAATCTCTCTTTCAATTTTGACAGCGTTTCAGAGTATGTAGAAACTCCCCATATGGTTCATGATCCTTTTTATGATAACAACCTGTTTCAATTGAAACTAAAAGACTTGAAAGCTTGGAATGAAACCAGTAGGATAATATTGAGCAATTTACCCACTTTTTTCACCCACGAAGAACTTCAACAAAGCATTCGAAAGGTTTTTATGGATGCCGACTTTACTCCAGATAGTTGGACAACTACTACAATTCATTGGTTGGCCGACTCAAATTACAAAATTAAGTTTGACGATGATACAGCCTTATCAGAGCGAGTGATATTCCCTGTATCTGCAAATGAAAGTAAAGGAATTGAAGATGCTCGTTTTGTTAAATTCACGCATGACAATGGTTCAGAAACATATTATGCTACTTACACCGCATATAATGGACGCAGAGTTTTGTCTCAACTAATCGAAACCAAAGATTTCCAGACCTTCAATATGATTACACTCAATGGCGAAGGAGTCAAGAACAAAGGGATGGCGCTCTTCCCTCGCAAAATAAATGGCAAATACGCAATGTTATCCCGTCAAGATGGAGAGAATAATTACATCATGTTTTCAGATAACTTACACTTTTGGCACACAGCAACACTCCTTCAAGAACCAAAAGAACCGTGGGAATTTCTTCAAATTGGCAATAGTGGTTCACCCATTGAAACAGACAAAGGATGGCTTGTGATTACACATGGTGTAGGAAACATGCGCCAATATTCTATTGGTGTGATATTATTGGACTTAGAAGATCCCACAAAAATTATTGCACGATTAGAAGAGCCTCTTATGACTGCTAATGAAGAAGAACGTGAAGGATATGTGCCCAATGTCATATACTCATGCGGTAGCATGTTAGTGAATGATAAACTGATTCTACCTTACGCAATGTCTGACGTTGCGACGAGAATTGCAATTGTGGATGTGAATGGATTGTTTAAAAAAATGAAGTTTGTTGGGGAATAAACCTGTTTATGAATATATAAAAACTATTTTTTCATTTCAACATCCAAACTCAGGTTCTGAACCTATATATTATTACGGAACCGAAAAAAATATTTGTCCAATATTGATAACGATATTGGCGAAACCAATAATTTTGCAAAGCAAAATCAAAATATTAGAAAAACTTTCTTGTAAGTTGGGTAATTACCTGCGAGAAGTAGGGGATCAAGAATTATCTTTTAATGCTTCGGGGAAATTATATCCGTAAGGGTTTGTAATGAAATAAGTTGACTGTTTGAAACGAAGCTATTTTATTCGTTAACGACTTGAAAATTCTGCGAATAGCGGGCTATTTAATGAATTTTCAAGGAAGTTAAAGGACAAAAGAACACGTTTAAAGCGCCAAGTTATTTCGGCACAATCCCTAAGCAGATAAAGTATGAGAAGAGATTAAAACTATAAAAACATAAAAAAAGGGCTAATCCGCCCTTTTTTTATATCTAAAATTAGAAAAACTCCAAATAAGTTAGATTTATGCTACCGGTTGCTCTTGCAATATCATCCCCGTATCCTGAGCAATAGTAAGTTCCTCATCGGTAGGAATGATTACCACTTTCACCTTTGAAGTTGGCTTACTTATGATTGCTTCTTTTGATTGTGTAGAAGCATTCAAATCATCGTCAAGTTCAATGCCCATGTATTCCATATTTTCACAAACTGCTTTTCGCATCGAAGCCATATTCTCTCCTACTCCACCGGTAAAAACAAGAATATCTAATCCGCCTAACACAGCGGTATATGAACCAATATATTTTTTAATCCTGTAATTATACATTTTCAAAGCAAGTATGGCACGCTCCTCACCACGATTTACTGCATCTTCAATTTCGCGCATGTCGGATGAGATGCCCGAAATACCCAACACGCCTGAAAATTTATTGATCAATGTTGACACCCCTTGCGTACCCAGGTGTTCCTTTTCCATCACATAGGAAATAACTCCCGGATCGATATCGCCCGTACGCGTTCCCATCATAAGACCCTCAACGGGATTCATTCCCATACTGGTATCAATAGATTTTCCATTTTTTATGGCAGTCGTGGAAACTCCATTTCCTACATGAGCCGTAATAATACGTTGTGATTCGTAAGGCACTCCCAAAAATTCGCATACGCGACGCGACACATATCGATGACTGGTTCCATGAAAACCGTATCTACGAATATTATGCTTCTCATACAATGAGTATGGGAGTGGATAAAAGTATGCGTAATCAGGCAAAGTTTGATGAAAAGCAGTATCAAACACTGCAACTTGAGGAGTGCCGGGCATAAGTTCGAGAATTGCATAAATTCCTTTTAAGTTAGGTGGATTGTGCAAAGGTGCCAAATCAATGTACTCTTCTATCATATCAATCACCTCATCGTCTATGAGCACACTTTCGTTAAATCTCTCTCCACCATGTACAACACGATGACCAACAGCTCCAATATCATCTAACGATTTTACGCATCCGTACTTCTCGCTTATCAACACTCCCAATATATACTCAATACCGGCACGGTGTTCAAGTACCTCTCCTTCCAGCAATACTTCTTGCCCGGTGGGCAATTTGAATTTTAGAAACGAACCGGTGAGTCCAATTTTCTCAACTCCTCCTTCTGCCAACACTTCGTAGTTAACCATGTTGAACAGTTTATATTTAATCGATGAACTTCCACAGTTCAATACCAATATTTTCATTTTTTATCTCTTTTTCTATTTCAATCCAAAAAAACTGCATTGTTAACTCCAATAGGCTTATCTCCATTGTAAAGATAAAATCCTTTTCCGGTGCGTATTCCCAATTGATTCGAACGATAAAGTTTCCATAATATAGGATTTGGTTTGTATTTTTTATCGCCATAATCGTTAAACATAGCCTCCATAAGCGAAACTATTCGCTCTATGCCCACAATGTCAGCCAAACGGAAAATTCCGAACCGCTGACCGTAAATTACTTTAAACGTTCGGTCTATATTTTCAAGCGTTGAAACACGCTCCATTAGAATTTCACAGGATTCGTTTAACATTGATGTTAACACACGAAGGCTAATGTTTCCATTGCTTTCGTTAATCTTGTGCGGAATATAATTGATGAGTTTTGCAAAAAGTACTACCCGATTGTACACTTCTTCCGATGTATACATACCGCTCACTATCTCCAGAATATTAGCCCCGGAATGAGAAATAGGAAAATACAAACTTACACAACGTTCCTTATGTTCAAGTTCGGCTGCCAACTCACTAATAATAACAATGGAACCATTAGTTGCAATTATTGCATCCGGCTCTAAAACCTCCTCTAATTTTTTGAAAATATTTTTTCTCAATTGAGTGCTTCGTCTTCCTCTTTCTGAATAACGAGTACACTCAACCACAAAATCACACCCTTTGAAATCTTCAAAAAAAAGTGTTGGAGTAATGCGATTCATAATCCCTCTTTTTTCAGCCTGGGTTAAGCCCCAATTCTCAACCTTTGTTTCTAAACTATTGCTCAGTTCATTCATTACAAACTCAATGCGTTCTTCAGATTCTTCCATACAAATCACTTCCAAACCTGCTGAAGCAGTTAAATTGACAATATTGCGACCTTCTTTACCGCATCCAACAACGCCAATTTTTGAGAACAATGATCTTTTAGTTGCTTTAGCCGCCAGACTCAGTCCAAACTGCTCCAGCGGTTCTATAATTAACTTACTCATTCGTTTTATTTTGTTTTATTACTTTTGTTTTCAATTGCTTGATTTGCTGTAACTGCTACCATTCTATAGATATCTTCTACCGAGCAACCTCGTGACAAATCGTTTATCGGTGCTGCCATACCTTGCAAAATCGGACCTACAGCTTCAACATTTCCTAAACGTTGTACCAGTTTATAGGCAATATTGCCTGCTTCTAATGTAGGGAAAACCAACACATTGGCTTTACCACCCAACACGCTTCCCGGTGCTTTACTTTTATTGATTGACGGTACAATTGCCGCATCAGCTTGCAATTCTCCATCAATAATTAAATCGGGATTCATCTCTTTTGCCATATTTGTAGCATCTACTACTTTATCTACCATTTCGTGCTGTGCGCTTCCCTTGGTAGAAAAACTCAACATCGCTACTCTTGGTTCTTTTCCCACTAATGCACGCCATGTTTGTGCCGAAGTAATGGCAATTTGAGCCAACTCGTTTGCATTTGGATTTGGGAGAACTGCACAATCGGCAAAAAGAAGCACGCCCTCTTCACCATACTCTGTAAGAGGTGTAAACATTAGAAATGCCCCTGAAACAACTTTTATGCCGGGTGATGTTTTGATAATTTGCAAAGCAGGTCGCAACACATTGCCTGTCGTGTTTTCGGCACCCGCAATTTCACCATCGGCATCGCCGTTTTTAATCATCAAGCAAGATAAGTACAAGGGGTTTTTAACCAATTCTTCCGCTTTCTTATGTGTCATCCCCTTGTGTTTTCTTAATTCGATAAGAAGATTGATGTACTTTTCTTTGTTTTCATGATTTTCAGGATTCACAAAAGTGGCTTTTTCGATGTTGTGGAGATTTAATGAGTTTGCTTTTTCTTTTATTTCAGATTCATTACCAATCAATATTATATTTGCCACCTCATCTTGAAGGAGTAGATCCGCAGCTTTCAATGTTCGCTCTTCTGTGCTTTCAGGCAGTACAATGCGTTGATTGTTTTGTTTTGCACGTGCAATAATATCATCTAATAGTTTCATTGTGGTTTCATAAGTTTTATTGTAACAAAAAAAAGAGTTGAGATGTATCTTCTTTTAAAATCTATTCTTGCAAAAATAGTAAAAAAAAAGCAGTTGACGTTTGTAAAATTGAAAGATTGTGTTATAAACATACAATTCTTTTCGGGATTGGGTATTACCAATATCAACATTCAGTGAGTTGAAATTGCCGGTACTAATTTAATTTTTTTGGATGAATCCACTCTGAAAACCCTCAATTGCTGATTATTAGTCTTTTTCTGCCCTTTGTCACTGAAGGGAAAAGCCTAATAATCAGCATTCTGCTAAAGTTCCCTTTAGGATAAAAGGGGGCGGAAATCTGTGAATTTGACTTTTCGGAACGGACTCTTGGATTGATTTTAATTACGGGCAGACATATAGATTTGTCCCTTCTACGGTTAACTTTATCAATAAAGTAATAAGCCTAGAAGTCTTAGAGGTTAACTGCATGTTATTAAGGTTTTTATTCGGGATTTAATAGGTTGTGCACGTTTTATTCTTTTGAGAAATTAAAAAACCTTATTTTCATTTTCAC
>Ga0265294_10008980_pt1 | contig 11585 bp, 11 predicted proteins | sample MunlanPumphouse3_FD_192504 | JGI IMG/M metagenome (GOLD analysis project Ga0265294, IMG submission 192504) | Groundwater microbial communities from a municipal landfill in Southern Ontario, Canada - Pumphouse #3 | ecosystem: Environmental > Aquatic > Deep subsurface > Groundwater | place...
GGTTCGAGGGTATATCTCAACGGTCAAGAAGAATGGAGGATCTGTGCTCATGGCAATCAGAGGGGGTTTCGGAGGAGAACCATTCCTGCCTCCTGCGGCTTAGCGGTATACCTGACCTGTTACAAAATATCGTCGAAAAAGAGATTATTGACATGAAGAGAGAAATAACACAAGTAACTGAACAAATGCAGATATTACCCCCTCGTGGTTCTATGAGGGACGGATACTGGGAAACGGATAGTATGGATCGTAAAATTAAACTTGAGCGTTTAAAGAAAAAGCTGTGTTCTTATGAAAGTGGATATATCTGGAATGAAGAATTTTCGAAACGTATCGAAAAAGAACAAAACGAAATCATTAAGATTATTTTAGAAAGAATCGACACCGCACGAAGAATGAATACAAATAATTTAAATTTTTTCAAGAATACCGGCCTATAATTTTGGATCCCACCATCCGCAGTAATAGCCTCTCCTTTCCGAATACTCCAGAACCGCAAGATCCATCTACTTTCAGCGAAAAACGCATCTTATGCCTCTCGTCGACGGTTTCGATGACACCTCAATCCTCTCCATCGGCCATCTCGGCATCGTCGCCGGTGCCTACGACTCCCTTCAGATCGCCGATGTGATCGATGCCGCTATCCCCAAGACCCGTCATCACCACCTCAGCCATTCCCAGGTCGTCAAAGCAATGGTCCTCAACGGTCTCGGGTTCATCGAACGCCGTCTCTATCTTTTTCCCGAATTCTTCGACGATATCGCCGTCGAACGTCTCCTCGGTGAGGGCATCACGCGCGAGCACCTCAACGACGATGTCCTGGGCAGGACGCTCGATGCGATCGCCGCCTACGGTCCAACTGAATTATTCAATGAAATCGTTGCCCAATGCCTCCTTCCGACTGAATTCGGTTCTCACTGCATATCCATGTCGATACCACCAACTTCAGCGTCACCGGGGCGTATGAACCTGACTTCAATGCAGGAGAGATCGAGATCACCTACGGCCATCCGAAGGATGGCTGGTGGGATCTCAAACGGTTTGTTCTCGGCATGGCCTCGAACCAGTACGGCGTCCCGCTCTTTCTCCAGCCGTTCTCAGGGAACGAATCAGATCATAAAACGATCCTGAAGATCATTGAGGATCTCAAAGAAAACCTGAAATCCGGGCTTTGTTGAAATCCTATTTCGGCGTGCTTGCGCCGGGGGACTGCCGCCCCCGGACCCCTGCTCAGGATAGGTGGGAATACGGCCCTCCCTCTCTCCGGATGTCCTGGTCGCTCTTCCCGGGGCCCATCGCAATGGGGGGTTCAGTACTTCTCTCATTTTTACATCCGAGAGCGACGACTTCGAACGGAGTTAGCAGCACCCGGAATTCGCGTTCTTCGCGCCTTCGCGTGAGGCTCTATCACCCCCAGTGCTGAAAACTCACGCGAAGTCGCGAAGATACGCGAAGGGAAGTCGATGGTTTGATCTCCTGATGGCTGTCTCAAACATTTTAGCGAAGTACTGGGGTTCGGGGGTGAAACCCCGGCAGGCAGGGGGGGAAGGCGGGGGATCCGCGCTCCCTCGCTGCGATTACGGGAGAGACATCAAACTCGGCAGGGGGGTTTACCATGAAAAACATTTCATGGGGTATGCTTGCGTCCCCTTCCCGGACTCATGCACGATTCAACAGGGCCTATTTATGTGGATATTTGCCGACGAAAATCGGATTTTCTGCCACCTAATCAATATGGTCCCGATGCTGCCCCGGAGAGTATGCGCGGGGATATCGGGCGATGCCGTTGACGTGGGAAAGTGGCGTTACGGACGTACCGTAGCGGGGAGATAATTGTATACCCGGCCCGGCCGGATACTCTCTTCATCTTCCCCGTGGACGATTGCCCGGAAGAGCACACGATCATCAGGGATGCAGGGTGTTGTGATCAGGGGCGTGCAATTGTATCGGCGGCGAACTGGGGCGGGCGGCATAGGTTCTCCGGAACCGCCATGAGCACCAGAAAGACGATGGCATAGGTTTATCACGCCGCCCCCTCATTATTCCTTATGGGGATCATTGCGTCTCTCTCGACACTCCTCTTCCCATTTTCTGCATTAATTATCGCTTTTATCCATATTCACCGGAAGAAGATCGCTGGCTGGCAGGCTATCGGCGCGGTGCTGATGTGGCAGCTGGCCGTCGGGCTGGGACTGGCCTTCATATGGGGAGGGATCGGTCATCTCCTGATGCCGGATCTGGTTGCGGCGTCGATCGGCTGGGCGGCAGGAAGCCCGTTCCAGCGGGAGGTCGGGATGTGGGACCTCGCTCTCGGCATCGTCGGCGTTCTCTGCCTGAAGTTCAGGGACGAAGGCTTTTTTGCTGCAACCATCATTGGAACCGGGCTGTTTTCCGTCGGTGCCGGCATCGGCCATCTCTACGAACTCGTCGTCAACGGGAATACGGCGGTCAATAACGCCGGAATCGTGATGTACGTTGATCTCTTCTACCCGCTCTTCCTTGCAGCCCTGCTCGTGGTGTATCATATCAGGAAGAAGGAGGCCGGGGCGGCGGACGCTGTTCTGTCGACCGCCCTCGGCTGAACGTGCGGGCATCGTTCCAGGGGCGTATCTTCGCATTCGACGGCGAGGGTCCACGGTGCATATGCCGGGCCCCTTCTTTCCCCCGAAACGGCTCCCCTCTCAGGCGACGGTGAACTTGCCGATTTTCTCGCGGAGGGCTCCCGTGAGTTCGGCCATCTCCCGTGCTCCCGCCGCGACGGCCTCCGCGGAACTGCTCACGTCTTTGACGAGTTCCGCGTTCTGGCGTACGTGCTCCTGCGTTTTTCTGGTCATGGCGGTCGCCGTGTCCATCGAGCGGGCATAACCGCCGTGCTGAACCGGAAGATAAGTGAAACCATTTTCACGGCGTTCTTCTCCAGCGCCTGTGTCCTCATAGTCAATGCTGGAGGCACCGAAGTTCCGCCGTCTTTTTTTTGGATTTCCTGAAAATACCAACTGTTTTCGGCCAATATTCATCCCACCCGACAAAAAGACGGACTGTGCCGAAAATAAAACCCCGGTCTAAAACTTCAACGTTGCCGGTTGATTTTTTTGGAAATGGTGGGAGGATCCAGGACTTATAAAACGGAGTATATCGGCGGCGAGACAGGGCCGCATCCGAAAAAAACCGCGGCAAACTCCGCACCCATGGGAAACCCGACAGAAAAAATGTGGACGATAACAAATGACGGAAACTGCAAAAAATCCCGGACTTTTCAGGCTGATCGAACTGGCCGGGCAGAGAAAAGGAAAATTGACAGCCTCGGCCGTACTTGCAGCCATTGGTACCCTCTTCGGTTTTGTCCCGTTCATCGTGATATATCTCGTTGCAGTGGCTCTTCTTTCGCCTCCAATCGACGAGGCCTATGTATGGGACCTCGCACTTATCGCACTCGGTGCAACGATAGGCCGGTTTATTCTGATGTACTTTTCAACCGTGCTCTCGCATATGGCGGCGTTTGAGATACTTTTCGGGATAAAACGCAGCATCATGGAGAAGATCGGGTGTCTTCCCCTGGGATACCTCAACACCCGGACATCAGGGGGAGTAAAAAAGATCATCACCGAGGACGTCGACAGGATCGAACTTTTCATTGCGCACCATATCCCCGATGTCGTAAGCGGCGTCGTCCTCCCGGTCGTAACCCTGATCTTTCTCTTCACCGTCGACTGGCGCCTTGCTCTCGTCTCGCTCATCCCGATCCCGCTCGCATTCATTGCGATCTCATATGCATACCGTGAATCGGAATCGAAGTCCATGAAGGGATATTTCAGCGCACTTGACGAGATGAACGGCATCATCGTTGAATACGTGAGGGGGATGCCGGTCATAAAAGTGTTCAACCAGACCGTCGACTCGTTTTCCAGGCTTAAGGCGTCGGTGTACAAATACAGGGACTATGTCAACAGGTGGACGCGGGAGTGTGTGCCGGCCTTCTCTGCATTCGCCGTCTGCGTCAACCTCCCGATCCTTTTCATCCTCCCGGCGGGCCTATGGTTCTACATCACCGGAACATTGCAGATGCCCGTGCTGATCCTCTTCCTCATACTCGGCGTCGGGTACATGGGCGGCATGATGAAGATGATGATGTTCGGCGGGCTGTGGCGCCAGATCGGTGAAGGTCTTTCGAGGATCGATGCGATCCTTAACGAGCCCGAACTTCCCGCACCGGAAAACCCGAAAATACCTGACGAGTATTCTGTCGAATTCAGGGACGTGACCTTTTCGTACGGCAGTGAACCTGTCCTTTCGGGTGTACATTTTGTCGCTCCTGCAGGAAGCGTAACCGCCCTTGTCGGTCCTTCCGGTGCGGGCAAGAGCACCGCAGCCCAGTTGATCCCGAGGTTCTGGGATATCGATTCGGGATCGATAACCATCGGGGGCGTGGATATCAGGGACATTCCTCCTGAAAAGCTGATGGACATGGTGGCCTTCGTCTTCCAGGACCTGTTCATGTTCCACGATACGATCGAGGAGAATCTCAGGATGGGGAATAAGGAGGCGTTGAAGGAGGACGTGGTTGCGGCAGCCAGAGCGGCGCAGGCCGACGGGTTCATCAGGGAACTGCCTGACGGCTATGATACGGTGATCGGGAGTGGGGGCACATACCTCTCTGGCGGAGAGCAGCAGCGCATCATCCTCGCCCGTGCAATCCTGAAGGACGCACCGGTCATTGTACTCGATGAGGCAACCGCATTCGCCGACCCGGAGAACGAGTCCAGGATCCAGGAGGCATTCAGCCATCTCATGAGGGGAAAGACGGTCATCGTCATCGCCCACCGACTTTCGACAATTGCAGACGCGGGCCGGATCGTCGTGATCGATGGCGGACGGGTCGAGGAGTGCGGGCTTCATGGGGAACTAATTAAAAAAGGCGGGCTTTATGCCCGCATGTGGGCGGCTCATATCGGCGCCCGCAGCTGGCGCCTGCCCGGCGGAGGTGCAGCATGAGAGCGGCGTTAGATGTAATTACAGGGGGGGATATCAGTGTCTTCAAAAAGGCAATCCTTCTCCAGATCGTATATGACATTCTTAAGGGAGCTCCGTACGGGTTTTTGATATTGATCCTCTGGGTGCTTTTCAGCCCCGCCATCGATATGGATCAGATTGTTCTGCTCACCGGAGCCATGGCCGTAACATTCCTTCTTCAGTATCTCATCGGAAATATAGCAATGATCTCCTGCTATGAGGGCGGTTATACGCTCTGCTCGGAGGCACGCCTGAGACTTGGCGAGCACCTGAGAAGACTCCCGATGGGATTCTTCAAAAAACGCGATCCGGGTGATGTCACTGCCGTAATGCTCCAGGATATGTCCTTTGTGGAGACCATCTTCACGCATCTTCTCGGGGATATGATTGCGGCCTTTGTCGTTCCCGCGATGCTTCTGGTCTTTCTCTTCGTACTGGACTGGAGACTGGCGCTTGCGGCTCTTGCGACCGCCCTGGCAGCGCTGCCGGTGCTGTACGTCACGCATGCGGTCCTTACCCGTATCGGCAAGAAACACCACAGATTGCGGGTAGATACCGATTCGCGTATACTGGAATACCTGCAGGGTGTCAGGTATATCAAGGCGTATAACCTGGTCGGAAGACGCTTCAGCACTCTTGAACATTCCTTAAATGAATTTCACAGGGAGACGCTCCGCCTTGAGACGTACCCCGGGGCATTCGGGAGCTGCTACAACGGAATTCTCGGCATTGGTTTTGTCGTCATACTCCTTCTTTCGACGTACTTCTACTTCGGCGGAACACTCACGATCCCCGTGTTCCTTGTGTTCCTTGTAATCGGCTACCAGTTCTACCAGCCGCTGCTGTCGGCGGCCCTCTCCACCATGGAAGCGCGGTATATGAACATTGCCGCCGAAAGGATGAAAGAGGTTCTGGACACGGAACCCCTGAAGGAGCCAGAGATCAGCAGGTCCCCGGCAGGCCACGATATTGAGTTCAAAGATGTCTCTTTCTCGTACCTGGATGCCGGCGTGCTTGATACTATCAGTTTCAGGGCGGAAGAAGGCATGGTTACGGCACTCGTCGGGCCGTCGGGTTCGGGAAAGACCACAATCACGAACCTCATCGCCCGGTTCTGGGATGTCGATGCGGGCTCTGTCTCCATCGGCGGCGTGGACGTAAGGGATATGTCGGCGGACGAGTTATATTCGCACCTGAGCATGGTCTTCCAGGATGTCTACCTCTTCAGGGACACGATCTTCAACAATATCAGAGTGGGCAGGGCGGATGCAACCGAGGAGGAAGTGATTGCGGCCGCAAAGGCGGCACAGGCGCACGGGTTCATCGAGAAACTTCCCGCAGGGTATGACACGATGGTCGGTGAAGGCGGTTCGACGCTGTCGGGCGGAGAGAAACAGCGGATCTCTATTGCCCGCGCGATACTGAAGGACGCACCGGTCGTGCTCCTTGACGAGGCGACCGCATCCCTCGACCCTGAGAACGAACGCGCAATCCAGGATGGGCTCAACGCACTTGTCAGTTCAAAGACCCTTATTGTCATAGCGCACCGCCTGATCACGATCGCGGATGCCGACAGGATAGTCGTGCTGAAAGACGGCAGAGTTGCCGAATCCGGAACACACGAAGAACTCCTGAAAGAGGAGGGCCAGTACTTCCGGATGTGGCAGGAACAGGAGAAGGCGGGCGGGTGGACGTTTGAGTCCTCTGTCCGCACGCAAATTTCACCCTGAGGCGAATCCATGAAAAAAATACCTGAAGTAAAGAATGATTTCGGAGAACTGTATGAAAAACTGCTCACGAACCAGGAGACAAATCTGTTTATTGCAGCAATAGAACTGGGGATTTTCCAGGAACTTTCGGACTGGAAAAGTCCTGAAGACCTGGCAAAAACACTGTGCCTCAATTCCAGAAACACCGCAATTCTTCTGAATTCCCTGGCATCACTGGATTTGATCGAGAAGAAAGACGGTCGGTTCAGGAATGCACCGGCTGCAGCCGAATTCCTTGAAGTGAAGAACGACATCTACCTCGGGGATTTCTTTTTGTCATGTTACAGATGGTACAGCATACCGGCCGGCGACATATGCGATCTTGTACGAGACGGTCCGGCGGAGAGACGCATGCCGGAGATAGAATCCGAAGAGACCTGGGCGGGACAGGCGAGATTGTCGGCAAATTACCAGCGTGCGGGGATGGTGCAGCTGGCAGTGCGTCTTGTGTCCTCGCTGCCGGAGTATCGGTCGTTTGGGAAGATGCTCGACCTCGGGTGCGGGCCCGGGCTCTTCGGCACAGCGATCACCATGGGTCATCCTTCCATGAATGCGGTTCTGTTTGATCGGCCGGCTGTTGCCGGTGTTGCCGAAGAGGTGGTGAAAGAATACGGGATGGGCGACAGGATTGAAGTTGTCGGTGGAGATTATATCGATGATCCAATCGGCGAGGGCTATGACCTGGTCTGGGCCTCGATGACGCTCAATTTTTCCGGAGATCGTCTGAATGAAGTGATAAAAAAGATCCACGATTCCCTTAATCCCGGCGGAGTTTTCATCAGCTTTTCTGACGGGAAAACGAATGAGGGAACAAAACCGAAAGAGATGGTGATTGGAACCCTGATGCCCGCACTGTATGGAGATGACATGGGGCTGAATGAAGGGGTGATTGCCGGTGCCATGATCGAAGCGGGTTTTGCATCGGTACAGAGCAGGGCCATGATGACGCCTATAGGCGAGGTGATGGTGGATATCGCGAGAAAGCGTCCTTGAAACTGGTATTAATATAATCGGGAGTATTGACTATGGTAAATATGCTTAACAAATTCTTTCAGAATACCCGGAAACCGCGAGGCAGATCCGGGAGATTAATGTTGATCTGTATGAACTCAGGGCACGCAAAACTGGCCTCATGGGGATTTTCACACCTCCATGTAAATGCCAATTCACATATTCTGGATATCGGCTGCGGTGGTGGGGCCAATATTGCAAAAATGCTAAAGGATTCGCCCGGCAGCATCGTAGACGGTATAGATTATTCAGAGGAAAGTGTTGCCTTCAGCCAAAAAATAAATGCGTTCGAGCTCGGGAAGCGATGTAATATCCGGCAGGGTGATGTATCGTGCCTGCCATATTCCGACCGGTCCTTAAATCTTGTTACTGCCTTTGAGACCATTTATTTTTGGCCGGATCTGGATGCCGCCTTCAAAGAGATAAAGCGGGTTCTTAAGCCGGGCGGCACTTTTTTTGTTTGCTGTGAGCTGGAGAATCCTGATAATACCACATGGACGGATCGTATAGATGGTATGACCATCTATCAGGGGGAGGATGTAAAAAAACGTCTTTTACAAAGTGGTTTTCAAAGTGCGGATGTATACAGGCATAAAAAAGGATGGATGTGTGTAAAGGCGGTTTGTTAAGTAGGGGGATTACTCAATACTATCCGCCACCAAGACCCGGGGTGAAGCATTATCTGCCGGAGGCCCCCCTCCCTTTTTGCATTGGATGACCATCGAGAAGCAACAACGAACAGCGGGCATCCTGCGCCTCCGGGAGGAGGGGCTGGTCTCTCTGCGGACCAAGACACCCGCTGGCATCCTCACCGCCGCCCAGCTCGAGGCGCTGGGTAGCAGCGGTGCGGACCTGCGGCCGGGGCGAGGTGGTTCGCCACCGCCCGGCTGAACATGGAGGTGACGGGTATCCAGAGAGAGCACCTGTCGCAGGCCAAAGCGATACTTGCCAGCGCCGGCCTTGTGCCAGAGAGCACCGGGCCCGCGGTGCGATCCGTGGTCGCCTGCAAAGGCACCGTTTGCCGGCACGGCCGTTGCGACACATTTGGGCCGGCACAGCGGCTGGAAGAAGAGTATGGCGGCCGCCCCCTGCCCCATAAATTCAAAATCGCCGTCGCCGGATGCCCCAACAACTGCGCCTGGGTGCAGCTCAACGACCTCGGGTTTTTAGCACACTGCTATCCCCTGCTCGATCCGGGTGAGTGCACGAACTGCGGCGCCTGTGCGGAGGTCTGTCGCGAAGGGGCTATTGAGATGAGGGATGAGGTGCTGCACTTCGTTGCCGACCGCTGCATCGGTTGCGGGGACTGCATCGCCGCATGCCCGCAGGATGCGGTGGGGATCGCCGGGGAAGGGCTCTCCCTCTTTCTTGGCGGGCGTGCCGGGCGGGCAATCCGCATTGGCACTCCCGTGCCGGGTCTCGTTGCCGAGGCGGAGGTGCCGGAGATCACCGACTTTATCATCACGTTTTTCACTGATAACACCTGCAAAGGGGAGCGGTTCGGGGAGATGATGGACCGGATAGGGGTGGAGACCGTCCTTCACGGGATCGGGCTCGACCGCTGAACCGCTGCGTGTCCCATCGTGCCCCACCACATCCACCCCTTGTTTCGCCGCCCCTGTGTGCGAGACCCAAATATTTGGCATGAAAATCCCCTTGGTTTTCATAAGTAAGGCCTGTGAACATAGTTCTCACAGGGGCTTTTTTCAACATAACCGTGCAGTTCAAGAGCCCGCCTTTTGCCGCATCGGGCACGACACCCCGCCCCGCCCATCCGTACCGTCGTTTGCCTGCGGGAATAATCGGGGCTGGCGATCGGTGATGTGCCCATGCAGACCCACCTAAAACGATGCGGTGCAGAACGGCAGGTAGCGGGCACCGCCCCGCACCAGGCCGAGGTTGCGGAGATCGGACCAATCCCGGCTTTTCCGGCAATCTCAATCAGATACAGACCCCGGATTGCATTACCACTCAATAGAACAGTGCGGGCAGGTACTATGAGACCGGTGGCAGGAGAATGAACCAAGACCGAATGATTGAGAAAAGAGATACTCTCCGGGCAGGTACGCAGATGAATTACCGGAGATATTTCACCTGTAGGTATGGCTGAAGATATCTTACTGTGCCCTTCTGCGGTATTGAAGCATCTGCAAGAGTCTTCGATACTCGGCATCCGAGAGCTGTTTCATAGGCCTTCTGGAAATCACATCATCACCTCCTTTCATTTGATACTCTGTATTCTACTGTTTGGTTGACATAAAGGGTGGCCGAATAAAGTTCTAAATGAACAGGGAACCTAAATTTCCTTCTGTTTTATCCCGGGTACTGGGATCGCTTCGCTCACATCACGGGCTTAAAAATTCGTGAAGGCAATTATTGGCTGTAGTTTTCCTTTCACAATACGATTAGTTGCGTCATCATCTATTTATTGAATAACCTCAGGTTCGAGCATCTTGATGAGTGTTTTCATCATAAAACAGGCCGGCGGCATTTTTATCACCATCGCACCTTTTCTCCCTGACCTGGCCCCTGCGGTAATTGCAGTCATACCATCGACAATCATAAAGAGTTCGGTGTTCCAGTTCTTGTCCTTCATCACCGGCCCGAGTTCCTCCATCTCCCTGAACAGGCCGGCCAGGTCACTGCTCATCTCCTTCACTCTCAGGCCCTCATATGTGAATCCTTCCCTCACATGGGAGAGGATGGTGAGTTTCACCTGTTTTTTTGCAGCCTTCAGGTTCCTGATAAGAGGCCGGAGTGGCTGGGGATCCTTTATGATAATGATGATATCGTGTTCTGCATACCTGATCAACGATTTTTCCCTGTTTATTATTCCCTGTTCGCTGTGGATTGACCAGAACGGTATAGGCGGCTTTGCCTCATAGTGTAGTTTTCTGAGGTCTTCGATCATTCCATCAATGGAAGAACAGTAATCATCCTTTATGGCAACAAAAACATCTACAGGGTTTTCAGCCAGGTAATACGTCGGTGTGCCCACTTCTATACTAACGAATCCACGGTTGGCCAGTGTGTTCAGAACGGTATAGATCCTCCCCTGGGGAACGCCCGAAATCTCGCAGGTCTCCCTTGCAGTGCCCCTGCCAAGGCCGACAAGCGCCACATAGGCTTTTGCCTCATACTCCGTCAGGCCGTATTTTTTTAGGTTTTCAACCCGCTTTTCCGACATTACAACCCACCTTGGTTGTAACAATTTGAATATGTTATGCCTTCAATCATTTCTACCCTATGCCGCCCGGGGGAATATGCAGGGATTCCGGAGGAAAAATAATGAATAAATTGCATACTGAGACTACGGGAGAATCCAACCCGAATAAACAGAAGACCGTGATGATCGTTGCCCTTCTCGGGATGTATATGTCTGTGCTGGACAGCGTGATCATCTCGATCGCTCTCCCCTCGATCACCTCGTACTTTAATGCAGAGATCGCCCTGTCGCAATGGACAATGACAGGCTACTTTGTCGCCATTACTGCGGCCATGCTGATTTTTTCCCGGTTGTCCGAATCCTCCGGAAAGAACCGGATGTTTCTCACAGGAATGGCGGTCTTTACCATCAGTTCACTCGGCTGCGCCCTTGCACCGACACTGCCGGCACTCATCGTGCTGCGGGTTGTCCAGGGCATCGGTGCCGCCATGGCGGTCTCGATCGTGATGGCGATCATCTTCGAACTTTATCCCTTCTCCGAACACGGTAAGGCGATGGGTCTCCTGGCGTCTACCATCGCGATTGCAAGCCTGAGCGGCCCAGCCCTTGGGGGGTTCTGGTTAATCTCT
>Ga0265294_10008981_pt1 | contig 11585 bp, 9 predicted proteins | sample MunlanPumphouse3_FD_192504 | JGI IMG/M metagenome (GOLD analysis project Ga0265294, IMG submission 192504) | Groundwater microbial communities from a municipal landfill in Southern Ontario, Canada - Pumphouse #3 | ecosystem: Environmental > Aquatic > Deep subsurface > Groundwater | place...
TTCTATCTCATCTTTCACTACAAGTTTCTTTTCTTCAAGTTCTTTAGTAACTTCCTTAGTAATATATTTAGCTGCTTCTTTTAAAACATCATCTGGTTTTCCCATAGGAAAAGAAAGCAAATAATTAGCCAATGGCTCTAAACCTTTTTGTTTAGCTCTACCTGCTCTTGTTTCTTTCTTTTGCTTGAATGGTTCGTATAGATCATCAACAGTTTGCTTAATCTTGGCAGCCATAATTTCTGCTCTTAATTCTTCTGTTAACTCACCAACTTTTTCAATTTTCTTAATTGTTTCTTCTTTTAAAGCTGCAAGTTCAACACCATATTTCCAAGCATTGTAAATTGATCTAATTTGTTTCTCATCTAATCCGCCAGTTGCTTCTTTACGATACCTAGCGATAAAAGGGACTGTTCCCCCTTCCTCAATCAATTTTAAAACAGCATCTATTTGCTTAATGCTAACTTCATTATCTTTAGCTATTTCTAACTTGATTTCATTTGATACATAATCTTCAACCATAATAACCTCCAAACAAAATTATTTTTTGTTTTCTAAAAGCTTAATTAAATAATAAATTAATCTAACACTAGCTTTTTCCCTAATTAAATTACGATCACCACTAAAAACATCATTATATAAATGAATTTCATCTTTAATCATAATCCCAAACCACACTGAACCAATTGGTAAATCTTCACTTCCACCACTTGGACCAGCAATACCTGTTACTGATACTTTAATATCAGCACTACTGATTTTACTTAAACCTAAGACCATTTCTTCAGCTACTTCTTTAGAGACAACTCCATACTTTTCAATCAGTTTTAAGTCAATCCCTAAAAGTTTAGCTTTACTGCTATCAGCATAAGTAATATATGATTCTAAAACAACACTGCTTGAACCAGGAACATTGATCAGTTTTGAGATAAACATTCCCCCTGTCATTGATTCTGCAGCTGTTATTGTTAGCTTCTTTTCCTTTAATAATTTAACTAATTTTTCTTCTGGAAGCATATTTTCTTCTCCAAAAATATATTCTTTTAATAGTTCTTTAAATTCTAAAACTACTTTGTTATAAGCATCTTTATTATATGATTTAATAATATATCTAATATAGCCAGTTGTTGGATAAGAGATAATCCCTACATCTTGTACATTCTTTCTTAAAGAAGTAACTTTATCTTCAAATTTGCTTTCTTCCATTCCTGTTACCAAAAATGTTTTTTGATATTTTTTATCTTTTAAGAAATACTTAGAAATTAAACTTTCAATCATTGGTTTATTTTCTTTAGGTGGTCCAGGTAAAGCAATAATAGTTTTTCCTTTTACTTCTATTGCCATACCCATAGCAGTACCATTAGGATTTGCAATTAATTTAGAACCTTCAGGATAATAAAACTGTTGCTCATCTGCCTTTGCATAAGGACTCTTTTTAAAATAATCTAAAACTGTCTTTTTTGCTTCTTCATAATAACTTAAGTTTTTATTTAAAGAAGAGGCAATAGCTTGTTTAGTTTGATCATCATAAGTAGGACCTAAGCCACCGAAGCAAACAAGAATATCGGCATTAGATTCTAAAAAATCTAAAACTGCATTACTAATTGCTTTACTTTCATCTCTTACTTTTCTAATCTCTAAAACAGTATTACCTGTACTTTGTATTTTCTCTTGTAAGTAAAGACTATTAGTGTCTACTACTAATCCATCTAATACTTCATCACCAACTACTAAAATATAAAATTTAATCATACATTAAACCTAAATAAAATTACATCGCCATCTTGCACTAAATATTCTCGTCCTTCTGAGCGTAATTTACCAGCTTCTTTTACTTTCGCAACTGTTCCATATTTTTCTAGTTCACTAAAAGAATAAACTTCAGCTCTAATAAAACCACGTTCAAAATCTGTATGAATTATTCCCGCACATTCAGGCGCCTTCATTCCTTTTTTAAAAGTCCAAGCTCTACATTCATCAGGACCAGTTGTAAGAAAAGTAGCTAAACCTAGTAAATCATAAGTTTCTTTTACAAGTTTATTTAAACCGAAATCTGAAAGCCCTAAATCTTGATAAAACATTGCTTTTTCTTCTGCATCTAAATCAGCTAGTTCTTCTTCAATCTTAGCACAAATCTTAACTGCTTTAGCCTTATTTTTAAATGCAAATTCTCTTACATCTAAAATATATTGATTATCTTTAATTATATGATTCTCATCAACATTCATCACATAAATCATTGGTTTCATTGTAAGGAAACCAAAACCTTTAATAATCTCTAATTCTAATTTTGTAAAGCTAGCATTACTTGCAAACTTACCTTGATCAAGTTCGTTTTTAATTTTCTTTAAAGCATTATACTCTGCAGCAACATCACTATCTTTTTCAAAACTTGCTTTCTTTTCAATTCTTGGTAATCTCTTTTCGACAACCTCTAAATCCGCAAAAATAAGTTCTAAGTTAATAGTTTCAATATCAGAAATAGGATCTACTTTCCCTGGTACATGAATAATATCAGGATTATCAAAACATCTAACTACTTGGCAGATTGCATCTACTTCTCTAATATTAGCTAGAAACTGGTTACCTAAACCTTCACCCTTACTTGCTCCTTTAACTAAACCAGCAATATCAGTAAAAGCTACAGTAGCTTTCGTAACTAATCTAGGTTTATATAAAGAAGCTAACAGATCAAGTCTAGGATCTTCAAGCTCTACAATCCCAATATTAGGAGAAATAGTCGCAAAAGGATAGTTAGCACTTAAAACTTTTGCTTTTGTAATTGCATTAAATAATGTACTTTTACCTACATTAGGTAAACCTACAATCCCTGCCCTTAAACTCATTTTATCCTCTTTTCGCTTTAATAATAATTATTCAAAATCAATGCGGACTTCAATTATTTGACCATTACGATATACTTCGAAAACAGCAGTTGAACCCGCAACCATTGAACCTAAAATTGATCTAAACTCGTAACTCTTAACAATTTCAACACCATTAAATTTTAAAATAATATCGTCAGCTTGTAATTTACCATGAGAAAGACCAGTTTCACTTACCTCTGCAATATATATTCCACTATCAATACCTTCTGGTATCTTATCAATATATTCACTATAACTATTATTTACAATATCTCTTACAGTCATAACATTAATTCCTAAAACATAACGAACAGGTGTTTCTCCTCTTTCTAAGAAAGGAATTAACTTTTTAACTAAATTAGATGGAATCGCAAATCCCATTCCTTCAATTTCTGTACTTGCAAGTTTTAATGTATTAATACCAACTAACTTACCTTCTAAGTTAATTAAAGCACCTCCGCTATTGCCTGGGTTAATTGCAACATCGTGTTGGATATACTCAGCATCCCAATCAGAAGTACCGTCATTATCTGTATCATCAGCTAAGTAACGCTTAGCATGAGAGATAATCCCAAATGTAGCACTATTATAAAACTCATAACCTTCAGGACTACCTAAAGCAATCGCAAATTGTCCTTGTTTTAAAAGATCAGAATCAGCAAATTCTAATGGTCTTATATATTTAGGTGATGAAAAACTAATCACAGCTAAATCTACTTTATTATCTGTACCTAAAATTGTCGCATTATAGTTAGTATCTAAATCGCCATCATAAACTTGAACTTTGCTAACTTTTACTCCTTTTTCAGTTGTAACAACGTGTCTATTAGTAATCATCTTATATTCAAAATGATCTACTTCATCACTTGCTAAAAAAGCAGCAATATCTTTAGTTGTCCCATTTTTAAGATATATAGTACCTTGATAAACAACTCCAGAACCTGTGCCAATTGGTGCTCCTAAATTATGAGCTGTAATACCTAAAACAGCACCACTTGCTTTCTCACAAGCTGCTTGAATATTATTTTCTAAATCAATAATTGTAATTGTCTCTACATTATAACTTTTATTATAAATTTCGTTTGTGAAAGGATGATTAGGATTTTCAAATAAACTACATCCAGTTAAAATGAATCCTAAAAAGACCAATAATAATATTCTAAATTTCTTCATCAATACCTCCAAATAATTCTAAATAATTATTGTATATTTTTTCTTCTACTTCTTGTTTTGTTTTTCCTTTAAGCCTTGCAATCTCAGCGATTACATACTCAATATATATTGGCCTATTTATCTTTCCCCTATAAGGATGGGGTGTTAAATATGGTCCATCAGTTTCTGTAAGTAAATATTTTAAATCTATTTCCGAAACAACCTCTTTAATTGTCTTCGCATTCTTAAAAGTAACAACTCCACCAATACCAATATAGTATCCTAGTTTAGTATATTCTCTTGCTAGCTCTAAACTACCAGAATAACAATGTAAAATGCCTTTTGTTTTATTTTCCTTTAAAATATCAAAAGTATCTTGGTGTGCACTACGAGAATGAACAATTACCGGTAACTTAAGTTCGTTAGCAATTTTAATTTGCTTAATAAAAAGTTCTTTTTGAAAATCTTTATATTGTTCATCCCAATAATAGTCTAAACCAATCTCGCCAATTGCAATTACTTTTTCATGTTTAGCTAACTTCTTAATCCAATCTAAATTCTCAAGTTTTTTTACTTCTTGAGGATGAAGACCAATTGAAGCATATAAAAAGTCATACCTTTCAGCTAATCTAATTGCATCTAAACTAGTCTTATAATCAACCCCAGAGATAATAATACTTTTAAATCTTCCTTTAGCTTCTTCAATAATCTCATCTAAGATTTCTAAATAAGTATTATCAGCTAAATGAATATGTGTATCAACTAACAAACTTATAACCTCTAAATCTTACAAACTTCTTACTGAAGTTTTCTTTTAAAAATAAAGCAAACTTATCATAATCTCCCTCTACAAGTAATGCTCTTTGTAAAGCAATTCCTTGATCTGGAGTTAAATAAATATACACATAATCTTTTAGAAAATAGATTCGATGTAATTTATTATATTCAATAAAGTTTTTATCATCTGATAAGTCATCATATAAAGTCATACCAGTTTTAGTAAAAGCAATTGAAACATTTTGCTCAGGAAATTCTTTTTCTTTTAGATTCATTTTATGAACTCTTCTAACTAAGAAAAACAAAAATCCTAAAACAACAAAAATTAAAATCGCTGACACAATAGTTAGTAAGTATTGCTCTAAAACAATTGAAAATATTCCAAATCCAACTAAAGCAATACATAAAACAACTGGACTTACATGTAATCTTTTATGATTAAATAAGTGAAAATTAATATATTTTTTTTGCGATTCATAATCAAGTTCGTATTTAAATTTTGTCATAGTTTCTACCTCGTATCTATTTATTATAGCACAAAATGCTTGAAATTACAAAATTATTTGTATGGCAAAATATCTTATTCTTAAATAATCCCCCTATAAAAACAAAATAAGGCTCAAGGCCTTATTTTGTTTATTCTAAATTAAATTATTTAGTAATCTTAGTTACTGTACCAGCAGCTACTGTTCTTCCACCTTCACGAATAGTGAATTTAGTACCTTGTTCTACAGCAATTGGGTGAATTAATGAAACGTTTAAGTTTGCATTTTCACCAGGCATAACCATTTCAACGCCAGCAGGTAAGTTAATAACTCCTGTAACGTCTGTAGTATGGAAGAAGAATTGTGGACGATAGTTTGTAAAGAACGGTGTATGTCTTCCACCTTCTTCTTTGCTTAGAACGTAAACTTCAGCTGCAAATTCAGTATGAGGGTTAACTGTCTTAGGTTTTGCAAGTACTTGTCCTCTTTCGATTTGATCTCTAGCAACACCTCTTAATAGTGCTCCTACGTTATCTCCAGCTTGAGCAAACTCTAACTGTTTTCTAAACATTTCTAGTCCTGTAATAACTGTCTTTAAAGTAGGTTTAATTCCAACGATTTCAGCTTCGTCGCCAACTCTCATTGTTCCTCTTTCAACTCTACCAGTTGCAACTGTTCCTCTACCAGTAATAGTAAATACGTCCTCTACAGGTAGTAAGAATGGTTTGTCAATATCTCTTTCAGGTGTTGGAATGTATGAGTCAACTGCAGCCATTAATTCAATAATAGCTTCTTCAGCTTTAGCATCGCCTTCCATAGCTTTTAATGCTGATCCTTTAATTACTGGAACATCGTCTCCAGGGAATTCATACTCATTAAGAGCTTCTCTAACTTCCATTTCAACTAAGTCTAATAATTCTTCATCATCTACCATATCGCATTTGTTTAGGAAAACAACGATATAAGGTACTCCTACTTGACGAGCAAGTAAGATGTGCTCTCTAGTTTGAGCCATTGGGCCATCAGTAGCAGCAACTACTAAAATAGCTCCGTCCATTTGAGCTGCACCAGTAATCATGTTCTTTACATAGTCTGCGTGACCTGGGCAGTCAACGTGTGCATAGTGTCTGTTTTCTGTTTCGTATTCGATATGAGATGAGTTGATAGTAATACCTCTTGTTTTTTCTTCTGGCGCACCATCAATCTTATCATAATCCATAGCGCTTGATAATCCCTTCTTCGCTAACACCTTTGTGATTGCCGAAGTAAGAGTAGTTTTTCCGTGGTCTACGTGACCAATTGTACCAACGTTAACGTGTGGTTTTGTACGTACAAATTTAGCTTTTGCCATTATAATTCCTCCTATTAATTCTCTTATATTTTATAATATTTTCACATAAATTTCAAGTAATTTATGTCTTTTAAGCTATTCTTTTTGCAATTATTTCCTCTTGGATAGCAAGAGGAACACGATCGTAATGACTAAATTGCATTGTATAGTTACCTCTTCCTTGCGTATTGCTACGTAAAGATGTTGCATAACCGAACATTGAAGATAAAGGTACCTCAGCCTTAAGACCTTGAACATTTCCTCTCATCTCTTGGCTAACAATATTTCCTCTTCTTCCAATTAAGTCACCGATGACATTTCCTAAATACTCATCTGGAACTATTACTTCCACATTCATAATTGGCTCTAAAATTACTGGTTTACACTTATTCTTAGTTTCTCTAAAAGCATAGTTTGCAGCTACTTCAAAAGCAATTTGACTTGAGTCTACTTCATGGTATGAACCATAATATAAAGTTGCTTTTAAGTCAATTGTAGGATAGCCTGCTAAAACTCCACTTTCCATCGAAGTTTGTAAGCCTTTATCAACTGATGGAATATATTCTTTTGGTACAACTCCACCTACAATTGCATTTACAAATTCATAACCTTTACCTGGATTAGGTTCAAAACGAATATGAACATCTCCATATTGTCCTCTACCACCAGATTGACGAACAAACTTTCCTTGGATTTCTGCTGGTTGTGTAATCGTCTCACGATATGATACTTGAGGAGCACCTACATTAGCATCTACGTTGAATTCTCTTCTTAATCTATCAACGATAATGTCTAAGTGTAACTCACCCATCCCAGCAATAATTGTTTGTCCTGTTTCTTTGTTTGAATAAGTTTTAAATGTTGGGTCTTCTTCTGCTAACTTCATTAATGCAGTACCCATTTTATCTTGATCTTGTTTTGTTTTTGGTTCAATTGCAACTGAGATAACTGGTTCTGGGAAAATAATATTTTCCAAAATAATTTCTCTCTTTTCTGAACACAAAGTATCTCCAGTAGTTGTATTCTTTAAACCAACAATCGCCGCAATCTCACCTGAATAAACTTCAGTAATCTCACTACGTGAATTAGAATGCATTAGTAAGATTCTTCCAATTCTTTCTTTTTGCTCTCTAGATGCATTATAAACATAAGTTCCTGTTTTTAAAACACCTGAATATACTCTAATGTAAGTTAGTTTTCCTACATAAGGATCAGTTACAACTTTAAACGCTAAAGCTGCAAAGTGAGCATCATCTGCTGGTAAAATTTCTAATTCTTTGTTATCACTTACTCTTACAGCTTTAATCGCAGGTACATCATCTGGAGCAGGTAAGTAATCAATAATTGCATCAAGTAATAACTTAATACCTTTATTCTTAAATGCTGTTCCACATAACACCGGGAAAAATTCAACTGATAAAGTAGCTTTTCTAATTGCTTGTTTCAATAACTCAGGAGTAATTTCTTCTCCTTCTAAATAAGTCATCATTAATTCTTCATCATAATCAGCTACAGTTGCAATTAATTCTTCTCTTTTTTCACTAACCTTTAAGATTAAGTCTTCAGGAATTTCAATTTCTTTACAAGTCTCATCAATATCACCTTCATAGTGATAAGCTTTCATTGTAACTAAATCTACAATTCCGCTAAAGAACATTTCAGCTCCAATTGGCCATTGTATCGCACAAGCTTTAGCTCCTAATCTACTAGCAATTGTACTAATTGAATATTCAAAGTTAGCACCTGTTTTATCCATTTTATTCGCAAATACTAGTCTTGGAACATTATATTCAGTTGCTTGTCTCCAAACTGTTTCTGTTTGTGGCTCAACTCCTGCTTGAGCATCAAGTACAGTAATCGCACCATCTAGAACTCTTAAAGATCTTGATACCTCTACCGTAAAATCTACGTGTCCTGGAGTATCGATTAAATTATAACGATAACCATTCCAGTAAGCTGTAGTAGCAGCTGATGTAATAGTGATACCTCTTTCTTGTTCTTGAACCATCCAGTCCATTGTCGCTGAACCATCATGAGTTTCACCAACTTTATGTATTTTTCCTGTATGATAGAGTATTCTTTCAGATAATGTAGTCTTACCGGCATCTATATGAGCCATAATTCCAATATTTCTTAATTTATGTAATGCTACGTCTCTTCCCATAGTATTCTACCATTGATAGTGAGCAAAGGCTTTGTTTGCTTCAGCCATTCTATGTACATCATCTCTTCTCTTAACTGATGCACCTTGACCGTTTGCAGCATCCATAATCTCCGCAGCTAATCTTTCTTCCATTGTCTTTTCTCTTCTTAGACGAGAATATTGAGTTAGCCAACGAAGACAAAGAGTAATTTTACGCTCAGGTCTAACCTCACAAGGAACTTGGTAGTTAGCACCTCCAATTCTTCTAGCTCTAACCTCAAGTTCTGGAGTAATATTTGTAAGTGCATCATTGAAAACATCTAAAGCTGGTCTTCCAGTTTGTTTTTCAACTCTCGCAAACGCACCATAAATTATATCTTGAGCAACTCCTTTTTTACCATCTTTCATTACATTATTAATTAATCTAGTAACAACTGGTGAATTATATATCGGATCAGGTAAAACCTTTCTCTTTGGTACATGTCCTTTTCTTGGCATGTTATTCCTCCTTTCATTTATATTATTTTATTTTAATTATTTAGGTTTTTTAACGCCATATTTACTACGTCCTTGTTTACGGCCTTCAACACCTGTAGTGTCTAATGTGCCTCTAACGATATGGTAACGTACACCTGGTAAGTCTTTAACTCTACCACCTCTGATTAATACAACACTGTGTTCTTGTAATCTATGTCCTTCACCTGGAATATAAGCGTTCACTTCAATTCCGTTTGAAAGTCTAACTCTCGCATACTTACGAATAGCTGAGTTAGGTTTCTTAGGAGTTAAAGTTCCAACTCTTGTACATACTCCTCTTTTTTGAGGTGAATTAACATTAGTGTACTTTTTCTTTAACGCGTTATAGTTAATACCTAAAGAAACTGATTTACTCTTCTTCTCTTTAGCCTTTCTTGGCTTTCTAATGATTTGATTTACAGTAGGCATTCTTTCTCCTTTCTGCCACATTACCGGGCGTTTCATTTCATCATTTTATATAGGCCCTCATAAGGCCTACTCAAAACCTCTATTATTTTACCAAATCTTAAAGAAAATGTCAAGAATAATATTAAAAAAAAGAAGCAGATTACTCTGCTTCTTCTTGATTTTCATTTATATAATAGTCTCCATCAACTAATCCTGTACCCGCTGGCATTAATCCGCCAATAATTACATTTTCCTTTAAGCCTAATAGGTAGTCTTTCTTACCTCTAATAGCAGCTTCTGTAAGTACTTTTGTAGTTTCTTGGAATGATGCAGCTGATAAGAATGAGTCTGCTCTTAAAGCTGAACGAATAATTCCTAATAGTTCAGGAGTTACTGTTGGAGTCTTCTTACCATTTAAGATACAATCTTGATAGATTTCTTGTAATTCAGCACGAGAAATTAAACTGCCAACGATTAGGTTAGTATCGCCTGCGTCAGTAACTTTAACTTTACGTAGCATTTGACGAACAATAATTTCAATGTGTTTATCAGCGATTCCTACACCTTGAGATTGGTAAACTCTTTGTACTTCTTCAAGGATATAGTCTTCTACAGCAGCAACTGATGAAACTCTAATTAACTCTTTTGGATCAATTAATCCTTCTACAAGTTTATCACCTGCATTAATCTTATCTCCTACTTGAAGTTTAGTTACTTTACCAACGTCAGTTAAGTATTCTTTAGTTTCAATTTCATTTTGAACGACAATTCTTGTTCTATTATCTGCTTGTTTATCTACAATCTTAATTGTACCAGTAATTTCTGAGATAATTGCTTTACCTTTAGGTTCACGAGCACCGAAAAGTTCGTTAACACGTGGAAGACCTTGAGTAATATCTTCACCACCTGCAACACCACCAGTATGAAAAGTACGCATTGTAAGCTGTGTACCTGGCTCACCAATTGATTGAGCAGCAATTACACCTACAGCCTCGCCACGTTCTACAACTTTACTTGTAGAAAGGTCTGAGCCGTAGCACTTAACACATACACCATTTTGAGTATTACATGTAAGTAATGATCTAATTTCAACTTCCCAAAGTCCTGATGCATTAATTGCAGTGGCAATATCTTCAGTAATGAATTCATTTTTCTTTACATATAGCTCACCAGTAACTGGATCATAAACATTTTGTGAAGCAAAACGGCCTTTAATCCTTTGACCTAAGTTTAGTTTTACACCTTGCAGGTTACTTGAACTTGGTTTTGGATTATTAATTGGATCATCTAAATATGCTTGATATACTTTATAACCTAAAACTTCATTATCATCAGTATCAAATATAGGATGAACTTTTTTACCTTTGTCCGTCTTACAATCATCTTCTGAGATTACAATTTCTTGGCTTACATCAACTAATTGTCTAGTTAAGTATCCAGACTCAGCTGTCTTTAAGGCTGTGTCTGTCGATCCTTTTCTTGAACCGTGTGTTGAAACGAAGAACTCAGACATCGATAAACCTTCAATAAATGATGCTTTAATTGGAATATCCATTTGTTCACCACTAGGTTTAGCCATCAAACCTCTCATACCTGATAACTGAACAAAGTTGTCAATACTACCTCTGGCACCAGAGTCACTCATCATATAGATGTTGTTTGTAGTTGAGTTTAAAGCTACATCTTTTTCAATTAACTTCTTAATATCATCTTTAGCTTTAGTCCAAACTTTAATTGTATTTTGTCTTCTTTCTTCTTCAGTTGCAAAACCTAAGTCTTCTTTAAATTTAATTTCTTTAACTTCTTCATCTGCAGCAGCAATAATTTCTTCTTTACCTTCAATTGTTCTAATATCACTAATTGATACAGTAATTCCAGACATTGTAGCATACTTAAAACCTAAGTCTTTC
>Ga0265294_10008984_pt1 | contig 11581 bp, 7 predicted proteins | sample MunlanPumphouse3_FD_192504 | JGI IMG/M metagenome (GOLD analysis project Ga0265294, IMG submission 192504) | Groundwater microbial communities from a municipal landfill in Southern Ontario, Canada - Pumphouse #3 | ecosystem: Environmental > Aquatic > Deep subsurface > Groundwater | place...
AAGAACTTCTTTGACAACTAAGTTTGAAACAGATCAAGCTGGAGATATTAATATTCCTAAGTTTACATTACTTGATAATGATACTATAGCAGTTATTCATATTACTGGTTTTGTAAAGGATGATATTGCTGATGTGGATACTGCAAGAGATTTTAAGGAAGCTTTAGATAGTTTGCCTGCAACAGTCGAAGATGTTATCATTGACTTATCATATAATACAGGTGGTAATATTGGTACAGTTATGAGAATGTTTGGGTATATGACCGAAGAACAATATATGTATCATTCTCAAAATCCAGCAGATGGATCTACAGTAACTTATTATATCGAAAGTGATTATGTAGCTTATGATTATAATTGGTATGTATTGACTTCAGGAGTAACTTTTAGTGCAGCTAATATGTTTGCTTCAATGGCTAAAGAACTTGGGATTCCAATTCTTGGTCAACAATCAAGCGGTGGTGCTTGTTCAATTGGATTGGTAATCAATCCTGATGGATCAGCTATAATGATTAGTACAAACAATGTGTTAAGTACTAGAAGCGGCGATGAAGTTAACGGATATACTTATACAAGTGTTGAGTCTGGTGTTCCGGTTGATTATCAAATGAGTGATGTTACAAGTAATAATGAGTTAATTAATATCATTACTCAAATAAGAACACAAGTTACAGAATAGTTAACAAATATTTTATATAATAGAAACAATTGTGAGTAAAAGCCTTTTAAAAAACTAAAACTAGACTAGAAAAAATGTTTTATTTATACCGAATTTTTCAATGCGTTCTTTACAGTATATTGATAATATGTTATAATTACTTAACAGTTTTCTAGGCCTAGTTATCTAGTTTGCCAACAGACTAGTAATTAGACTGATATAATTTTCATAGTATGAAATTTATATAAACTGAAAAAAAGAGTAAAAAAGAGAGGAGAAAAAAATTGAAAAAATTATTTGCTATTTTATTAGCAGCTTTCCTAGTAATAGGAATCGTTGCGTGTGGTGGAACTAGTTCATCCACTACAGAACCAACATCCACAACTGCAGAAGAAGAAAATACACTTCCTGTAATCAGTGGTGCAGACAACGTAGCAGTTGCTTTAGGTGACGATTTCGATCCACTTGAAGGTGTTACAGCAACAGATGCAGAAGATGGAGCTATAACAAACATTCAATGGACCGGAACACTTGACTTAACTACAGTTGGTGACTATACATTAACATATACTGTTACAGACGGTGATGGTGGAGTAGGTACTGCTACAAGAGTTGTTTCAGTAGTAGTATATCCAAGCGGATTCTATAACTTAAAATTTGCTACGACTGAATTAAGACATACTTTCATGGCAGCTGCTGAAAAATTCTTAATGAACACTATGTATGGAGGTGTACCACTATTTGCTAACGGTGGATTGGCATTATATAGCGAAAGATTACAGTTCCCAGTTGATGAATATATTCCAGTAATGGGATTTGGTGGATCATTTGGTACATTCTCAGCTGATGACTCAACAGTTAAGATGGATGACGGTAACCCTGGAGAAGCGGGAAAATATACTTATCGTACAGCTAGCACAAATGATATCGAAAACTGGAATCAATGGTTATACCAAACTTCAACCGACTCAGATTTCATGGGAGTTTACTTAGACGCTTTATACGTTTATGAATTCAACGAAGACAAAACTGGTTATGCAGTTAATCCTTCAATGGCTTCAGATAACCCTACTCCAGTAGAATCTCATATTACTGAAACAGGTAAAGAAGTTGCTAAAACTTGGAGAATTCCTTTGAGAACTGATTTGGAATGGTATTATCATCCAGATACAGACGTTAGTGGGTTACCTACTGGTCACGAAGTTATTGATGCTAATGACTTTATCGCTACTTTCAAATTAGCTTTAGACCTTGGATGGTTCCGTGCTATCTCTGGTGGTGGAGACTTTATTTCAACTCGTTCTACAGCAATCTTAAATGCTAAAGAATATCGTGATGGCGATGCAACTTGGGATCAAGTTGGTTTAAAAGCTGTTGACGACAACACATTAGAATTTACATTCTTAGAAGACCAATCTGAATGGAATGTTAGATACTTCTTATCTTCATTTGTTATGACTCCAATTAATATCGAGTTATATCAAGCCTTAGGTGGAAGTTTAACTGATCCAGAAAGTACTGGTACTTACGGTTCAAGTAATACAACAGTTGCTTATCATGGTGCTTACTATGTAGACTACTATCAAGCAGACAAAGTATTACGTTATGAAAAAAATCCTAATTTCCATACACCTAATATGTTCTTCTATACAGGATATTCATTCATGATTATTCCAGAAGCAGAAGTTAGATTCCAAGAATTCATCGCTGGTAAACTTGAAGGAGTTTCTCTACCAGTTGCGGATTACGAAGAATATAAAGATCATCCTGGAATCAAGAAGATTCCTGGATCAACTACATTTAGAATGATGATTAATGGTTTAGGTACAGAAGCAGCACAAAGAGAAAAATTCCCTGATGGAACATGGGTTCCAGAACCGATTTTAGCTAATCATGACTTCAAAATGGCAATGTTCTTTGCTGTTGATAGACAAAACTTAGCAGAAGTTGTTCTTAAGACTTCAACTACACAAATGTACTTATTCTCAGATGCATATCTAGTTGACCCTGAAATGGGTGTTCCTTATCGTGCAACTGAACAAGGTGCAACTGTTGGTGAAGGATTAACACCTTTAACTTATGGATATAGCCCAGATGCTGCAGCAGCATATTGGAATTTAGCTATTGACAAGTTAGTAGAAGATGGAGATTATACACCTGGAACAGCTGGAAACTATAAAGTTATTGATTTAAACTTCTATATCTTTAGTGGTAGTGAAGCACAAACATTAATGGGTGAATATATTAAGGGACAATTCGAACAATTCTTTACTTCTGATGAACATTATATCAAAGTAAAAGTTACTGTAACTCCAAGAGAATTCCCTAACATATATTATGATGATATGATGACTGGTGAATTTGACCTTGCAATCGGTGGTATTTCTGGTTCAACATTAGACGCTGCATCATTCCTAGATGTATTCTGCGACGACAATCGTGGTGGATTTACACTTAACTGGGGTATTGATACAACTACCGCAAATGTTCCTGTTCAATACTTTGATTATGAAGGAGTATACCATAATGAAATGTGGTCATTCAACGCTATAACATCTGCTTTAAATGGTTTAGTATACTTACAAAACGGTGAAGAAGTTGACGTTCCAGCTCCAGTAATTACAGATATAACACCTACTACTTATACATTCCGTATAAATGAGTTCAACAATGTTGCATATCAAAATATTACTTATACAATCCAACAATGGGATTTAGTAAGTGACAACAAATATGTAAACGTTGAAGGCATGGTAGATGTACCTGCTACAACACAAGAAATTACTGTTACTGGATTACTTCCTTATCCATATGATTATCAAATCGTACTTAACTATGAATATGTTGATGATCCTACTTTAGAAGCAACTCCAACAACTACTTGGGATTACTCAGGTGAAGTTGTAGAATCTGTTGAAGTTACTGATACATCAGCTGTTGTTACACTTAACACAGATGATCGTGCAAGAATCTTCACTGCTGATTCAGTTAAATTATACTTAGAAGCAGATGATTCAGAAGTTACTACAGCAACAATCGTTATCGATGGCGATACAGTTACTATTACTGGTTTAACAGCTGAAACTGCATACTACATTACATTTGGAACTGATGATGGATTCACAGATACATTTGTTGTAGATTATGCATTATATGCTGACATTGAAACAGAAGCTGCTCCAGCAGCGTAACAACAAAACAAAACATAAAATTACTTAAATTATTATTTAGTTAAGAATTATGCATGCAAACCATCAACAAGATTGGTGGTTTGCTTGCTACGTGTTAAATACACAAAATAAAGCCAAGTAAAGAGTCAAATGGTAATAACTATTATCATTTGACTTTTGAAGGCTTATTTATTATACAATTAAGAATAGCTTCACTTATTATGAGTACAGAAAACAAACTCTACTTGTGATGATGTAGAGGTGTATATATATTCAATACGGAAAGGAGATATGTTAGGACGCTAACATATAGATTGCTAATGACTCGATATATTATAATAAGAACAATATGGATTTTTATCATCATATCCATAATTCTTACACTGAATTTCACATTATTGAAATTAGCTCCAGAATATCCACCAACTGAAAAAAATGACAGAAATATGTATTACGCTCGACAAGTTTACGATGGGTATATGACTGAGAGGGTAGAAGCTAACCCATTGGTTATGGATGCAATGCAAAAACAAGGTTTAGTTGTTCCAAGAAATGCTTGGTTCAAAAATGAGGATGATCAATACCGTGTTTACGAACCAGTACCAGTAGCTAACCAATATTTTTCATGGGTTGGTAATGTAGTTACAGAGTGGAACTGGGGAACATCTACTAGACTTTATCCAGGGCAAGAGGTGTTTGCTGTATTGACATCGAGAATGGGAGTTACATTGAAACTTAATTTAATATCTCTATTCTTTTATATCCCTATTGGATTTGGTTTGGGTATATTGGCTGCTTTAAAGAAAAATAGTGTTACCGATAATGTCATATCACTAGGAGTAATGATTTTTATTTCCATCCCTAGTTTTGTTATGATGACTTTATTGTTAATGCTATTTGGGTATACTTTAGAATGGCTACCAACTCAGTATCCTTCGGGTGACTTAACCGGCTCAATTCAGTTTACAGGTTTAATCCTTCCGGTCTTAGGTTTATCGTTTGGTTCTATAGCCGGATTGACACGTTTAACTAGAGCTGAATTAACTGAAGTTTTAACTTCTGAATTCTTGTTACTAGCTAGAACTAAAGGTTTAACTAGAACACAATCAGTAATTAGACATGCGATGAGAAACTCTATGGTACCTTTAGTGCCAAGTGTTATTGGTTCGTTTGTTGGTTTATTAAGTGGGTCAGTTATTATCGAACAAATATATGGTATTGCTGGAACAGGTAGAATTTATATCCGTGCAATGACTAAAAATAACTATGATTACAACATTATTCTAGGTTCTACAGCATTTTATACAATTATTGGTTTATTCGCTGTATTACTAGTTGACTTATCCTATGGACTTGTTGACCCTAGAATTAGAATGGGGGCTCGCAAATAATGGCAGATATGAATAAAAAAGAACTTAACATTGATAAGAGCCAGTTTGAGTTCGTTCAACAAAAACAAAAAATCTATGATAAAAAATTTGAAACAAAACCGATAGGTTATTTTAAAGATGCAATGATTCGTTTTTCAAAAAACAGAACAAATCTCACTGCCTCAATTATTTTAGGTGTTTTGATTTTGCTATCAATTTTCTTGCCAATTCTCAGTAGCAAAAACGCTGAAACATTACAAGAAACACTATCATATTTACCTCCAAGAATTCCCGTTTTAGAACATCTTGGTATTGCAGATGGTACGGGGTCTCGTTATGATCAACCGGTAGATTTAAGTACAATTGATCCTGAAACAGGCTTAGGTTTACCTTTCTCTACACAAGTTAAATATATCCATATGGATACACTTGAAAATTATTATAAAGGATGTACTGAAAAAGATGACCAATGTTTTGGTGGTCAAATCGAACTCCGTATTGATAATAATAAAACTGGTGTAGAAGTGATTTCTAACCAATGGATTGCTATTTCTCAAGAAAATAATCCTGTGCTTGAAATAAATGTTAACAGTATCCCAACAGATGTTCAAGGAAAGATAACTGTTCTTGTTGGTCCTATCGGATCTGAATATAGAGAAGTTGGTGTTATAACCGACTCTGGAGTACACACTTTCGATTTGTTTGATATTCATTCAGATTTACCAAATAGTATAAAGGTAAAATTAAGATATGAGTCTTCAGATGTTTTAAAAGTAGTTTCATTTAATTCAGTTGGAATTATCTCTGATGATGCAGAAGATAAATATAGTTACTATGTTGATGGTTATGAGTTTTCACAATATAAACTAGTATCTAGCACTGATTATTCAGGAGCTATTCTTAGAGCAAATGGACAAAGATTGATGTCTTCATTTAAATATGATGCTTATGCCGAAAGATTTGGCGATAAGTTCATGATTATGGGTGGTGTTGAATATAACAGGTTATTAGCAGAGTATGGAGATACTTGTACTATTTCTCCAGATCCTGATAATGCAAATGGTTGGTTATTCTCTGAAGGCTGTCCGATGGTAAGAGTTATTCAAAAAAATAGTGACTATGTTGTTGTAGGTGGCGAAAAACTTTACACTTATCAAGTTATTATTAATTTCCAAATATATGAAGATTATGATGAAATCCCATATTTTTGGTTTGGAACTAGTGCTGCCGGAAAAGACATGTTAAAACTTATATTTATTGGACTAAGAACTTCATTAAGTATTGGGTTACTAGTTGCTATTATTAATATTACAATTGGTATTATTTATGGTGCTATCTCTGGATATTACGGCGGACAAGTAGATATTATAATGGAACGTTTCGCTGAAATTATTGGTCGTATCCCGTGGTTAGTTACTTTGAGTATTTTTATTGCATTGATTGGGCCGGGAATAAAAACTCTAATTTATGTTATGGTTGTTTCCGGATGGATTGGCGTCGCCTCGGTGACTCGAACCCAATTCTATCGATATAAAGGTAGAGAATATGTATTAGCTTCAAGAACATTAGGCGCAAAAGATGGAAGACTTATCTTCAGACATATTTTACCTAATGGACTAGGTACTATTATCACTTCAAGTATTTTGATGGTTCCATCATTAATCTTTACAGAAGCAACTCTATCTTATCTAGGATTTGGTATTGGGCATGGTCAAAGTTTCAATATATTAGGTATACCGATGTCAGGTGTTTCTATTGGGGTTTTATTAGCGGATGGACGTAACCAATTACGCCAAAACCCTCACTTAACATTGTTCCCTGCGATAGTTATTTCAATCTTGATGATTACATTCAATATGTTTGGTAATGCACTTAGAGATGCATTTAATCCAGCTTTAAGGGGGTCTGAATAATGGAAAATAAACTTAAACTTCATGTAGAAGACCTAACTGTTTCCTTTAGAACGAATCAAGGTATGGTACGAGCTGTTAGAGGTATCGATTTTGATTTATATGAGGGAGAAACATTAGCAATTGTTGGAGAGTCCGGATCTGGTAAATCAGTTTCTAGTAGAACTATTATGGGTATTTTAGCTGCTAATGGTGTTATTGACAAAGGGCAAATCATTTATGAAGGTCAAGATTTGACTGAGGTAGATGAAGAACATTTCCACGAAGTACGTGGTAATAAAATTGGTATGATTTTCCAAGATCCAATGTCAAGCTTAAACCCTATCATGCGTATAGGTAGACAAATTACTGAAGGGATGATTCTTAATGGTAAAAGACTTAAAAACAAGACTAAAAAATTATATCAACTTGAAAAAAATAATTACACAGAAATTAAACACAAAATAGAGAAATTAGATAGAGTTTACAAGCATAATTTAGCTTTAATAGAAGATTGTTTATATAATGAGAATTTACAAATTTTATTAGAAAAACAAAACTCATTAGAACAACAACTTGAAATGGCTAAATCAAATCCAGAAGCAAAAGCTGGAATCAAACAAGAATTAAACGGAATAAAGAAACAAATCAAATCTATTCAAAGCGATTTGAAATCTAAGTTAGCTGTTGAACATAAGAAAAATGTTTCTGAACAAAAGGTTAAATTACCACCTTTAAAGGCAGAAATGATTAAAGCTAAGAAAAAAGCTGAAGCTCAAATCAAACAAGAATGGATTGCTAAGAAAAAAGAATATCAAGAAAAAATACAAAAAGTAAAAGAAAATCCTGAAAGTCAAGCTAAGTTAGATGAAGAAATCAAGGTTAAAGAAGCAGAACTCGATGTTTTGAATAATCAAATGAATGAGTTAATAGAAAATTTCCAAGAAGCTTTTTCTAAATCTGTTAGAGATAAGGATAAAATTATTCTTAGAGCTAGATTCCGTGAAAATAAAAAAGATTTGAAGTTTGATATCAAAGAAAAACAACGTGAAATAAAAGCTTTACAAAACTATACAGCTACTAAGATTAGAGAACTTAAAGAAGAATTACGTAGATTTAAGAAAGTTACAAACTTAGAAGCTAAAGAACATGCTATAAAAATTATGAGTGAGGTTGGTATTCCTCAACCTGAAAAACGTTTCAAACAATATCCATTCCAGTTTTCTGGTGGTATGAGACAAAGAATTGTTATCGCAATTGCTCTTACAGCTAATCCAGATATTTTAATCTGTGATGAGCCTACAACAGCTTTAGACGTGACGATTCAAGCTCAAATTCTAGAACTAATCAATAATTTGAAAAAAGAAAGAAATCTATCAGTTATTTTTATTACCCATGACCTTGGTGTTGTTGCTAATATGGCTGATAGAATCGGTGTAATGTATGCTGGTAAAATTGTGGAGATTGGAACAGTAGAAGAAATTTTCTATCAACCTAAACATCCATACACTTGGGCTTTACTTAGTTCAATGCCAGACATTATGTCAAAAGAAAGACTTACAGCTATCCCAGGAACACCACCTAATATGTTGTTTCCACCTAAGGGAGATGCATTCGCTGAAAGAAATCAATATGCTATGAAAATTGACTTTGAGATAGAACCTCCAATGTTTAAAATTACCGATACACATTATGCAGCTACTTGGTTATTGCATAAAGATGCACCAAAAGTTGAAATGCCAGAGGTAGTTAAAAACAGAATCGAGAGAATGCTCAAGACAACAGAAGGGGTGACTAAGAATGGCTAATAAAGAAATTGATAGAAGTCAAGAAACTCCTGTATTGAGTCTTAAGAATTTAAAGATGTACTTTACATCTGGACATGGGAAAAATAAGTTGATTGTTAAAGCTGTTGATGATGTAAGTTTTGATATTTACAAAGGCGAAGTTTTTGGACTTGTTGGAGAGTCCGGATGTGGTAAAACTACTACCGGAAGAACCATTATTAAGTTATATCAACCTACAGATGGTGAGATTTGGTTTTTAGGTGAGTTAATTGGAGCCGGTAATTTAGGTAACAAGGAAAACATTAAAAGAATCAAAGAAACAGCAAAACTTAAGATCAGTGATTTAAGATCAGATTTAAAAGAAGAACTAGAAAAGACTGAAGATACAAATATGGCTTCGGCTTTAAGAAAAAAATTTAACGACCAAATTAAAGTGGTAAATGAAGAAAAGAATAAGTTAATCTACGAACAAAAAATGGAAATTCATCGTAAGAAAAAAACTGAAAATGCTAATTACCATTTAATGAGAAAAATGCAAATGATCTTCCAAGATCCAATTGCTTCACTCAATCCTAGAATGACTGTTAAAGAAATTATCGCTGAAGGATTAAGAATAGCTGGAGTTAGAAATGAAAAGGAGATAAATCAAAGAGTTAATGAAGTTTTGGAAACAGTAGGTTTGTTACCGGAACATGCTTCTAGATATCCTCATGAATTCTCTGGTGGTCAAAGACAACGTATTGGTATTGCTAGAGCCTTAATCGTTTCTCCTGAATTTATTATCGCAGATGAACCGATATCAGCTCTTGACGTGTCAATTCAAGCTCAAGTAATTAACTTATTGAATGATTTAAGAGATGAGTTGGGAATTACCATTTTGTTTATTGCTCATGATTTGTCTGTTATTAAGTATTTCAGTGATAGAATTGGTGTTATGTATTATGGTAATTTAGTTGAATTAGCTACTTCTGAAGAGTTGTTCTTAAATCCATTACATCCTTACACTCGATCATTGCTATCAGCTGTTCCACAACCAGACCCAAGATATGAAAAGAATCGTAAGAGAATAGCTTATGATCCAAGTACACATGATTATAGTGAAGATAAACCTAAACTTCATGAAATTAAAAAAGGACACTTCGTATTAGCTAATAATAAAGAATTAGAAGAATACAAGAAAACTTTAAAATAATGATAAAAAATATTTTGCTAGATATAGTCATCGGCGCTATTATGGTTCTAATCATTATGTTTGCTTTTTTTGAAGGAGATTTTAGTTTCTTAAACGATAATCTTCAAAATACCATATTTATAGTAGGAATCATTTTAACTAGTGCTGGATTATTGACCGCAACAGGCGCCTCAAGAATATTTAGAGGTGTAGGGTTTGTCTTTAAAAGAATGTTTACAAGAAAAGTTGATGGTTTATCATATTATGAATATCTTCTTATGAAAGATGATAAAAGGGAAAGATATCAAGGACTACCATTACTTATAGTTGGCATTGCATTCGTTATATTATCATTGTTCTTATATCAATAAAATTATTAAAAGCCACTTTTTGTGGCTTTTTTTACTAAATAATTTGTTTTAATAATTTGTTTTTATGGTCGCTTTAATAATTTGTTTATTTGTGTTATAATATAGACATAGATAAGAAAAAGGAGGATTAATATGAATCAATATCATGAACCATTTGAGTTACTAGATGATGAAACAAGAGAAATTACTAGAGCAATTAAATCTTTAATCGAAGAGTTTGAGGCTGTAGATTGGTATAATCAAAGAGTAAATGTTACTAAAGATGAAGAATTAAAGAAAATCCTTATTCATAATCGTGATGAAGAAATTGAACATGCCGCTATGGCTTTGGAATGGTTAAGAAGAAAATTACCAGTACTAGATGAAGAATTAAAGGAAAATTTATTTAAAGAAGGCTCTATAACTGGGCATCATCACTAATTAATATGAAAAGCATCGCAATAGTGGTGCTTTTTGCTTATTAAATAACAATTAAATAAATATGTGGAGGAAAAAATATGCCTTATCAAAATAAGTATTTAGAATTATTAAGTTATGACTATCCGACAATTCAGTCGGTAGCATCAGAATTTATAAATTTAAATGCTATTTTAAACTTACCAAAAGGTACTGAGATATTTATTACAGATGTTCATGGTGAGTATGATGCTTTTAATCATTATTTAAAAAATGCTTCTGGAATAATCAAAGAAAAAATTGAAATCAATTTTCCACATTTAAGTGAGAAAGAAAAAAGTAGATTAGCTTTTTTTATCTATTATCCTACTGATATGCTTAATAAATATAAAAATCTTTTAGATGAAAATGATTTTAAAGATTTATTGAAGTTAGAACTTTCTTACATGATAAATTTAGCAAAAGAGATTGTAACAAAATATACAAAGTCAAAAGTGAGGAAAGCTCTACCGGAGGAGTTTTCATACATTATTCAAGAACTGATCTATGAGTCTAGTTCTCATGAAGATAAAGAACTATATTATCAAGCGATTATAAATTCAATTTTTCAAACAAAAAGAGAAAGCAAATTTATATTACAACTCTCTAGGTTTATCAGAAAACTAGCTATAGATCAATTGCATATTGTTGGTGATATCTTTGACCGTGGCCCTTTACCACACTTGATAATGGAAAAACTAGTAAAGATGAATAATGTAGATATTCAATG
>Ga0265294_10008987_pt1 | contig 11579 bp, 11 predicted proteins | sample MunlanPumphouse3_FD_192504 | JGI IMG/M metagenome (GOLD analysis project Ga0265294, IMG submission 192504) | Groundwater microbial communities from a municipal landfill in Southern Ontario, Canada - Pumphouse #3 | ecosystem: Environmental > Aquatic > Deep subsurface > Groundwater | place...
AAAAACCTTTGATCCACTTTTCCATGATGCTATGATGCAGGTTCCTGTTGAGGAAGGTGTTGAGGATAATCAAATTGTAGAGGAATTACGAAAAGGTTATTGCTTTAAGGATAAGGTGCTTAGAGCTTCAATGGTCAAGGTGGCAAAAAAATAGCTAAAAAATTTATGTATATTTAAATTCAAGTATTTATTAATTAGGGAGGAATGAAATATGGGTAAAGTTATAGGTATTGACTTGGGAACAACAAATTCATGTGTGGCATTTATGGAAGGAGGAGAACCGGTAGTAATTCCTAATTCTGAGGGTAACAGGACTACTCCTTCTGTGGTAGCTTTTTCGAAGACGGATGAGAAATTAGTCGGTCAAGTTGCTAAAAGGCAGGCTGTGACAAACGTAGAGCGTACAGTACAGTCGATAAAAAGGGAAATGGGAACAGATTTCAAAGTAAGTATTGGTGATAAAAAATATTCACCTCAAGAAATTTCGGCGATGATATTACAGAAGCTTAAGGCTGATGCAGAAAGTTATTTAGGGTGTCCAGTGACTCAAGCAGTTATAACAGTGCCAGCTTATTTTAATGATTCTCAGCGTCAAGCTACCAAGGATGCAGGGACAATTGCTGGATTAGAGGTATTAAGAATAATCAATGAACCAACTGCTGCCTCATTATCGTATGGAATTGAAAAAGAAAGTGAACAGACTATTTTAGTATTTGACTTAGGTGGAGGAACTTTTGATGTTTCGATCCTAGAGCTTGGCGATGGTGTTTTTGAGGTGAAAGCAACTAGCGGTAATAACCGTTTAGGTGGAGATGATTTTGATAAGCGAATAGTGGATTGGATGATTAGTGAATTCAAGAAACAATCGGGTGTTGAGCTTAAAAATGATAAGATGGGCATGCAACGATTGAAGGAGGCTGCTGAAAAAGCGAAGCATGAGCTTTCTTCTGTTACGACATCCAATATTAATTTACCTTTTATTACAGCTACAGCGGATGGTCCGATGCATTTGGATCTAAATCTAACAAGAGCAAAATTTAATGAGCTTACTGCTGATTTGGTTGAAGCAACTATGGAACCAACTCGTAAGGCTTTGAAAGATGCCGGGCTTGAAGTGAAGGATATTCAGAAAGTATTGCTCGTTGGAGGATCTACTAGGATACCTGCGGTTCAAGATGCAATTAAAAGTTTAACAGGTAAAGAACCGTTTAAGGGTATTAATCCTGATGAATGTGTAGCCGTTGGAGCTGCAATTCAGGCTGGTGTATTAGCTGGTGATGTTAAAGACGTTCTTCTTTTGGATGTTACACCACTTTCATTAGGTATTGAAACCTTGGGTGGAGTATTTACTAAGTTGATTGAAAGGAATATGACTATTCCTACATCTAAAAGTCAAATATTTTCTACAGCAGCAGATAACCAAACTAGTGTAGAAATCCATGTTCTTCAAGGGGAAAGGGAAATGGCGTCATATAACAAAACCTTGGGACGTTTTCAGTTGGCAGGTATTCCACCGGCAGCTAGGGGTATACCACAGATTGAAGTTAAATTTGATATAGATGCTAATGGTATTGTAAATGTTTCGGCTAAGGATATGGGAACAGGTAAGGAACAGAAAATTACAATTACATCTTCATCAGGTTTAAGTAAGGATGAAATAGAAAACATGGTAAAAGAAGCTGAAAAAAATGCTGCTGAGGATAAGAAAAATAAAGAAGAAGTTGAAGTAAAGAATCAGGCGGATAATCTTATTTATCAGACAGAAAAAGCGATTAAAGAAGCTGGGGATAAAGCAACTCAAGAGGATAAGGATAAAATAAATGAGGCTAAAGATGCGTTAAAGAGTGCCGTCGAAGGTGGAAATACAGAAGATATCAAGAGTAAGACAGAAGCATTGACTACTGTATTGCATGAATTGACAGCTAAGATGTATCAACAACAAGCAACTACAGAAGCAGACGCTGGGCAAGGGGAATCAGGTGCAGGTGGTTCGGCAGATACTAATGATACTGATGATAATGTTGTTGATGCTGATTATGAAGTTGACGATAAAAACAAATAGTAAAATGTGAATTGCTAATATAAGATGTACTGAGCGTTTAATGCTACTATTTAGAAGGCTTACGCTCAGTAATATTTTATTGAAATGAAATATATGAGTGTTTAGGGTAGGTGATATTGTGGCTAAAAGAGATTATTATGAAGTTCTTGGTGTGGAAAAGGATGTTTCGGAAAATGAAATAAAAAAATCATATAGAAAGCTTGCTCGTAAATATCATCCTGATGTAAATCCTGGTGATAAAGTTGCTGAGGAAAAGTTTAAGGAAATTAACGAAGCTTATGAAGTGCTAAGTGATCCTGAAAAAAAGGTAAGATATGATCAATATGGTCATGCAGGTGTTGATTCCAATGGGTTTAACGGTTATGGAAGTTCTAACGGAGCTGATTTTGGTGGATTTGGTGACATATTTGATATTTTTTTTGGAGGGGGTTCTTCCAGGGAAAGGGGACCACAGAAGGGCTCTGATTTAAAGATAGATATGTTGTTAGCCTTTGAAGAGGCCGCTTTTGGTGTGGAAAAGGATTTAGAATTGCCAAGATTAGAGAATTGTTCTGCGTGTCATGGTTCTGGTGCAAAACAGGGAACAAGTCCTGTTACTTGTTCAAAATGCCAGGGTACAGGTCAAATAAAAATCACTCAAAGAACTCCTTTGGGACATTTTCAAACCGTTAAAACTTGTCCTGATTGTGGAGGAAATGGTAAAATAATTTCTTCTCCTTGTACTGTGTGTCGTGGTACGGGAAAGGTACGCAAGGTTCGTAAACTTCATATTAAAATTCCGGCAGGAGTTGATTCGGGTTCACGAATTCGTCTTTCAGGTGAAGGAGAACCAGGTACATTGGGTGGACCTCCAGGAGATTTATATGTATATATTGATGTTAAACCTCATAAAACCTTTGAAAGACGAGGTAATGATGTTTATATGGAATACCCTGTTACTTTTAGTCAAGTAACTTTGGGGGCTGAGGTTCAAGTTCCAACCTTGGAAGGGAAAGCTTTACTTAGAATTCCTGAGGGTACGCAAACACACACAATTTTGAGATTGAGGGGACAAGGAATACCTTATTTAAAAGGGAGCGGACGTGGTGACCAACATATAAGGGTTATTGTTATTACACCATCTAAACTAAGTAATGAACAAAAAAATGCAATGCGTCAATTTGATGGTGTTATTAATAGTAGTAACTATAGTAACAAAGGAAAAGGGAAAGATAGAGGTTTGTTTGAAAAGCTTTGGGATAGTTTAAAAGGAGTGGGAGATTAAAATTTTCAAATAAATTCTAATGAAATTGTATTAGTTAGGGAATCCTCTGTATTTTTTTGGCTTAGGTTTGGAAATTGAGGAAGTGTTAATGTGCATAGGTTTTATGTATCTAAAGAAGATATTTCTGAGAATATAAATAATAATCAGTTGGTAATAAAAGGGGAGGAATTTCAACATCTCTCTCGTGTGTTACGTATGTCTTCGGGTCAGTCTGTTACTATTTTTGACGGCGAAGGATTAGAATATAAAGGAAATATTATTTCAATAGGAAAAGTGGAAGCACTTGTAAGTGTAGGTGAACCACTTTTTTCTCTTAAAGAAAGTTCACTTGAAGTATGGCTTGTTCAAGGAATTCCTAAGGGTGAGAAAATGGAATTAATAATTCAAAAAGCTACTGAATTAGGTGTAAAAGGGATTATTCCTCTTAAAACTAAACGTTGTGTAGTAAAGCTGGAGGGGAAAAAGCAATTAGAACGTCAGAAACGTTGGCAAAAGGTTGCCATTGAAGCAGCTAAACAATGTAGGAGGGCTGTGATACCCAACATTTTGTCTGCTTGTACTTTGAAAGAGTTTTTAAAAGGATTGCCTGATAAATACAATCTTTTGATTCCTTGGGAAGAAGGGGGAGCTTCCTTAAAATCTTTAATTAAGGAGCAGGAGAAAAGAAAGGTCAATCCTATTTATATAATGATAGGACCTGAGGGCGGTTTTGAACAATCTGAAGTGGAAGAAGTTCGAAATTATGGTGGAATACCGCTAACCTTGGGCCAGCGGATATTAAGAACTGAGACTGCGAGTATTGCAACCCTTTCGATAGTGATGTTTGGTTGGGGGGATTTAGGATAATGGAAAAAGCATTTACAGTTGCTTTTCTTACACTTGGTTGTAAAGTGAATCAGAATGAAACAGAAGCTATTATTGAACTTTTTCGGGAAAAAGGTTATACAATAGTTAATTTTGAAGCTCAAGCTGATATATATGTAATTAATACCTGCACGGTTACTCACTTGGCTGATCGAAAGTCACGACAGATGATTAGAAGAGCAAAAAAAACAAATCCTCAGGCTAAGATAGTGGCAACAGGTTGCTACGCCCAGATAGATCCGGAGGTGATTAAGAATATAAATGGTGTGAACCTTGTTGTAGGAATTAATGAAAAAAGTCGTATTGTAGATTTGGTAGAGGACGTTATGTACAAGACAGATAATCGTGTATTTGTGGAAAATTATAAAGATATAAAGGAATTTGAAGAAATAAAAACCAATGTAAATATAGAGCGAGCACGTGCTTACATTAAGGTACAAGAAGGATGTAATCAGTTTTGTACATATTGTATAATTCCGTTTGCGAGAGGTGTTTCACGGAGTAGACTTTTTGATAATGCTTTAAGTGAAGCGGAAAAACTTATTGCTGCGGGATATAAGGAAATAGTAGTAACAGGAATTCATTTGGGTTTTTATGGGAAGGATTTTGATCAGCAAATAAGTTTGGAATACCTTTTAAAAAGATTTCTTTCCATTAACAAGAATGTAAGATGGCGGTTAGGTTCTTTAGAACCGACAGAAGTAAACCCAGAGTTATTGGAATTAATGCAGGAATATGATAATTTTTGTCCACATCTTCATTTGCCATTGCAAAGTGGGCATGATCAAATACTGAAATCCATGAACAGACCTTATACAACAGAGCAGTATGCGAGGATAGTTACTGATATAAGAAAGGCTATACCGAATATAGCTATAACAACAGATATAATGGTTGGTTTTCCAGGTGAAAATGAAGAACAATTCAAGGAGTATCTTCAATTTGTTGAGGAGATGGCTTTTAGTAAGTTGCATGTATTTAAATATTCGCCTCGTAAAGGAACGCCGGCGGCGAATTTCCCTGGACAAATACTTTCTCCTGTGAAAGAAGCACGTAGTAGAGAAATGATTACATTAGGACAAAAATTGTCTAATCAATATGCCGAAAAGTTTATGAACAAAGTGCTTGGTGTTTTGGTTGAAGAAAATATTGATAAAAATGTATGGGAGGGAAGTACCGCTAATTATTTAAAGGTTAGGCTAATTTCTTCTTCTGTACTAAGAAGGAGAATTGTACCTGTTTGTATAAAAGAAGTAAAGGAAGCATATTGTATTGGTGAGTAGTTGGCAAAAGGAGGTGTATTGTAATGGAAGAATGTTTATTCTGTAAAATTGTTCAGGGTGAAATACCTAGTAAAAAAGTATATGAAGATGATAAAATTTTAGCATTTTATGATATTAATCCGGTAGCCCCCATACATGTTTTAATTATTCCCAAAGTTCACATTGAAAGTTTAGCTAAAATAAAGAACGAACAGCTAGAATTGATGGGATATATATTTGGTAAAATTCGAGATATAGCAAAAGATTTAAATCTGGTAAAGGGCTATAGAGTAGTAAATAATTGTGGTCAAGATGGGGGACAAGAAGTAGGACATCTTCATTTTCATTTATTAGGAGGAAAGAGTATGACTTGGCCATTAGGTTAATCCTTGACCACTTGTACACGTTGAAGTATAATAATAAATGTGAGTTTTTAAGCTAATTTCCAGTTGGATTATAGGAAATCATGTGTTTAGTTTTTCAGCAGGATGGTAGTAGTGGAGGGAGGGAAGAAGGAATGAGCGAAGTGAGAGTAGGAAAAAATGAAACTCTCGACAGTGCACTCCGCCGCTTTAAGCGTACTTGTCAGAAGTCTGGGGTCCTTGCCGATTTAAAGAGGCATGCACATTATGAGAAACCTAGTGAAAAAAGAAAAGCAAAGTCTGAAGCTGCTAGAAAGCGTAAGTCTAAAAAAGCGTAAGCATAAATAGGAGGTCCCTCTGATGAGTCTTAGAAAAAGGTTGGTCGACGATATGAAGACGGCTATGAAGACTAGGGAAAAATTGAAGCTTTCTGTTTTACGGATGGCGAAGGCAGCTGCTATGAATCAAGAAATTGAAAGAGGTCATGAGCTTGATGATGATGAATTCGTTGAAGTTTTGACCAAAGAGGTTAAGCTTCGCAGAGATTCTCTTGATGGATATAAAAAAGCTGATAAACCGGAAATAGTTGAAACCATAGAACAAGAGATTTCGATATTAATGGAATACCTTCCTACACAGATGACAGAAAGTGAAATTAAGGAATTAGTTAAAAAAATAGTCCTTGAAGTGGGAGCAGATTCACCAAAAGACATGGGAAAAGTGATGGGGAAGATAGTTTCAATGACCAAAGGACGTGCTGATGGTAAAGTGGTTAGTGAATTAGTTAAATCAACACTTAATGGTGAATGATAAAGAGACATAAGAAAAAAAGAGTTTGACGTAGGGTTGTTTAACTATGTCAAACTCTTTTTTATGTAATTAATCAAAAAAACATTTAATATGATGTAGCAGATATATGATACTTGATAATAATATAATAATTGACAAAAGTATAATAGGTGGTACCATGTTTATATAGTAAGTGAGGTGTAAAAAAGATGACTGTTAATAAAGAAAATAATTTATTAAACGAATGTATAGCATATTTTAAAAATAATATAGGCTTTCAGAGACTTCTAAAAAAAGTATTAGAAAATTACAAAACTCTCGGTTATATGGGAGGAACCGTTCTTTTGTCAAATTTGTCCGATATAGAAAAAGAAGCTTTATCGTGTTTTTTAAAAAAAGATATTTCCAAACAAAAAAGTATAACTGTGAAAATTGATAAAATCAAAAAATGCTTAGAACAGACAAAATTTTGTAAATTACGTTTAGAAGATGTTGTAGGGGGATATTTTGGGGAAGAGGTTCATTTTAAAGTAGGGACAATTGAAAGCCATAGATTTGAACGAGAAAAATATTTTCGTGAATTAGTAGATAAATACAAGAATACTCGTGGAGGTCAGTGGTTGAAAAAGATTTTGTTGAATAATGATGATGCTTATAGAATAATTATTCAAAGTTATGATATTCAACGCAAAAAATTGTATGAGGATTTAGATACTGTTTGTCGAGCATTGAACGGTCTTTCTGAAGGAGGAGAAGAAAAAGTTTATCTTCCTGATTATGCTTTTTTTCTGACCCAAAATCCCCACGCATTAGATGAGGAAACAATTTGTGGCAAGTTGTTTTTATCTGCTCTATTAAATAAATATTGGAACAAAAAACCAGTGAATTTAGAAAAAAAAATAGAAATATATTATAGAGCAGGGATACTTATCAATGATGTTTCTAATTATGTTTTATGTAGTGGTTTACAAGCTTTTACAGAGGAACGACTACATAAAGGGTGGGAGGGATTTTACCAAACAGGGGAGCCTTTATTGGTAACTTTGAGTAATTTGGGGCATTTGAAGAAAATGGTAAGTACACTAGATAAAGTGTTTGTTTTTGAAAATTCTGAGGTGTTTGCTGCTATTCATGCTAGAACAGCAAATTATGAGCAAAAGCCCAAGTGTTCCCTCGTTTGCACATGTGGACAGTTAAAAATTACAACATTAGCGCTTCTGGATATGTTAGTTAAGGAAGGAACGATAATTTATTATTCAGGTAATTTTGATCCAGAAGGATTGTTGATGGCTGATCATCTTAGTACAAGGTATGGTAAAAATCTTTGCCTTTGGCGGTATACAAATGAAGATTATAATAGAGCAATTTCTTGTAAAATATTAAGTGAAGGTTGCCTAAAAAAATTCAATAGATTAAGGAATAAATCGCTTAGACAGTTGGCAGAGCAGATTAAAAAGAGAAAATTGATCGGTTATCAAGAGCTTTTACTTGATCAGTTAAGTGATGATATATCGGAAAAACTGTTAATGTGATATATTTGTGATGTGGAGGGAGTAATTACTAATACTTGAACCAGTTCTTATAATGTAATTTTTCAGCCCTCTTGGACCTCGGTTATACGCTGTAAGAGCTTTGTGGTAATCACCATGATAGGTTTTTAATAATTTAGCGAGATAATAGGTACCTATGTTTATATTATACTGAATGTCAAAAAGTGCATCATCTTTATAGATTAGGTTTAGTTCCTGTGTTAATTCCTTAGCAGTGGTAGGCTTTAATTGGCATAAACCTTTTGCACCATCTTTGCTAATTGCTTGTGTTTCAAACTCACTTTCAGTATTGATAAGTTCTAGCATTATTTCTGAATTTACATCATATTCTTTGCTTTTTCTGATAACGGTAGCTATTATTTTAGGTGAGGTATCATAAATTGTTGAGTACATATTAATTGTATTAAGTTCGTTCCTTAAATTAGTGGCTTTGTTTTGCCATTTAATGAGTTCTTGGTTTACAGATATGTTTTTTTGGTATAGCGTGTATGTACATAAGAGACTTATTAGTACCACGGCTATATACAAAAAAACAAGATCCGGAAACTTTCTTTTCTGAAAGGTCATAATAAACACCTCAAATTTTTTAAAAGATATCTTTAAGATAAATTATATAATAAAATACTATTATAATTTTAGCGAAGTATTAACAGTATATAACAATATTATGAATTAGGCAATAGAACACAATGTTAAATTTAACGTTGAAAAAATATAAAAAAATATATGTGATATTTATTTAAAAAAATGTTATGATATATAAAGTAGTGTAACTATGTAGGGAAAGGTGAAAAAATGAAAAAATATAGAGTAGTTAGTTTTTTATTATTTATTGGTGTATTATTTATGTTTTCTTTAAACATATTAGCTGATGTATCGTTAGCTAAAGTTTACGTTATACCCATAGAGTCTACGATAGACTTGGGATTAGCTAGTTTTGTTGAAAGAAGCTATTTGGAAGCGGAAAAGCTTGATGTTGATATGGTCATACTAGAAGTAGATACTCCGGGTGGTAGAGTGGATGCAGCTCTAGATATAAGAGAAACTATATGGGATAGTGAGATACCTACAACGGCTTTAGTTAAAGGTGGCGCTATATCGGCAGGTGCATTTATTACTTTAGCTGCACCCCAAATAGCGATGGTTCCAGGCTCGACCATAGGGGATGCTGAGCCTAGGGATGGTGACGAAAGAGCAGATGAAAAATTTCTTTCCTATTGGGCAGCTGAAATGGCCAGTACTGCAGACAAAAATGGAAGAGATAGAGAAATTGCTGTAGCTATGGCAGATAGAGATGTAGTTATACAGGATGTAGTTGAAAAAGGGAAATTATTAACTTTAACGTATAAAGAGGCAGAAGAATTAAGTTATACAGATTATATTGTTAAGGATAGAGCTGAGTTATTAAAAGAATTAAATTTAGAAGGTGCAGAAGTTATTGAAGCTAAATTTTCTGTTGCTGAAAAAATAACTAGGATTGTAACAAATCCTTACATAGCACCCTTCTTTTTAACAATAGGCATTGCAGGCATAATTATTGAAGTATTTACTGTTGGTTGGGGCGTAGCCGGGGCAGTCGGAATTTTATCGCTTGTACTATATTTTGGAGGTCATTTGTTGGCAGGTTTTACTGGATGGGGTTCTATATTGCTTTTTATGTTAGGATTGATTTTATTAGGAGTTGAAATTGCAGTACCAGGATTTGGTTTGCCAGGCTTTGGAGGTATAGTCAGTATTATTAGTAGTATTGTTCTTGCAGCACCTAGTTGGGAAGCAGGAATAGTATCTCTTGTCTTCGCAATTGTGGGGACAATTATATTGGTGCTTATTAGTTTTAAGGTTCTTACTAAAAGGAAATTATGGAGTAGACTAGTTTTAGATACGAAGTATAATAAAGAAGAAGGATATATACCGCAGATCGAGGATTTAAGTATTTACGTAGGAAAAACAGGAAAAGCTGTTACAATACTTAGACCTGCGGGAACAGTAATTCTTGATAATGGAGTTAGATTAGATGTGGTTACAAATGGTGATTTTATCCATAAAGGAGCAAAAGTAGAAATTGTTCGAGCTGAGGGTATTAGGTTGGTAGTTCAACTTTCAGAAGGACAATAGTCTAGTATGGATAAGATAAACATTTAATGTAATAAAAAAATTATTTTAAGGAGGATTTGTATGGGACCTTTTATTACTATCGTGATTATGGTTGCAATCATACTGGTTTTTTTATCAGTACTTTTTAGTTTTATTCCAGTAGGTCTTTGGATTTCAGCATTAGCAGCAGGTGTTCGTATTGGTATATTTACCTTGGTTGGGATGCGGTTTAGGCGGGTACCACCATCACTTGTTGTTAATAATTTGATTAAGGCTGATAAGGCAGGAATAGAAATAACTACTAATCAGTTGGAGGCTCACTATTTGGCTGGAGGGAATGTTGATAGAGTTGTTAATGCATTGATAGCTGCAGAAAGAGCTAATATTCCTTTACCATTTGAACGTGCTGCTGCTATAGATTTGGCAGGGCGTAATGTTTTAGAAGCTGTGCAAATGAGTGTTAATCCACGTGTGATTGAAACACCAATTATAGCCGCTATGGCTAAAAATGGTATTGAAGTAAGAGCAAGGGCTAGAGTTACAGTAAGAGCCAATATTGATCGTTTAGTGGGTGGAGCTGGAGAAGAAACTATCATAGCTCGTGTTGGTGAAGGTATTGTAACTACGGTAGGTAGTGCAGATACACATAAAGCAGTGTTGGAGAATCCAGATTTGATTTCACAGACAGTGCTTAATAAAGGATTGGATGCAGGAACAGCCTTCGAAATACTCTCCATAGATATTGCTGATGTTGATGTAGGAAGAAATATTGGTGCTCAACTGCAAACAGATCAAGCTGAAGCTGATAAACGGATTGCTCAGGCTAAGGCAGAAGAACGTCGTGCATTAGCTGTGGCTATAGAACAAGAAATGTTAGCGTCAGTTCAAGAAATGAGAGCTAAGGTTGTGGAAGCAGAAGCAGAAGTACCTAAGGCTATGGCATATGCTCTTAGAGAAGGAAAATTGGGTGTAATGGATTATTATCAGTTGCAGAATGTATTGTCGGATACTGAAATGAGGGGCTCCATTGCCAAATCCACAGATACCAAAAATATTGAAAGTAATAAATAGATATGATAATTAATTATCAAGAAAAGGAAGGGGTGTTCCCCTTTGGAAAGTTTTATTTGGGTGATAATTGTAATATTATATGCTGCTTTTCGTTCGAATGCAGATAAAAAACGCGGAATGGATAAAAGTGTTCCCCGTGAGAGAATGCAACAGGTTAGAAGGGTTGTTTCTAAAAAGCTTTATGAAGAATTCACTGATAAAGAAATTATTAGTGAGGAAGAAACAATACAAAGAAAACCAGCCTATGTAGTTAGAGAAACG
>Ga0265294_10008988_pt1 | contig 11578 bp, 8 predicted proteins | sample MunlanPumphouse3_FD_192504 | JGI IMG/M metagenome (GOLD analysis project Ga0265294, IMG submission 192504) | Groundwater microbial communities from a municipal landfill in Southern Ontario, Canada - Pumphouse #3 | ecosystem: Environmental > Aquatic > Deep subsurface > Groundwater | place...
CAATAATATGCCTGTAATCGTTTTTAATATGGATATACCGGGGAATCTTAAAAAGGTTATTTCAGGAGAAAAGATAGGTACACTTGTTCATTTATAATTTTTTAAACCACAAAAAGTGACCTTTCTATTTTCTTATTTTTCTTTTATCTTTGTTGTATCTCAAACTCAAAAAATCAGAATATGGAAGAAGAATTAAGTTTTATACAGGATGTTTGTAAAGAGAATATGGAATCCGCCTTGCTTCATTTAGAAAAAGAATTGCTTACGATTCGCGCGGGAAGAGCTTCGACTAATATTCTAGACGATGTAAAGGTTGATTATTATGGTACACTAACTCCTATAAATAGGGTGTCGAATATTAACACTCCTGACGGACGTACTATTGCTGTTCAACCTTGGGAAAAGAAGATGCTGGAACCTATAACAAAGGCTATTATGAATGCTAATCTTGGTTTTAATCCTGAGAATAACGGAGAATTAATACGAATAAGTGTTCCTTCTCTAACTGAAGAAAGGCGTAAGGATTTGTCGAAACAGGTTAATCAGGTAGGAGAATCAGCAAAAGTTGGTATTCGTGCTGCACGAAAAGAAGCTAATGAATCATTGAAAAAATTAGAAAAAAAAGGATTGTCTGAAGATATGGAAAAAGACGGTGAGGAAAACATTCAGAATATGACCACTAAGTTTAATAAGAAGGTTGATGAGATAGTGGCTAAAAAAAATGAAGAAATATTTATCATCTGACAAATAATAACTTCAGACAAACTTTTGTTAAGATTGTGAGAAGATACATTTATTCCAACTATCTTTGTTATAAATTATCATCGGATGACAGAACAGACCGAAAACCTTTTAAATAAAATAAATGACCCCTCAGATCTCCGCAAACTACAGATAAATGAGTTACCTGAAGTTTGTAAAGATTTAAGAGAATTTCTAATAAACGAATTATCATGTAATCCAGGTCATTTCGGTGCAAGTCTGGGTGCTGTGGAACTTACTGTAGCTCTTCATTATGTTTATAATACACCTTATGATCTTTTGGTTTGGGATGTCGGACATCAGGCATATAGTCATAAGATTCTTACAGGTAGAAAAGCTCTTTTTTGCACTAACAGAAAATTTAAAGGAATCAGCGGATTCCCCCGACCTTCTGAAAGTATTTATGATACCTTCGGTACAGGTCATGCAAGTACATCAATATCTGCAGCACTCGGAATGGCAACTGCGGCTTGCTTAAAAGGAGAAAAGGAAAGAAAAGTCATTGCGGTTATAGGAGATGGCGCGATGACAGGGGGTTTGGCTTTTGAAGGATTGAATAATGCAGAAGTCCATAATTCAAATATTCTAATAATCCTGAATGACAATCACATGTCCATAGATCCTGCTACGGGAGGTATCAGTAATTATCTGCTTAAGATTTCAAAATCAAAACCTTATAACAGATTAAAACAGGATATATGGGACGGTTTGGGAAAACTTAATGGTTTTGGTCCCAAAGCACGTCGTCTGGTTCAAAAAACTCAACGAGCTACAAAATCTGTTCTTCTAAAAAATTCTAATTTATTCGAAAGTCTTGGTATACGTTATTTTGGTCCTGTGGACGGACATAATGTAACTTATCTTACTGAAGTTCTTCGTGATTTGCAAAATATTCCGGGACCCAAAATTCTACATGTTGTTACTGTAAAAGGTAAAGGATTCCGGCAGGCTGAAATTAATCAGACTCAATTTCATGCACCGGGAAAATTCGACAAAATAACAGGAAAAATCCTGAACACTGAGAATTCTTCAACTACCCCTCCGAAATTTCAGTATGTATTTGGAGAAACTTTAGTAGAATTAGCCCGCAAAAATAATAAAATTGTAGGAGTAACTCCTGCTATGCCTTCAGGGTCTTCTCTTGATATCATGATGAAAGAAATGCCTGAAAGGGCTTTTGATGTGGGTATAGCAGAAGAACATGCTGTAACTTTTTCTGCCGGCATGGCCATTCAGGGACTCACTCCTTTTTGTGTTATATACTCAACTTTCCTGCAACGTGCTTATGATCAGATTATTCATGATGTAGCTATTCAAAATCTTAATGTTGTTTTCTGCATTGACCGTGCAGGTGTAGTAGGTCATGACGGAGCTACTCATCAGGGTGTTTTCGATATTGCATATCTGCGTTCTATACCCAACATGACAATTTCGGCACCTATGGATGCTACTGATTTGCGCGATCTTATGTATACAGCCCAATTACCGGATAAAGGGCCTTTTTCTATTCGATATCCAAGAGGTCATATAAATTGTATGGACTGGAAAAAACCTTTTATGGAAATTGAAGTCGGTAAAGGAAGAATTATTACTGAAGGTAATGATTTGGCCATTCTTTCTATTGGTACCATTGGTCAGGAGGCTGAAAAGTCTGTAAAGTATCTGCAAGGAAAAGGGTTTTCTCTGGCTCACTATGATATGCGTTTTGTTAAACCTCTGGATAAAAATCTTTTAAATGATATTCTAAAAAAGTTCGATAAAATTATCACAGTTGAAGATGGTGTTCTTCAGGGAGGTTTCGGTTCTGCCATTTTAGAATTTATTAACGAAAATCATTATAAAACTAACGTTATAAGATTGGGAATTCCTGATTATTTTGTGGAACAGGGTGATCAGGAAGAACAGTTGGAGCTTTGCGGAATTGATAAAAATGGTATTTCCCGTGCAGCGGAAAAGATTATGGAAAAATAAAGTCCAAGCACGAATGCTTGAACTATATAACTAGTACATAAATCTTTATAACAAACATCTTTGTTTGTGCCTGTATTAAAAAAATATTAAGGGATCCAAGCGCAAACGATTGAACTAAAGACTTATTATGATGATTAAAATAAAAAACTAAGAGCCTGAATTTTTATTTTTTTAGCTTATTCTGAAAAATTAGCAAAGTATCATCATCCAAACACTGACTTTTCACAGGGAGATCATCTAATTTAGGTGCAGAGACTCCGTTTCCGAGCCACTTATTACCAATATAGACATGAGATTCATCCCATAGTCCCTGATCTATATATGATTGAAGTAATTGATGACCACCTTCCACAACTACCGATTGTATCTGACTTTTATATAGATACGCATTTATCTGAGGTATGATATTCTCTTTAAAATTTAACCGGACATACGTAAGATTTGTTTTGGACATGCATTCTTTTTCTGTAAAAATAATGGTAGGACATGATCCGTCTTTTACTTTTAATGTCTCCGGAAGACGATTCTGACGGTCTAAAATTAATCGTACAGGTTGTTTTCCCGACCAGCTTCTAACTGTTAGTGAGGGATTATCTAAAAGAGCTGTATTTGTTCCGACTAAAATTGCGGCCTCTTCTGTTCTTTGTTTGTGCACAAGAATATGTGACAGAGGATTACTTATACATACCGGAGTTTTAGATGATTTTTCTCCGGAGTGAATAACGTCTATATATCCGTCTAATGATTGTGCCCATTTCAATATTATATATGGACGATGATGTTTCTGAAACATCATAAAACGACAATTCAGTTTTTCACATTCTTTTTCAAGCACTCCGGTTTTAACATCTATACCTGCTGCCTTCATTTTTTCTATACCACGGCCTTTTACTTTTGCAAAGGGATCAATAATTCCTACTACAACGTGTGGAATACCGCAACTAATAATCAAATCACAGCATGGTGGCGTTTTCCCAAAATGAGAACATGGTTCAAGGCTTACATATATCGTAGATTGTTTTAGCATTTCTTTGTCTCTTACTGAATTAATGGCATTTACTTCAGCATGAGGTTTTCCAAATTGTCTGTGAAATCCTTCACCGATAATTTTCCCGTCACAAACAATTACTGCACCTACCATGGGATTTGGAGCTACAGTTCCTCTTCCCTGCTGAGCCAGTTCAAGACAACGACTCATATATATTTCATCAATATTTTTTTCTTTTGACATATTTATAATTTCGTAATCCGGAAAATAGTATATTCCCTTTTCAATATATCCTGATAAGAATTATTTAATTTTAATATACAAATTTAAAAAACAATTCGAATGTATAGACAACATGAAACAATCTCTTTAGGGTTTATTATCTTTACCTAAAATTATACTTTATGCAAGATTGTTTAAAATATATTCGTAATGAACTCAAAGACCTTTATTCTAAAAATGAAACAGAAGGCCTTATTAGATATATATTCGAATATATAAAGGATTATTCTGTGAGTGATATGATTATTCATGACAGGGATGTGCTTACTGAAAAGGAAAGGGCTAAAGTAAAAAGTATAGTCTCTGAGTTAAAAACAAATAAACCGATTCAGTATATTCTAAAGGAGACGGAATTTTACGGACTTCCTTTCAAAGTTAATGCTGATGTTCTTATTCCCAGACCTGAAACTGAAGAATTGGTAGACTGGATAGTGAAAGAAAATATTGATTTTAAAGGTTCTGTTTTGGATGTTGGTACTGGTAGCGGCTGCATTGCCGTTAGTCTGAAAAAAAATCTAAAAAATTCTGATGTTTATGGTATTGATATTTCTGAAAAAGCTTTGATTGTAGCACAATCTAATGCTTTGTTGAATAATGTAAATGTTTCTTTTTTTAAAAAGGATGTTTTAAATATTTACGATTATGAATCTCTGCCAAAATTAGATATAATAGTAAGCAACCCTCCTTATGTAACGGATAAAGAAAAAATACAGATGAAGGATAATGTTTTAAAATATGAGCCTTTTAATGCACTTTTTGTTCCAAATGATGATCCTTTAAAATTTTACAGGGCTCTCGCAGAACTGGGAGAAAAAAAATTAAAAGATAAGGGAAAAATTTTCTGGGAAATAAATGAAAACTACGGGGAAAATTGTGTGCAACTACTCAAAGATCATAATTTTTATCATATACAACTTCGTAAAGATATTTGCGGAAAAGATCGAATGATTTCCGCTGAGTATAAAAATTGATTTTTTTTCAAACTGTCATTTTTTTCAGTTAGTTTTATGTTTTACCTAAATTCCATAATGAGAATTCAAAAAAAAACGATTGAAGCATAGCATTATCTATGGTGATTGAGGATTACTTAGTATAACAACTTATAGGTTTTATATATCTTTTCAAAAGAGATAAACGTAATAAACAAATGAAAATTATTAAATATTTTTGCAGATATCTGAATATTTTTGCGGCAATATGTCTGATTATATCTAATCTGTCTATATTTATAAGTCCAGCAACGTTATGGTTCCCGTCTATTTTCGGACTATCTTATCCTTATCTCCTTTTTTTTAATCTTTTGTTTGTTTTTATATGGATTTCAGTTAATAGTAAAATGTTCCTTTTATCTCTTATTGTTATTCTTTCAGGTTTTAACAATCTTAAAAATTATATACAAATTGAAGGTAAAAACAGTTCTGAAAAAGGAATCGTTGTCTGTAGTTATAATGTTAGAAATTTTGTAGGGAAAAATTATGGAGAAAAAACCAGAGAGAAAAATGCTAATTCTATTTTTTCTTATCTAGAAAAGAAAAATCCTGATATTATATGTTTGCAGGAGACTAATAAATCAACAATTAATAAGGTATTCCATACTAGACTGTTTAATTCCAAAAAATTCAGTTCTGAGATATATTCTACAAAATCAGAGACAAACGGAGATCCTGTTATTTACTCAAAATATCCTATTATAAATGAGGATAAAATTCATTTCAAAGAAACCCGCAATATGATTTTATATGCCGATATTATTATAAATGAGGATACTGTTAGAATTTTTAATTGTCATCTTCAAAGTTACCGTTTAAGTGATTCTGATATTAGTGACTTTAATGATTTCCCTTTTGAGAATAATAAGAAGGATATAAAAGAAATTCTTTTTTTCAACAATAAATTAAAACAGGCCTTCGTAAGGCGTGCCGAACATGCTGACAGCCTAAAAGCTTATATTAAAAAATGTCCCTATCCGGTTATTGTATGTGGTGATTTTAATGATACTCCTGTTTCTTATGTTTATCATACCATTAGTAACGAGCTGAAAGATACCTTTGTGGAGTCGGGTTCAGGTATAGAAAATACTTATCTGGGAAATTTACCGTCTTTCCGTATTGATTATATTTTTCACAGTAAAGAATTTGCAGGATATAATTTTTCAAGAGATAAGGTGTATTATTCGGATCATTTCCCGATCTCATGTACACTGATAAGAAAGGATTAAAAAATAAAACAAATTTCATTTTTTAATCCTTTCTTAAAACAAGTTATTGAGAATTCTTACAGTAATAGATATAGTTTTGCATCTCTATAACATTGCATCAATTTTTTCTGCAAGAACTTTTTTAGTTGTGCCTCCAACATTTTTATCAACTACTTTGCCTCCTTTTATAAAAAGGACTGTTGGAATATTTCTGATGCCGTATTTACCGGCGACCTCAGAACTTTCGTCAACATCTAATTTGGCTACTACTACTTTTCCCTCATAGTCATCTGATAATTCATCTATAATAGGAGAAAGCATTTTGCAGGGGCCACACCATTCTGCAGAGAAATCTACAACTACCGGTTTTTCGGATTTAAGTACTATTTCTTCAAAATTGGAATCACTTACTGCTATAGACATAATGTTTTTTTTAGTGTTATTATTATTACTAATACAAATCTAATTAATTTTATAAGATAAAAAATCCTGATTTTCGAAATATTTTTCCATTCCTTTTGTGAAGGAAATTTTTGTATTTCTGGAAAACATATGAACCTTTGTTTTTGTATCAGGATCCCAGATAACAAATTTTAATAAAACATTCCCTTTATTTTTTTTGCAAATTTTTTCCATTTGATCAATCCATTCAGAATTTATTATATTAAGATTAAGCTGTAGCGTTATACTCTTTACATAATTTTCTCTGACTTCATCGAGCAATTCTATTTTCTTTATTTTAAAATCAAGCTGCCCGGGTCTGTAGCTGTCCTGTACTTTCCCTCTTATGAGTAAAAACAGATTAGTCTTGCAATATTTAGAAAATTCGATATAATCTTTCCCAAAGAAAAATATCCTGTATGAATCAGTGTAATCTGTAAAGGTCATATTACAATATGGTTTCCCTGTTTTTCCTATTGCTTCGCAAGAGTCAGTAACCATACCACCTAAAGTAATTTCATTACCTTTCAGCTTCTCCATGTCGTTATTAAGATCCCTGACCGAAAAATTTCTACTTGCAAAATTTTCTATTTCAAATTTATATTCATCCAAAGGATGTGATGAAAGATAAATTCCAATAAGAGCTTTTTCCTTTTCAAGCAAAATGATTTTAGGCCACTCAGGAACTTCGGGAAGATCCGGAGTTTTAATTATTTGAGCATCTATTACTCCTCCAAAAAGACTTTGTTGCTGGGTGTCTCTTATTTCCTGCATCTGATGCCCATATTTAATCAGTCTTTCTGTAAAGCTCGGGTTATTGGAACTGCCTGTATCAAAAAACTGGCTTCTTTTTATTCCAAAACTGTCAAAGCCACCGGCCATGGCCAATGTTTCAATATTTTTTTTGTTGACTGTCTGAAGGTTTACCCTTTCTACGAAATCAAATATATCTTTAAAAGGTTTGTCTTTTCTTGCTTTTACTATGTCCATGGCTGCTCCTGCTCCTACCCCTTTTATTGCTGCCATACCAAACCGGACATCTCCTTTTTTGTTTACTGCAAATTTCATTAAACTTTCATTGACATCAGGACCCAAAACATTTATACCCATACGTTTGGACTCTTCCATCAGCTTTGTAATCTCTGTAATATCATTAAGATTACGGCTAACGTTGGCTGCCATAAATTCTGATGGATAATGGGTTTTTAAATATCCTGTAATATATGCAATATAAGCATAACAGACTGAATGGGATTTGTTAAATGCATAGCTGGCAAAGGATTGCCAGTCTTTCCAGATTTTTGTAATTACGTCATCAGGTTTTTTCCCCATCTGATCGCATCCTTTTACAAATTCAGGATTTGCTTTACAGCCATCAATGAATTTCACTTTTAGCTTGTCCATCATGACTATAAGTTTCTTTCCCATAGCCTTACGCAATGAGTCGGATTCTCCACGTGTAAAATTACCAAGATGACGGGACAAAAGCATCACCTGTTCCTGGAAAACTGTTATACCATAGGTGTCTCCAAGGTATTTTTCCATCATGGGATGGTCATATTCTACCTTTTTCTTTCCCAGTTTACGCTCAATGTAATCAGGAATATATTTTATAGGTCCCGGTCGGTATAATGCATTCATAGCCACCAAATCCCCAAACCTGTCTGGTTTAAGTTCCCTCAGATATTTTTTCATTCCCGGAGATTCAAACTGGAATACGGCGGTTGTATCACCTCGGGCGAACAGATCAAAAGTTTTCTGATCATCGTCAGGTATTTCCTTTGTATTTAAGGTTATCCCCTGAGAAATTTTAATGTTTTCAACAGTATCATGAATAATGGACAAGGTTTTAAGTCCTAAGAAGTCCATCTTCAATAGTCCTATATCCTCTACGTAATGACCGTCGTACTGGGTAGTACATAATGATTCTCCCTTTGTCGGCATAACGGGAATATGATCGGTAAGTGGATCACGGCTAATAAGTATTCCACATGCATGAACCCCTGTATGTCTGACACATCCTTCAAGCGTTTGTGCGAAACGAAGAACTTTTTTAACTAAAGGTGAACCTGAGTCTCTTGCTTTTTTAAATTCCGGACTTTGTTTGTAGGCTTTTTCAAAATTCATCTTAGGCTCTTCCGGAACAAGTTTTGCCAGTGTATCCGCCTCTGGAAGAGGCAGGTGCAGGACACGTGAGACATCCCTAATTGCCATTTTTGTGGCCATTGTTCCAAAGGTTACAATGTGCGATACCCTGTTTTCACCATACTTTCTTGTTACCCATTCCATAACCGATTGCCTGCCGTCATCATCAAAGTCGACATCAACATCAGGCATGGAAATACGATCCGGATTAAGAAATCGTTCGAACAGTAAATCGTGTTTTATAGGATCTATGTCTGTAATTTTAACACAGTATGAGACTACCGAACCGGCTGCAGATCCACGCCCCGGTCCTACCATTACTTTTAGTTCTGTTTTTGCAGCAATTATGAAATCCTGAACAATAAGAAAATATCCGGGAAATCCCATTAACTTTATGGTGTTTAGCTCAAAGTCTAAACGTTCCTGTACATTCTCTGGTATTGGATTTCCGTATCGTTCGTATGCTCCGTCTGTTGCCAGATGCGTAAGATAATCTGATTCCAGTTTTATTCGCAGTACTTTGTCATAACCACCCATACGATCGAAAACTTTATCCCCGAATTCTTTTTTTAAACGTTCAGGGGTATATTCCTTTTCATATTCTGCTTCAGTTCCAAATGATTCGGGGATTGGAAACTGTGGCATAAATGGAGGAAAGTTTAGCTCTATATTCTCTATTTTAGCTTCTACTTCTTTCGTATTTGACAGAGCTTCGGGTATATCTGCGAATAATTCGTTCATTTCGGCAGTGGTCTTAAACCATTCTTGCTTTGTGTAACGCATACGGGTTGGATCATCAACATCCTTTCCTGTATTTAGACAAATTAAAAGATCGTGAGCATCTGCATCTTCTTCATTTATAAAATGGCAATCGTTTGTAGCTATTACTTTAACGCCAAATTTTTTGGATAGTTTTAGAATTTCTTTGTTTACGACTATTTGCTTTTCATATACATCATTACCAGGAATAGTTGAAGGATGCCTCATCAGTTCGAGATAATAATCTTCTCCAAAAACAGATTTGTACCATTGTACTGTTTCTTCTGCTCCTTTTATGTCGGAATTCATTATTTTTTGGGAAACTTCTCCTCCAAGACATGCGGATGAAGCAATTAGTCCTTCATGATGTTCTTTTAACAGGGTTTTATCTACACGTGGTTTATAATAAAAGCCTTCGAGACTGGCCAGGGATATAAGTTTAATAAGATTTTTATATCCTGTTTCGTTTTTTGCCAGCAGACACAGATGAGCTCCTGAACGATCTATTTTGTCACTTTTGTCTTTTATTGTACGAGCTGCAACATAGGTTTCACACCCCATTATCGGTTTTATTCCTTCTGCTTTACAGGTATCCCAAAATGCTTTTATACCGTACATAAAACCGTGATCGGTAAGGGCAAGGGCTGTCATACCATCAGCTTTTGCTTTTTGGACAAGACCTTTAATACTGGCTGCTCCATCGAGAATGGAGTACTGGGAATGAACATGTAAATGAGTAAACGGAATCATGAATAATATATTTGTTTTTCTTCAAAAGTGATCTGTTTGTAAAAATAGTCTATATAAATTTTTTAATAAAGAGATATCGACTTATAAATACATAAAATTATCTATTACGCATCCAACGAACTTCAAATCAGTCGTAGCCATCAATCACCATAACTGATGCTATGATTCAATCGGGTTACTTAATACCTAAAATCCCCAAGGAATTATCTATTACGATACTTCCTTGGGGAATTTATGTATTTATATTTTTTTCACAAGTTCTTTGAAAATAATGGACATTTTAGGTTCTGCCATTTTTGCCATTTCCTGAACTTCTTCATGTGATATATCCTCTGGAGCATCCGGTCTGTACATATCTGTTATAATAGATATACCAAACACTTTCATGCTCATATGATGCGCAACAATTGCTTCCGGCACAGTTGACATACCAACGGCATCTCCTTTCCAACCATGGTACAACCTATATTCAGATGGGGTTTCATAAGTAGGTCCCTGAACTCCCACATATACACCTTCTTTTACTTCAATATTATTTTTCATGGCAATATCTTTTGCCATTTGTATTAAGTCCTTATCATAAACATCTTTCATGGCCGGGAAACGCGGCCCTAGTTTATCTTCATTTTTGCCACGCAGCGGATGTTCGGGGAACATATTTATATGATCATTTATGATCATCAAATCTCCTACTTTAAAATCCTGATTCATACCACCGGCCGCATTTGAAAGAAGAAGATATTTAATTCCAAGTGAATTCATAACTCTTTCGGGGAAGGTTACATTTTTCATTGAATATCCTTCATAATAATGTATCCGCCCGTCCATTACAAGAACTTCCACTCCTCCAAGTCTACCATATATTAACATTCCATTATGTCCTTTCACTGTGGATGTTTTAAAACCCGGTATTTTACCATATGGTATTTTGGCTATTATTTCAATTTCTTCAGATAATTTCCCTAATCCTGATCCAAGAATTATCCCTATTTCAGAGTTAAAGTCTGGTATTTTTGACTTTATAAAATCGGTTGCTTTTTTTATTTTCTTTAACATAATGTTTTTATTTATGGATAAATATATTTTTGTTTCTACAAACAATATACCTTTTTATAATGTTTTTCAGAGATAATAGTGTTTTTTAATAAAGATAATTTTAATTTTATATATTATCTAAATTCCGCAAGGAAGTTTCGTAATGAGCATTCAAATAACGATAAATCAGCACCTAAATTCCGCGAGGAAGTATAGTAATGAGCATTCAAATAACAATAAATCAGCAC
>Ga0265294_10008989_pt1 | contig 11578 bp, 12 predicted proteins | sample MunlanPumphouse3_FD_192504 | JGI IMG/M metagenome (GOLD analysis project Ga0265294, IMG submission 192504) | Groundwater microbial communities from a municipal landfill in Southern Ontario, Canada - Pumphouse #3 | ecosystem: Environmental > Aquatic > Deep subsurface > Groundwater | place...
CCTCGAAACACTACGTGTCATGGCAAATCATAGATTTGCCTGAACAGAAAAATCTTTGATTTTTCGGCTCTGTAGAAATCCTACCAAGGCTCGGAGTCAAATCATAGATTATAGTTGCGAACCTCACTTTTTTGACCAATGGAAATCGCGGGAAGCGATTTACTTTGGTTATTCCTGAAAATATGTTCGTAACTATAATGAAGAAAACCAGACTTTTTACTAAAAGTATGGTTTTTGACTATAAACAGGGTTTCATTATAAGGCAGGGGGCCGCTGCGCACCCCCGCCAGCCCCCGGGCCTCAGGATTGCCCGGAGAAGGAACTTATTCAGGATTCTGATCCCTGGCGGGGGACTATCACGATTGGGGGCTGGCGGGGGCTTGCCCTCAAAGACGCAAGCGTCCATGGCAAATCGAAAACCTCCGGTTTTCTCTTCCCGTTTTCTCGAGCTCGTTTCACTCGCACCCTGCCTAAGCGTGTCTGATTAAACCAGATCTAAAATAATATCCATATTCTGGTATAGGCAGCCTGTCAGAGGCTCTCTACAGAGGTGATCAATGAAAGTTATGATACTGGTCGATCTGTCTCACTGACGATGATTTATCAACCCTGATCGACAACTCTATTGAATGAACTGGCTTGTGATTGCCCTCATATGTCTTGCGGCATATGCTGTTGTCGCATTATATATCAGGGATCACCATATCTGGGAGGATCATATCACCTTCTATGGGCCATTCCTCGCCTTAAAAACGGAGAGGGTTGGCTTTTTCGATAAGGCAAGAAAATACAGTGGGTTCCTTCGCATCTATGGCTCTGCCGGGGTTGTGATGGTAGTTGTCATATCAGCACTGATGGCACTGATGCTGATTGTGTCTGTCAGGATGACGCTTCTCATCCAGCCTGAGCCTACAGGTATATATGAACCCCAGAACCTGCTCCTTCTCCCAGGTATAAATGAGTTTGTCCCATTCACATTTGCCGTCTGGTTTGCATTTGTGCTTACTCTTGTAATCCATGAGTTTGGGCATGCGATGCTCTGCAGGGTGGAGGACATCAAAGTAAAGAGCATGGGAATTCTCTTTGCTGTAATACCCATCGGCGCCTTTGTTGAGCCTGATGAGGAGGATGTCGAGAATACGAAGGGCATGCCGAAGATACGCATGCTCGGCGCTGGCATTACCAATAATCTCGTTGTGGGTTTTGCCTGTTTTGCGGTCATGGCCCTGCTTCTGGGAACAGCGGTGCCTACAGACCAGCCTGTCATATATGGGGTCTATAAGGACTATCCGGCAGATATTGCGGGCATACCACATGATTCAGTAGTGCTCAGTCTTGATGGGGTCCCAGTATCCTCCCGTGAGGAGGTAGCTGATCTCCTGAAGGAGAGGCAGCCAGGCGATGGGGTATCTCTTCTGCTGGATAATCAGGGTAAGAAGTCGCCATATAATGTCACCCTTGGCGAGTGGCCTGAGGGCCTTGGCGAGCATGAGAATGGCTTCATGGGCATCACATACTTTGATGCCCAGAGCGCTGACAGGCTGCTGGATGGTTTCTTCTCACCTATCGGGTTCTTTATGATGATCACAGTGCCATTTGACCAGTCAATGGGCGGGAAGTATCTCAAGGTACTTGCCTTTGATACACCCGATACTGATCTGTATGAGACCCCGTTCCCATATTTCTGGGGTCTTATTCATGTGCTTTTCTGGTCAGCATGGATCAATATCAATGTCGGAATCTTCAATGCCCTTCCGATGGTTCCTCTTGATGGTGGATATATCTTTGAGGAGGGCGCAAAACGCTTCTTAGGGCGCTGGGGTAAGGAGCACCTTGCCAGATATCTGGTCAGTGCGGTCTCATGGCTGATACTCTTCATGATCATCTCGATGATCGCGCTGCCATACCTGCTTCACCTGTGAAGGAACCTGCCCTGGGTTCATTATAAGTCGGACCTCACACCTGTAGGGCGTGGGGTACCGAGGCCCCCCGCCAGCCAGCGAAGACTTCGTCTTCTTGAACTCGTTTCACCCGTCCCTCAAAACACTCTGTGTTTTTCGAACTCGTTTCACTCGTTCCTTGAAGACCTGATGGTCTTCTCATGTTCGCTGACGCTCGCACCTCAAAACACTACGTGTATCTTATACTCATTTCATTCGTCTCTCGAAGCACTACGTGTATCTTATACTCATTTCATCCGTCTCTCGAAACACTACGTGTATCTTATACTCATTTCATTCGCACCTCAAAGACTCCGTCTTCTCTAGTTCGCTTTGCTCACACTCAGAACTTGATTGTCCCCCTTTCAGAAGTCTGTCTCTGAATTATGAACCATTCACCTCCCCTTTCGGGGCGGTCTATCCTGTGCCTGGGGGCTGGCGGGGGTGCGGCTGAGCACCCCCTGCCTCTATAATCAAGCACCGTGTCAAATAGGGGAATTTGCAATATCTTACTGATAAAGCAGGGTGCGAGTGTAATGAGCTTGAGATGACGAAAAATTGGTTTTGTAGAAATGGTATTGATGAGTCCTGGATCTCTGTGTAAAATTAATTATAGTCGAAAACCATACTTTTAGTAATAAGTCTGGTTTTCTTCATTATAGTTACGAACATATTTTCAGAAATAACCAAAGTAAATCGCTCCCCGCGATTTCCATTGGGATCCATTTCAAAAATGAATGGAGCTCATGATGAATCTTTGATTCAGCATGAGTCAAAAAAGTGAGGTTCGCAACTATATAATGCCCTGTCCATAATATAATCCTGTTAAATCTGTGATTTGACTCTGAGCCGTGGCAGGATTTCTACAGAGCAAAAAAAAGTATTTTTAATGGGTTTGATACCCCTCAGAGGTTCTTTTTCAGATCCTCTGTCTTTTTTATCTCTTCAGGTTCTTTGTCAGGGTCCCGGAGTTCGTCAAGCCCTTTCTGGATGTTCTTTATGACCTCATCACTGACCTCCTCTTCCCCTGGCTGCTTGCCAAGTATACTCTCGTCCAGATCAGTCTCAAGAGCCGAGAAGTCTTCTTTTTCAAGATCCTCCCCTGCACCCAGGAACTTTGCGCTCTGTTTAATGAGACTTGATAACTCGAATGGGAAGATGATCTTGGTTGCCTGACCATCTGCCATCTTCTGGAGTGCATTGAGTGAGAGAACAGTGATCGCACGTTTGTCAAGCGGGCGTGCACCAAGTGAGAGGATACGCAGCCCCTGAGCTTCTCCCTGTGCTCTGAGGATGCGTGACTTCCGTTCACCCTCTGCTGAGAGGATTCTGGACTGTCGGTCACCCTCAGCCTCAAGGATCATGCTCTGCCTCTTACCCTCAGCTGAGAGAATGGCAGCCCTCTTCTCACCATCTGCCCTGAGGATTGCAGCACGCCGTTCACGCTCTGCTGCGGTCTGCTCGGTCATTGCCTGCTTGACAGTGCCCACCGGGTCAACCTCTTTGATCTCCACACGCTCGACCTTCACGCCCCACTGGTCTGTCTCACGGTCAAGGATGTCGCGGAGTCTGTTGTTGATGACATCTCTGTTGTAGAGTACCTCATCAAGCTCCATATCACCGATGATACCACGCAGACTGGTCTGCGCCAGTGCGACCGTCGCCATCCTGTAGTTGGCGACCTCGAAGAAGGCCTTCTCTGGATCAATCACACGGACATAGACGATTGCATCGACATTGGTTGGAGAGTTGTCCTTTGTGATGACCTCCTGAGACGGCACATCCATCACCGTAGTTCTGAGATCGAGCTTTACGATATCAGTTATGAATGGTATGACCCAGCGGAAACCGGAATTCAGTCTGCCAACATACTTGCCAAGCCTGATCTGCAGCGCCTGCTCATATGGCTGGACGATCACCACCCCTCGGGCGAAGATGATCACAATTACAAAAACCAGAAACAGTGTAATAAATGTGTCAATTACTGCCATTATTCAATCTCCTTTACAACTATATGCACACCTTCAGACCTTACCACAGTTACGTGAGTTCCCTGAGTGATCAATCCTTCAGCAGAACGGGCACTCCATTCAACGCCATTGAGCTCCACCTTTCCGTTGATATTGTCAGGATTGACCTCTTTAATGACTCTTCCTTCATGCCCGGCGAGGGAGTCCCTGCTTATGGTCACCGGAGCTTCATCTGGTGTGATCTTACTGTAGAGCCAGATGGTCATCCCGGCTGCAACCAGTGCAACGACTGTCCCGATGAGTACGATCCAGGTCGAATTGAAGATCTCAGGGAACAGAAGTGAGAGTACACCGAGAATTATCAGAACAGTGCCTGGAACGGCAATGAAAAAGCCCGGGCTATATGCTTCTATGAGCAACATAGCCACGCCTGCCATAACCATAACCCAACCGATGGCAATGCCTTCTATGAGCATGAGGAGTTAATTTAAAAAATGAGGCTATATATTTATCTGAGAAATGTTATTCTACAAGCAGGGCAATTCTCGATCCTTTTGGCACGCCGACACTTCTGGCAATCGGGTGGCACTTCACTGACATAAGGTGTGCGACCGGCGGCAGGTCTGTATACTCACTCATTGACTCATAGTTTGCCATGCCCTTCGCGATTATGAGGGTGCAGTTCTCAATTGCCGCCTGAAGTGCCGGTGTCATCATATCCCTGTTGAGTCCGAGTTCTGCCACCCCGTCTGTGCCTGTAATGACCTGATCAGCGATCCTCTCAAGGCCGAGTTCTGTGGCCTCCTTCATAGTTGCGTCATTGAGTATGGGCGCACCCCTGACAACCACAGTCACCTTAGATCCATGCTCCTTCAGATACCTGATGAGCAGGCGGTCAAATACAATCTCTCCGCAGTTGTCACAGAAGTAGACCACACGCGCTGCGACTTTCAGGATGGCATCTGTATCATCAAGAGATAACCCTTTTCTGAACTCTTCCATGTAAAATTCTTCGAAAGAATCTGTGACCATGTGTTCCTGTGAGCCATAGTCAAGGGTATTGCCTATGACTGCCGCAAGGCAGAGATCCCTGAATGTAACTAGGCTGTCTCCTACCTGTTCACAGATTGCGGCAGCCACTCTGTTATTCTCCTCTTTCAGCAGAGCATATGGATCAGAACTGCCGATGGATTCGTAACAGAGGCGGTGTATCCTGCTGGCAATAACTGGTGAAGGCGCTGGTTCATTCTGAATTTTTGTGAGCAGATCCCTGCACTTTGAGACAGTCCCCCTTATTACAGCCTCATTATCAGTTACCAGGCGGCATTCATAATCGATCCTTGAGAGCAGGCATTCAAAACATCCGTCAGTAATACGCATAAAACATGTCCTGATTTGAGATAATATCAGTTTGAAGTTTGGATCATATCAGGGTGAGGTTATTGCTAAATATAGCAAAAAATCTTATAAAAAAATGAAATGGGGTCACCGCGATTCGAACGCGGGTCAGAAGACCCCCAGCCTCCTAGGATGGTCCAGGCTACCCTATGACCCCGCCTCTACAATTTATGTCAGTATTGCATATGTACCTTCGCTTTGTGTTCTGGGACCTGAATAAGTCAGATCTTCATATTTTTGATCTCTTCGACATTTTTTGTAAGTTCCTCGATCTCGTCACTTGTTATTTTCATCTTTCCTGAGACCTGGTTCATCTCTCCAAGCAACTGCTGAACGCGCCGCTGGAGTAGATGGACAATGAACAACAGGAATACAATTACCCCTCCAAACAGAACGATAAGCACTGACTCCATATTTATCATGATTAATCTCCACTGAATAATGTACGGGCAAGGTTGTCGATGAACCCTTCAGATGATCTCTTCTCTTCTTCCTCAGCCGGTCTGCCTGCGAGTTTTGCGGCAATCTCTCTGATGGCTTTTGATGCATCTGAATCCGGGTATTTAATTACAATTGGTGTTCTGAATGCGGCAGACCGACGAACATTGGGGTCTTCCGGGATAATCCCGATTACCCTGGCACCGATCGCCTCTTCGATCTTATGTCTGGATAATTCTGTGTTTTCCAGTGTTGCACGGTTGAGAATGATTCCTCCAACTTTTCCCCCGATAAGTTCGGTGAGGATCTTTGTTTTCAGGGCATCCACCATTGAAGATAGTTCTGGGTTGACAACAAGGATTACCTCGTCAGCAATGGCAAGCGGGATGATGCCTTCACGGCTGATGCCTGCGGGTGAATCGATCAGGAGTATCTCACACTGACCAATGAGTTCGCGCATCACATCCTTCAGGCGATCTGGATCAGCGTTTCTGAATCCTTTTATAGAGATCCCACTTGGCACAATCCGTACTCCACAGGGGCCTTCATATATGGCTTCAGAGACCTTTGCTTTACCTGAAAGCACTTCATGGAGTGTTATGGGCAGGTTCTCGAGACCAAGGATGATTCCGAGGTTTGCCATGCCCATGTCAGCGTCCATGATGTAGGTATCTCTGCCATAATGTGCCAGCATCGTGCCAAGGTTTGCGGTGAGCATTGTCTTGCCTGTTCCACCTTTGCCTGACGCGATTGTATAGGCTTTGACCATAGAATTCCTCTAAATTGTATGATTGTCCTGATCATGAAACTGAGGATCTGCTCAGTAAGAATCGTCATGATCAGTGTGATTATATTCTCTTTCAAGAATGAGTTGAATAGCTCTGGATATGTGTGTGGCGTAATGGTATGAGTTTTTCAGTCCTCTTTACCCCTGTTTTATATTATCTTCTGATTTTTCAAGCAGATGATCAAGGTCAAGATCTGTTATAATCTCTTTGAAATCATCTTTGAAACGCCTTTTCATTGCTTCAAGATCCATTTTTTCCAGATTCTGAAGTTCTGTTGCAAATTCTTTGTCTATGTTCATGGTATAATTCTGGATGATGCCTGTACTCAGCGTATGTCTGGTTAATTGTTGCAGGAACGGGGTTCTGTATCTGCGCGCCGGCAATCCCTGGCCGCAGTCTTTCTGAGTTCGTCTGTTTCTTAGGATCTTGGTAATTCTGCTGGAATGTATAAGTCTCAAATAAATCCAGTGGTGATGTTATCTTAATCTATATTGAGTATGCAATGACCTGAGATATTATTTATATGATTTCATCTCTGAGTGCAAGTAGTAAATAATTTTCCTTCTATGTTGGATATCTTCTGGCCTGAATTCGCATGATATATATGGGAATGTTGCTTTCCAGTTATATGTTTGCAGATAGTAGTTTCTGGAATCCTGAGATATAGTCATCTTATGTTCAGGTTATCATCAGGAGAAATATATATGGCAATACAAAAAGAGAGATCTATTTGTAGTTTGATTCATGTGGGGCAGTACTGATGACACAACACCATCCTCTAAAAGAGAGAAATCAAAAGATTGTTAATGAAGTGCTTTCTATAGAGGGTGTTGGGTTTTGTGCCCTTGTATCTCGTGAGGGAATGATGATGTGCTCTGGTTTTCTGGAAGATGAAGAAACTATTCCTGTTCCCTCTTTTGCTGCTCTGAGTGCGACAATGCTTGCTTCTGGCGGGGCTCTAACCGGGATGGTTTGCCATGGTCAGATGTCTTCTGTAGTTATGAATTGTGAAAATGGATATATTGTGCTGGTGGGAGCAGGGAAAAAAGCCCTGATTTCCACTTTTATTGATATTTCAGTTGACCTGTTTCAGGTAAAAGAGGAACTCATTGCGATTGCAAAGAGGGTTGGAGGTGATCTATAATGTATAGTATTCTGGTTGTTGATGATAGTCCAATGATTGTGGACGTCTTTGTCGCTATGCTTGAACGTGGAGGTTACAACCCATTTGCTGCATATGGGGGCCGAGAATGTCTTGAAATGCTCAAAGAGGTTCAGCCTGATCTGATCCTCCTTGATATTATGATGGAGCCCATGGATGGGTGGGAGACTCTGGAAAATATAAAAACAAATCCTGAGTTCAGGGACGTCCCTGTGATGATGCTTACTGCAAAGCAGCTCACCCCAGGGGAGGCCCAGGAGTATGGTGCGTACATTGAGGACTACATAATGAAGCCCACAACACACCGTCAGCTCTATGATGCCATCGAGTATGTACTCAAGCGCCAGGAGAGGATCCTTGCAGAGGTTGAAGAGGCAAACTCGTCTGGTGCCAACCCTGATAGGATTGAGGAATTTGAGCGCCTGAGCAAGAGTGTTGATGTCTCAAAACGTCTGCTTACAATCCTGGAATCCACCTATAATCTGGGCGACGATCATCTTGATGTCAGTGAGAATATATCTCAGGCCATCAAAAGTATGGAGATGAGTATAAGTTTTCAGGAAGAGCGTCTGATTCAGTTACGCGAGGATCTTAAAAAATAGATCTTTTCTTCTTTGAATCCCTTTATTTTGAGATATTGATGCGTTGAATGCTCCGCTGACTTAAGTAGGGAATATTCTGCCTGTTTTTTTCGTAAAAATGATGTTTCTGGATGCCTGGGGATCCCTTATGTGTTTACCCAGATGCCCTCTCCTCTCTTCCGATATAGATTATCGCACCTGTGAGAACTACTATGGATGCCAGGGTGAGTGCAGCCTCCAATGGATCTGTTGGCTCCACCCCAAAGATAAGCACACGTCTGATCATTGCTGTCAGGCCTGCAATCAGTATGGGCCGCACCTGAATCCTTGTGGTGCGGAAATATGCGATAACAGTCTCCAGTATCTCCACTATGATTATGGTGGCAAGGAGTGAGTGCAGTGCCTTCAGCACCCCGCCTGCAACAGCAGGGGCGGTGAAAATCCCGATCAGGTCTATGACAACAACATAGATTGAGCATAATGCGAGGATGGTGAGAACCGCTGCGATCAGGAGGTAGATCACAACTGTGATATTGGAAATAATCCTGATCAGGGGTTTTAAATTTGGTTCAGAGTTGTCCACAGGTCTCCTCTCATTTCTGATTTTGGATGTTGTTATATAATATGTTATCCTATATGTCTGAGAGAGTCCTGATCTTTGCGGGCGCGTAGGAGGATCTCTTTGTGTGCCAGTATGGGTCAGTGTCTTTTAAACAAACGATACCTTTATCTTCTGTTACTGCATTGTAATAGTGCTGTATTGGACAGCACGCGGGGGCCTGTAGCTCAGTTAGGCAGAGCGCTTGGCTTTTAACCAGGTGGTCGGGGGTTCAAATCCCTCCGGGCCCGTTGCCACAACAGTTTTTCCTGTATGATGTGGCGTTTTCTGCGATTTTTGAACGGTGATGCATCTGAAAAAAAACTTGTTGCTGAGCAGGGGCCTGAGATGAGCACCACATTTAAAGTATTAGAACACACGATGGTCCCAGACCATCAGGTTATGAGCAAGGAGGAAGTGGATGAGTTGCTATCCTCCTACACGATCACCCGAGATCAACTGCCTAAAATTTATCATGACGATTCCGCGATAAAGGGAATCAAGGCTAAGATCAATGACGTCATTCGAATTGTCCGTGTGAGCCAGACAGCCGGAAGGGCTGAATCATACCGTTTGGTTGTAAAACGGCCTAAAAAATAATCCTTTGGGGTGATCAATCTGATAGACCGAAAAGCACTTTCCCGATCATATTTTTCACGTGAACACGTTGCGCGCCACCAGTTAGATTCATACAATCATTTTCTCGAATTCAACCTTCAAAAGGTTGTCGATGAACAGCGGGTTATTGAGACAGATATTGCAACCCGCGGCCGGGATAATAAACCTGTATGGGTCGAACTTGGTAAGATAAGAGTAGGTAAACCCATTGTCAGGGAGGCTGACGGCTCAAAGTCGCAGTTATATCCAGCAGAGGCACGGCTCAGAAACCTGACCTATGCAGCACCTATCCAACTTGATATGGTGCTTGTACATGGAGATGACCGTCAGGAAGCTGTTACAACTACAATCGGACAGCTTCCTGTCATGATTGGATCAAAGGCCTGCAACCTCTATGGTCTCTCTGATGAGGAGAGAACTGAGGCTGGGGAAGATCCTCTTGATCCAAGAGGTTATTTCATTGTCAATGGCTCTGAGCGGGTTCTGATGACACTTGAAGATCTTGCCTCTAACAAGATTATGACTGAGTACACAGAGCGCTACAATGAGCGTATCTATGTGGCAAAGGTCTTTTCACAGTTCAGAGGATATCGTGCACTTGTTATCGTTGAAAGGAACCGTAAGAACTTACTTGAAGTATCATTCCCCTCAGTTGCCGGCCACCTTAAATTCTGTGACCTGATGAGGGCACTTGGGCTGGCCTCAGATGCTGAACTTGTGGAAGCAGTCTCAACAGATGAGGATATACTTACCTTCATGCTTCAGAACCTGGAGGACAGTGAGATTGACTTTGAAAAGGTGGAAAAACTCTCCACGCTCTCAGTTGCACTTCTCGACTGCTACACAAAGGTTTACAATGGGACAATCACTCTTGATGGGATTGAAGATTATCTCAAAGAGCCTGAGATGTCCAGTGCTGCTGAGATACTTTCTACATTCCCAAGCCTTGAATCCTGTCTGGCTGTAATTCCTGTTGTAACTCCTGATGTAATTCCTGTTGTAACTCCTGCTGAAAATCCAGAAGAGGATGTTACAGACGAGGCAGTTGCTGATCCAGTAATTGATCCAGTTGTCGAGCTTAACATGAAAAACAGGGAGATTTTCAATACCCTCCTTGAGCATCTTCTGGCAGATTACAGCCTTAAGTCTGAGTTGTCAACTGTTGTGGATGTTGTCAGGCAGATTGTGGATGATGAAAAGACAGACCAGTTAGGAAACTTTGAGGATCTGGATGATGTCAAGAACATATTCCACAGATCATATACTGTCTATGCCGGCATCATCTACGTGGGTAAGAAACTCGCACCAAACCAGACAAAGGATTATCAGAAGAAGAGAGCTGAGTTTGTCCTTGACAACTATCTGCTCCCTCACCTGAACTATCTGATGCCTGTAGGTCTTAAGGAAGGCAACCCTGACTACAAGCCCGCTGTAGAGGGTGTCAGGCTTGCCAAGGCACATTTCCTCGGACGTATGGCGGAGGCATGTTTTGACCTTGTCCTTAATCGCCGCCGCATAGATGACAAAGATCATTATGCAAACAAACGCCTGAAACTCGCTGGTGACCTGATGGAGGATCTATTCCGTATCTCTCTGAACAGGCTTACCAGAGATGTGAAGTACCAGCTTGAGAGGGCGAGCATGCGCCACCGTGAACTCTCCATAAGCACAGCTGTGCGTGCAGATGTCCTGACAGAACGTCTGCTTCATCCGCTTGCCACAGGTAACTGGGTCGGAGGCCGTACTGGTGTTTCACAGCTGCTTGATCGTATTGATCTGATGGCAGTTATCTCTCATCTGCGCCGTGTTATTTCACCATTGTCGAGGTCACAGCCTCATTTCGAGGCACGTGATCTTCACCCGACACAGTGGGGCAGGATCTGTCCCAGTGAGACTCCGGAAGGTCCAAACTGTGGTCTTGTAAAGAACTTTGCACAAATGGTCGAGATCTCCAAAGGCGTTGAGGATGAGATGGCAGTGACCCGCACCCTGTACAGCCTTGGAGTTGAGGAGTTGAAGAGGGAGTTGTTATGAAGAAATCAAGAGTTTTTGTAAACGGCGCCCTTATTGGTCTGGTTGAAGATC
>Ga0265294_10008990_pt1 | contig 11577 bp, 6 predicted proteins | sample MunlanPumphouse3_FD_192504 | JGI IMG/M metagenome (GOLD analysis project Ga0265294, IMG submission 192504) | Groundwater microbial communities from a municipal landfill in Southern Ontario, Canada - Pumphouse #3 | ecosystem: Environmental > Aquatic > Deep subsurface > Groundwater | place...
GTTGACTGATTTCAGGACGGGACGTAGGTGTTAGCAAATTTTATAAAGTGCAGAATATGCGTGTTGTACATATTTTTCAAAAAACTATAGTTTTTGAAAAATTGCCTATACGGCTCAACAACAACGGTTTGTAAAATTTGCTAACATGTGGCATTTTTAGGCTGAAACACATAACCATTTATGTGGGGGACTTTTGTATGTCGCACTTTTGACTGTTACCTTTAACTCTTGATGTGGGAAACTTTATCAAACATATAGCACTTTTAGGCTAAGATCCATAACCATTTATGTGGCAAACTTTAGCATGTGGCTGAAATCCTTAACTCTTTTATGTGGGGAACTTTAGATAAAAAGTCAAGCATTTATTTGTCAGGTCTATACTAGCCAAGTCCATATCTGCCAGGCCTATTAGTCAGGTCCATATTTGTCAGGTTTATATTTATCAGATCCATAAAGATTTATTATTCATGTGTGTAGTTATATTAGTTAATTATTTAACTTTGTCCTAATTAATTCATAATTTAATACTGCCTTAACCAATTTATAATCAATACAATGAAAAAATTATTACTTTTTTCTGTTTTGGCCCTTTATGCCATTTTGTTCACTTCATGTGTGGAGAGTTCAAAAAAATATAAAGCACTGGTAGCCCAGATGGACTCGCTTGGTGTTGCTTCTGCTGCAAAAAATGCAGAGATTGAAGAGGTTTTCGCTACCCTCAACGAGGTTGAGGAGGGACTCAAATCTATACGGGAGGCAGAAAATCTTTTGGTGCTTCAGTCTCAGAAAGGGGGTGCAGAGGTTACAGCTACTTCACGGGAGAGACTCAAATCCGATGTGTCTGCTATTGGAGAGGCAATTTCCAATTACAAGAACCAGATTGACAAACTTAAGAGAGACAACCGTATACAATCTGACCAGTTTAAGAAACGTCTCGCTGCTATCACTCAGGAGCTGGAGGCAAAATCACAGCTTGTAGATGATCTGAGCAGGCAGCTTACAGAAAAAGAGACTCAGCTAAAGATTAAAACCCAGCAGATTGCAACTCTGGATCAGACTGTATCCAATCTGAGGGAAAATGTGGAATCACTGCAAAAGGAATCTACAACCCAGCAGGAGACTATCTCTGTACAGGATGTTAAGATCAACACAGCATTTTACATAACCGGGACAAAAGATGAGCTTGTTGCTGCAAACGTGATGTCAAAAGGAGGGCTGTTCCGTTCTGCAAAAATATCCTATCAGGCAGAACAATCTGCTTTTATTAAGATAGATATCCGGGAGGTCACAGATATAAAACTAAACACAAAAAAAGCAAAAGTACTCTCTGTTCATCCACAGGGGAGCTATACACTCGAACCTGATGAAACAGGAATGCTTGTGCTAAAGATATCAAATCCGGGCTCTTTCTGGGAACATACAAAATATCTTGTAATACAGAATCAGTAATATCCGGTATTTTGAAGTAAAGTCTGATATTGAATAGTATTGTCCAACATTGAAGAGTATAATGTCTTATCGAAGAGTATAATATCATGTTGGAGAGTATAATACCATACTGAGAATAAAATCCATCACATAGAAGCTATTTATGTCCAGAAACATCTCGTTGATTAACAAACCAATGATTGTCAGAATATTCGTGGCAGTAAGTGCCCTTCTGGCTTTTCAATCCTGCAACAATACCATGAATGAAAATCCCCTGCTGACAGAATCCTCAAATCCCTACACCGCACCGGCATTTGACAGGATCAGGAACGAACATTACAAACCAGCATTTGAACAGGCTCTTTCAGAAGCAAAAGCGGAAATTGAGGAAATTATATCTTCAAAAGAGGCTCCGACTTTTTCCAACACTGTGGAAGCTTTGGAGATGTCCGGAAGGAAACTTTCTAACGTCGCAGCTCTCTTTTTTGCACTTAACGAATCCAACACCGACTCCCTGATGCAGCAGATTGCGCTTGAGGTATCCCCTTTGCTGACAGAATACTCAAACGATATAATCCTCAATGAGAAGCTTTTTGAGAGAATTAAAGCCGTTTATGACAGCAAGGATTCTGCCGGACTTAATCCGGAGCAGTCCAGACTTCTTGAACTGTCATACCGTAATTTCTCAAGAAATGGAGCAAATCTCTCTCCATCAGACAAGGAGGAGTTCAGAAGGATCAACAGTGAGCTATCAAAGCTGGGACTAAAATTTGGCCAGAATGTCCTTGCAGCTACAAACAAATTTTTCCTTCATATCACAGACTCCTCTGATCTGGGAGGATTACCGGGTTTTGTAATAGAAACCGGAGCTATGGAGGCAAAAGAGAGATCTCTGAGCGGATGGGTATACACACTGCAGGCACCCAGTTTCGGACCGTTTATGCAATACAGCTCCAACCGCGCGCTCAGGGAGAAAATGTGGAGGGCGTACAATAGTAAATGTCTGAATGACGAATTTGACAATCAGAAAATAATCAAAGAGATAGTAAAGCTCAGGTTAAAAAGAGCCAATCTCCTGGGATATAAGACACATGCAGATTATGTGCTGTCAGAAAATATGGCAAAAAGTTCAGAAAGTGTTACAGCATTTCTTGGCAATCTGTTAGATAAATCTCTTCCCTATGGCAAAAAGGATTTGGAACAGATAAGGGTGTATGCAGCCAGGAACGGCTTTACCGGTGAGCTTATGCCCTGGGACTTTAGTTACTACTCAGAGAAGTACAAAAGTGAAAAGTTCTCACTTAACGACGAGATGCTTAAACCATATTTTGAGCTTTCAAACGTTGAGAAAGCAGTTTTTGATCTTGCCGGAAAACTTTACGGACTCAAGTTTACCCGGAACACATCAATACCTGTTTTCCACCCGGATGTAAAAGTTTTTGAGGTGACAGAGGAGAATGGTACATTTATCTCCCTGCTCTATGTGGATTATTTCCCCAGAGCCAGCAAAAGTGGAGGTGCATGGATGACTTCATTCAGAGAACAGTACATAATGGATTCGGTTGAATACAGACCTTTCGTAACACTGACTCTTAATTTTACAAAACCAACCGAATCCACTCCATCTCTACTTACATTCAATGAAGTTACCACTCTGCTTCACGAATTCGGACATGCACTTCACGGTATGCTGGCCCAAGGTTCCTACCCCTCTCTCACAGGAACCAGTGTGGTAAGGGATTTTGTCGAGCTCCCCTCCCAAATAATGGAAAACTGGGCAGTGGAACCTGAGTTTCTTTCCTCCTTTGCCAGACACTATAAGACAGGTGAAGTGATTCCTCAGGAGCTGATAGATAAAATTATCAGCGCAAGGAACTATCTGAGTGGTTATATGTCTGTAAGACAGCTCTCACTCGGAATCAATGATATGGCATGGCACACCATTTCTGACACCTCTGTTGCTGACATGATCAAAGTCGATGAATTTGAGCGCAAAGCAATTGAGAAGACACAACTTATGCCAATCATAGAAGGGACCTGCTTCTCTCCCTCGTTCGGACATATATTTGCCGGCGGGTACTCTGCAGGATATTACAGTTACAAGTGGGCTGAAGTGCTTGAAGCCGATGCCTTCTCACTCTTTAAGGAGAAGGGCGTTTTCAGCAGAGAGGTCGCTGCTTCATTCAGGGAAAATATTCTCTCGAAAGGTAACCTCCGGGATGCCGATGTGCTCTACAGAGCTTTCCGCGGCCGCGATCCCGAGCCGGATGCATTGCTTGTTAAACTGGGCATGAAATAGTGGTCATGAAATAAAAAGTCATTTGGACGCATAGACCGGAAAAGAGTCCACAAAAAAAGGACAGCTGAAATTAGCTGCCCTTTTTTTTATAAACGGAACAAACATGTTAGGCTGAAATCCATAACCATTTATGTGGGAAACTTTTGCATGTGGCATTTCCCTGATTAAGCACTGAACCAATCATTAATATTAACTGTATCAGCTAAGGAAAACATTGGCTCCCAAAAAGGGAGGAGACCCAACTCAGTTGGGGAGGATTTTCCGTGCTTATACAGTTAATATCGATGTCCGGGGAAAAAAGCTAGTAAACGATATCCATCTCATTAATCAGATGCTGAGCATTGGCATATTTGTCAATAACCCAGAGTACATACCTAATATCCACGGCAACAGTTTTGCAATAGCCTTCCTGGAAATAGATATCTCCTGACATTGACTCACGGTTACCGTCAAAAGCAAGACCTATCAGTTCCCCTTTGGCATTCATCACTGCACTACCGGAGTTCCCACCGGTAATATCATTGTCCGTCAGGAAGTTTATGTGCAATTTACCCTTTTCTCCCCATCTGCCCCAATCTCCTTTTTTAAGAAGATCCAAAACACCGGGTTTCATTGCAAATTCGTAATTGCGGGGATTGTTTTTCTCTTCAATTCCCTTTGACGTTGTCTGGTAATGGTAGTAAACAGCATCAGCAGGTTCAACCGGGCCAACCTCTCCGTAAGTAAGTCTCATTGTGGAGTTGGCATCAGGATAGATCAATTTTCCCTTCTCCATCTCCATCTCATACATCGCCCTCACATAGTTACCCCTGGCTGCAGAGAGATTCACCTTTGCTTCATCAAGAAGCCTGTCCTCTGTCTGATTGTAATCCCTTATCCTGATCGTTTCAATAATTTTTATAACCGGATCCTTTAAAATGTCGTCAAGAGGTCTCTTCTGAGAAAAGAAGCTGATGAACTTTGTTGAATCTCCAATAAAGCTGTTATCATAAATATAGTCAGTCAGTTTGTCGGTGTCACCGCCAAATGAGTCAAGCAGTTCGGAAAATTCTTTGTACCTGAATGATGCCGGCACCTCTTTTACATAAAAGGAGAGCATCTTCTTGAACAATTCCCTGTCGGCTCTGGGATCGCTTCCTCTGTAAAGTGGCAGAGCATGGACATATACCAGCTCCTCAAGTACCTTATCGCCTATCTTAACCGAATCCACACCCCTTCTTTTTAAAGTGGAGGCTGTTCCGTTGGTTCTCTGTGCAAGTCCGATATATTCAGCTCCCCTGACCATAGATTCCCTGAAATACTCTCTGTGCCTTGTGATACCGGCCTTAATTTTGTACCCCTTTTCCAGATCCTCCAGAATGGTACCATACTTTTTGCTTCTTGCGGGATCTGATGAAATCCAGGCAGCCAGCTCACGCTCCTTTGCCTTTAAAACCTCCTCTACATTGTATCTCTCCAGGCAGATATTCTCCCACTTTGCGTAATCTGTATAGTTGCTTATACCAAAATATTTATCAGCATATTTTAGTCTGATAGCAGGATCCATCTCCATATACTTCTCCCATACATCCAGTTTTGCCCTTCTTACAGAGTATACTACCGGGTTGAGAATCTCAAACTTCTCCTTCATCTCAAAAGATGACATATATCTGTTGGTTGAACCCGGATAACCCAGGATCATAGTGAAATCATCCTTTTTGTAGCCCTTAGCAGAGACTTTAAGATACCTTCCCGCGTTTAGAGGTACATTATCCGGAGAGTAGTCTGCAGGCTTTCCGTCTTTGTCTGCATATATCCTGTAGATGGCAAAATCTCCCTTGTGCTGTGGCCATCCCCAGTTATCAGTCTCTCCGCCAAAAGCACCCACAGAAACAGGAGGGGCTCCTACCAGCCTGACATCCTTATATGTTTCATAGTAATAGAGGTAATACTTACTGCCCCTCCAAAGTCCGGAGAGAAAAAGTTCATAGGGTGTGCCTTTGTATCTCTCTTCAAGTATCCCGGAAACTTTGTTCATAAAGAAAAGTCCCCTGGGACCTGCTTTGTCCAGAGAATCAATAACAGCCTTTGTCTCTTCGGTTACATCCAACACCTTTCTTAAGAATGTGACCGTTTTACCTTTGATATTGATCTCCTGATCCCTGTTCATAGCCCAGAAACCATCCTCCAGGTAGTTCTTCTCGGGAGTGCTAAGAGCATGAACATCTCCGTAAGCACAGTGATGGTTTGTAATCATCAGCCCTTCCGGAGAGATTATACTGCCGCTGCAGCTTCCGCCGTCAATTGCTATAATTGCATCTGAGAGAGCTCCCCTCTCGTTGTTGTATAACTCGTTTGCTTTGAGCTTAAGCCCTTTGCTCTTCATGTGGGTGTAGAACTGCTTGTCCAGCATCTTTACCAGCCACATACCTTCATCTGCCCTAGAATAGGAGAGTGTGATAAACAAAAGGAGTGCTATGGATATTAATTTTTTCATACTAATTCGTCTGTTTTTATCTTTTTACTTAATTTAAATATTTATAGACCTGATTTTGATCTAATCTTAATATTATCTAAATCTGATTTATATGAACATTAACCTTATCTGATATATAAATCAATTGTTGTACCGGAATCTACCTGGTTCCGTAATAAAGAGTCAGCCGGTTGCCGCTATTATAGATTTTCTGAGCAAGTTTCTGAATATCTTTGGAAGTGACCTTTTCAACATTCTGCTCCTCATTTTCATAGATATCAAATCCTTCTCTAATCAGGTGTTTGAAACGTCCGAACCAGTAGTCTGATTTCTTCTCCCTGGTACTGTAGTTCTTCTTTGTATACAGCAGTGCATTCTTTATCTCTTCCTGCACCGGACCGTTCTTTGCAAGATCTTCTATCTCCTCGTCCACAGCTTTGATAAGAATATCCTTGAGAGTGGGATCGGTTTCAAATTCAATTAGCAGATCGGCTCTGCTTTCAGGAGAGGAGTAAATTTCTCCGGAGACTCCCACATGGTAGGTACCCCCTTTATCCTCTCTTATGCTTTTGATATATCTTTCTGAAAGCAGATATCTCAGAAGATACATCGTAAGTGAGTTCTTCTGGTTATACTTAAGATCTGTGTGGTAATTTACACTTATTTGGGCTTTTGGTGTTCTCAGAGCATCATCATAGAAAAAGAACTGATCAACTCCTTTCTTTAAGCGGACACCTCTGTCGGTATATTTTTCCTGCTTATTTAATGAGGGAAGGGATCCCAGATATTTTTTCACAAGCTCTTTAATCTCTTCATCACTCTGGGGGCCGGAGATAAAGAATTTAAAATCAGAAGCATCTGCAAACCTCTCTCTTATGATTTTGTTAAGTTCCTGATAAGTGGCTTTTTCAAGATCTTCCGGAGATGCACTCATTTTATATATGTTTCCACTGTACAGGAAATATTGCGAGCTATCTCTGTATTGAGAATATCTGGAATCTTTGTTTTTTTCTATTGCCTCTTTTTGCCGTTTGATGACAAGATCAAAATTCTCCTTGCTGATCTGAGCATCGGTAAAATACATATAAAGCATCCTGAACAGGGTTTCAGTCTCTGAAACATTAGATCCTCCGGAAAGAGATTCAGAATTAAGTCCTATGCCGCCGGTGAGGGATGCATCTTTTGATGTCAGATATTGTTTGAGCTCCTTGTCGGTTACTCCGCCGTAAGAGAAATACCTTGAGGATGTCGACAGAAGTTTTGCAGATGGAAGCCTGCTCTCATCAAGCTTTGAAATTCCCCCTTTACTCTCGGCAGTCATATAAAACCTTGCATTCGGTTCGCTGTTCCTGTACCAATAAATTTTCACACCATTTGCAAGTTTCCACTCTTTAAAACCGTATTTATCCCAGCTCTTTTCTGACACTATACCGGAACCTTTCAGATCACCCTTGATAATTGGCTCTTTTACAGAAAGTTTGCTTTCATATGGCTCTGTCTCAAAATCTTTCATTTCGTTCACAAGAGTCATTACCTCTTCTTCTGATGGCATTTTTGACTTTTCACTCTCAGGACCGGAGACAAGTATCACCCGGTTTTTGTCAGGGAAAATCGTTTTAATTGCAGCGTTGACATCTTCAAGAGTTACCTTATCCAGAATCCGGCTTTTAACATCATACAAATCTTTGATAGTAGTAAGCGGATCACCCATGGTAAAATGCTCTACAATCAGATCTACATGATCGGCATTCTTTAGGTTGTTAATCTTGGAAATATCTCTCTTATGTTTGATTTCAATCGCCTTTTTTGCCATTTCAAAGTCATGCTGATCGAATCCCCACTCTTTAACTCTTTCAACTTCTGACAATATTCCTTTTATAGCTTTAAGAAAGTCTGTTCCGTCAGGAGATACAGTCAGTTGCAACAAATTGAGATTTGCCACTCCCCCAAGATTAACAGCGGCTGATGTTTTAAAGGGAGGATTCTCCCCGTCCTTTACTTTATCCAGCTTTGCCTGAAACATTTTTGACAATAAATCTGACACAACCGATTCATATATCGGTTTGATGGTGAGCCTCTCTTCCGGAGCAGGACCGTTTCTTTTATAAACCAGTTTTACAGCTGATGCTTTGGTTTCATAGTCTGTAACAATTCCGTAAACCGGTTCTTTGTGTTCAGGAACAGGGAATACCTCTTTTGGAGAAGGATTTACAGCTTTTGGAATGGAAGAGAATCTCTCTTTTATCTTCTTCTCAAGCTGATCAACATCAAAATCTCCTACAAGTACAACTGCCTGCATATCGGGCCTGTACCATTTATGGTAGAAGTCCACAAGTGTAGCCGGCTTAAAGGTATCAATCACCTCTTTGGTTCCTATGACAGTGGTTTCACCAAATTTTGAATTTTTGTAAATAAATGAGTTTGATTTTATTGTCATTCTGGAACGGCTGTTGTCGCTCAGTCTCCACTCCTCTCTGATAACGCCCCTCTCCTTATCAATCTCCTGGGGGTCGCAGGTGATGTAATATGACCAGTCATGAATTGCAAGTAAAACCGAGTCGATTATACTCTCCCTGATAAGGGGGACATCTGAGATGTTATAAACGGTCCTTTCTCTTGAAGTGTAAGCGTTTACATTGTATCCGAAACGGACACCGATTTTACCAAGATAATTGAGCATATCCTTACCGGGGAAATTTTTTGTTCCGTTAAACGCCATATGCTCCAGAAAGTGAGCCAGTCCGTTCTGTTCAGGAGTCTCCTGGTGAGCACCTACATTGTGTACAATAAAAAACTCGCCTCTTTGGGCCGGAGTTGAATTTTTCTTAATAAAGTAGGTCATACCGTTTTCAAGCTTTCCTACCCTTACTGATTCATCTACAGGAAGTTTCTCTTTTAAATCAACTGTTTGTCCTCTCAAAGGTAGAGAGAGCAGAAAAACAGCTGCAATCAGGTAAATTTTGTTCATTTTTGTGATTTTGTGTGGTTATTGTATATTGACTAGTAAAATAAATACTAAAAATATTACAAAAATAGCTATTTTTGCGAGGCAAGAGTAAAAATATTTCTTAAAATTTATCCAACTACTTAATAATGTTAACAAAAAGGGTTTTAAATGAAAAAATTTAAAAAAAACTGGCTCCGCCATTTAATACAATGGGGAGCACTTCTCGCAATCATTATCTTCCTCACTAAGGTTTTCGGAACTCAGAACGCAGATCCGGAAGCATATTGCCCGTTCGGAGGACTTCAGACACTGGGAACATATCTGGTTGCAGGTTCTATGGCATGCAGTATGACTATGACCCAGATTATGATGGGTGTCGTACTTGCTATTGCTGTTATTCTCTTCAGTAAACTGTTCTGCGGTTATTTATGCCCTCTTGGATGGGGCAGTGAGTACCTTGACAAGCTCAGAGCCAAAATGAAGATTAAATCATTGGTGATCAAGAATGGTTCCATCGCCGACAGATTTTTAAGATTATTCAAGTATGTCCTTCTCTTTATAATCTTCTACTACACAATTAACGACTCAGAGCTTTTCTGCAAAAATTTTGACCCTTACTATGCAGCAGCAACCGGATTTAAAGGTGAGCTTACATTGTGGATGGCAATCGCAGCTTTTGCGGTATTCATTTTCGGCAACTTCTTTATAAAAATGTTCTGGTGCAAATATATCTGCCCACTGGGTGGTCTCAGCAACATTTTTAAATTTTCAATCACCTTTGTAGTCCTTGTAGGCGTTTATGCTGCCCTCAACTACAGCGGTCTGGCTGTTTCCTGGGTATGGCTTCTTGCAGCTGCCTGCTTAATCGGATACATATGGGAGGCAATTTACCTGGAAGCTAAAGCATTCCCTCTTCTCAAGGTACACAGGGATACAGAAGCCTGCAACAATTGCGGTCTTTGCCCCAAAAGATGCCCCTACAGCATCAATGTTGACAAAGTTGAAACTGTTAAACATATTGACTGTACTCTTTGCGGAGAGTGTATATCTGTCTGCAAACAGAATGCTCTTACTTTTGGTAAAAAGAAGAGCTTCAGATGGCTTCCTGCAATACTCACAGTTGTTCTGATGGTTTTGGCATTCTTCCTGGGATCAAAATGGGAACTTGCTACTATCGATGTAAAATGGGGAGATGAAGCTAAACAGGAAGTTCTGCAAAAGACAACTGTTGAGGGTCTCCGTTCTGTAAAATGCTACGGAAGTTCAATGGCTTTCAAGGCTCAGCTTGAGAAAATTCCTGGTATCTACAGGGTTGCCACATATGTCAAACATCACACTGTAGAAATCTTTTACGACCCTTCTGAAACAACCCCTGAAAAGATCAATGAAGCAATATATGTTCCTGCAAAATTCAAGATCAACCCTCCTAGTGCAGATGTTGAGCAGATTAAGGTAATCACTATCTATACAGAAAAAATGTATGATAAACTCGATCCGAATTATCTTGGAATACAGTTCCGCCTCTCAGGAAGGAAGTATTACGGAATTGAGACAGAATACTCCTGTCCTCTTACCGTCAGACTTTACATGGATATTACCGAACCTATTGATAAGGATTTTCTGGAGCAGACAGTTGAGATGAAAGAACTGGAGATGCCTGTTCATGGTGGAGGCGTTAATATAGTTAAGGTGGATTATGAATTTATCAGCCTGTCCGACCAGGTAGATACTGTGACAAGAAGAGAGTTCCTCGAAAGACAGTTTAATGCTTACTCCAGAAGCTACAAGAAGAATATGGAGCAATGGGGTGGAAAGAATGAGGCTGTATACGAGCTGGTTTATCCCGGACTCGACAAACCGATTATTACAAGATACCTTCCTTATCTCTCAAGCCATCTTTCACAGATTGACGGATTCCTGGGTATGGAAACTGTTCTCAATGAAAGAGATGAGTATGCATTCCGGTTTAAATATTCCAAAGATGTTCTCGATGATGACAAAATCTGGGCTGCACTTACTGCACCCAAATGGAAAATCATGGACAAAGACGGGAATGTGAGCGAAACTGATCCCAAGTTTGCATTCGAGAATAAAGGTGCAACACTGGTAGCTGCTCCCCAGAAATAATTTTTGGCTGCATAGTTAGCTATAACAATCGTTATAATATGAAAAGCAATATACTAAAATTGCTACTACTCCTTATTCTGCTCCCGGTACAACAGGTATCGAGAGCAGATGAGGGTATGTGGCTGATAAACCTGCTTGACAAGAACCTCACAAAGAAGATGAAACAGGCAGGGCTCAAGGTTGATCCCAAAGTAATCTACGACGAGAACAATGTCTCAATAAGCGATGCCGTTGTTGCACTCGATTTCGGCTGCACCGGCAGCATCATATCTTCAAACGGATTGCTTATTACAAACCACCACTGCGCCTACGGAGATATCC
>Ga0265294_10008992_pt1 | contig 11574 bp, 13 predicted proteins | sample MunlanPumphouse3_FD_192504 | JGI IMG/M metagenome (GOLD analysis project Ga0265294, IMG submission 192504) | Groundwater microbial communities from a municipal landfill in Southern Ontario, Canada - Pumphouse #3 | ecosystem: Environmental > Aquatic > Deep subsurface > Groundwater | place...
CGCGACCGCGAACACCCTGGCAACGATCCCGGCGCCGCTCCTCGACCGGATGGAGCTGATCGAGATCTCGGGCTACACGAAGAACGAGAAGTTCGCGATCGCAAAAGACCACCTGCTGCCGGAGACGCTCGAAGAGCACGGCCTTGACGCGGATAAACTCAAGGTAGAGGACGATGCTCTGGTCGTGATCATCGAGCGGTACACCCGCGAAGCAGGAGTCCGGGCGCTCAAGAAACAGCTCGCCCGGATCGCCCGGTTCGTCTCCACGAAAGTCGTCTCGGGGGATGCCGATCTCCCGTACGTGGTGACGGCGGATATGCTCCCGGAGATCCTCGGGAGAGAGACCGTCCGGCAGGACGTGGCCCGGAAGGAGAACCCACCCGGTGTCGTCACGGGGCTTGCCTGGACGCCGGTCGGCGGGGATATCCTTTTCATCGAGGGGACGTTCATGCCCGGCAAGGGGAGACTCACCCTGACCGGCCAGCTCGGGGACGTGATGAAGGAGTCGGCCCAGATATCGCTCAGCCTGATCCGCTCAAGGCTCGCAGCCACCACGACCGGGTTCGACTTCTTTGCAAGCGACATCCACATCCACGTGCCCGCGGGGGCAACCCCGAAGGACGGCCCTTCGGCGGGTGTTGCGCTCTTTACAGCTCTCACTTCCCTCGTCACCGGTAAAGCGGTCGACCCGACGACTGCCATGACCGGGGAGGTCACGCTCTCCGGAGCCGTCTTGCCGGTGGGCGGGATCAAGGAGAAGGTCCTTGCGGCACACCGGGCCGGGATAAAGACGGTCATCCTCCCGAGAGAGAACGAGCGGGATCTCGTGGACGTGCCCGAGGATGCGAGACGCGAACTTGCGTTCGTGGCCGTGGATACCATCGAGGATGTCCTGCGTGAGACGCTCGGGATAGAACTCCACGGTCCCATCGTGCCGTATGCGGGCAGCCGGTGCGTGCCGGTGCACGACCTCTAACCCTCCTTCATGCCCGGGTTCGGGCACACCCCCTCTTTCACCACGACCGCCCTTCGGCCCGCCGCGCCACGCTCCGGGAGCAAACAGGCTCGAAGCGGCCTGACGTGTAGATGATTGTGACAGAAATCGTTTATAGGAGAAGGTCGACCTCTCCCCCATGGACGATCCGGAGGATGAAGGGGGATGAAACGATCCCACATCGTAGGCATCGCTCTCCTGGTATGCCTGATCGCAGCGGCGATCGCGCTGGGCGCAAATGCCCCGGGTTCCGACGACGAACCGATCCTGGTCATCGGCGACTCTATGAACGTGCTCGTCGCGGGCGCCACGTCGGTCTCCGATCTCGCGGCCGCCGGGATCCAGGCGCCGGAAGAACTGCAGATCCCGAAGGGCATCAAGCGGTACGACGTTGTGACGTTCGACCACGCTGCCCTCTCGCGAGAGATCCGGGATGGACTCCCGCTTTCTATCCACGGTACGGCGTATCGGGCCGAACAGCACGGGATGAGTTTCGAGCAGATCGATGACAATATCAATACCTACGAAGGGACGATCGTCGGCGTTGACGAAAGCGATATCCTCCTGACGACCGGGAAAAATGTCCTCGTTGGGAGCATAGCCCTCGGTAACGAGACGTTCTGGATCGTCCCGATCGAGTCCCGTGCGCGTGCCGAGCAGTCGGAGTCCCCGTTGCACGTCATATACAGTTCAAAGGATGTGCTCTACCCTGAGGGGCCCCCCGTTCCGATAGATTAGGGCCCCCATGGAATATTTCGGTGTGGTGATCGTATGGAGTCTGGAAACAACAAGCGCATGATTGCCGTCGGCGCTCTTGCGTTCATCGGCGTCGTCATCCTCGTCGCGGCGGTCGTGCTCGTATATACCGCCCTCGTTGCCCTGATCACGGGAATCGATGGTCTTCCGCAGGAGTTGACTGTGGAAGTAGTCGGGGAAGAAGATCTGCAGAATGCACCCGTCATCCACCTGACCGACCGGGATCTCAAGCAGCACCCGGTGCTTGCCTCCGCGATCCGGGAGGCCAACAGCAACCCCAACATGCCGAAATACGCGTCGGTCCCGATGACGGGGGTCGAATGCCTCGTGCTCACCGAGTCCTGTGGTGTGTATACAAAGGGCGCGCCATACCTCGAGTACGACGGAGTGTACTACGCCACCCGCGTTCTACTCCACTAAGATCGGGTCAAAACAGGTGCAACAGGAATGGAAGAAGATAGGAAACCGGAACCCGGCAACCAATTCAAAACGGTGGGGCTTATTCTCGCCTGCGTTCTTGCCGGCATCGTCGCCGTCGCGCTCGGCTTCATGCTCGCCGATGCCCTCATCCTCTACGCCTACGAGAGTTCGGGCGGGCAGCCGATGCTCTACGTCATGGAGAGGGTGGAGCCGGGAGAGAACGTGGTCGTTCGCCTGACCGAGAAGGACTTTGTCGACCACCCGGCGCTCGATGCGGTCATCCGTGGCGAGGAGCGTAACCCGTCGGCGTGGGAGTGGGGCTCCAGCGACCGGCGCGTCATTGGGGGTGCTCAGGTCTCGTATGCGGAGAGCCGGGCGCTCCAGGATGCCTATGGCCCCGACCGGGAGACATGGGTGTACCCGCACCTGGAGTACGAAGGGGCGTACTACATGGTTGTGACGACGTGGCCGTGAAATGGGGGAGAGCAGATGGATGGAACTGTAACGGTAGTTTACGGTGAATTGAGGAGAAGCCGTGACCTTGTTGCGTCATGAAAAGAGCACCCTACTGAAGCGATACCTCATCATGTTCGTGGTCGCCGGGCTCCTCCTGCTCGGCTGCTACGCTGTTGTCGCCTCCTACATCGCCGCGACTATCCCGCCCGACGAACTCCTGCTCTACGAGGTCACGGAGGAGACGGCCCGGGAGGGTATCGTCATCCGCCTCGACGAAGAGACGTTCAGAGAACTGCCGGTTCTGGATGCGCTCCTCCGGCGTGAGGGGCATAACGCTGAGGGAGGGCCGTATATGCCCGGGGATATTCGACTGGTAGGGAGCGAGGAGTACCCGGAGAAGATCCACCAGGAAACGATCGACACCTACATCTTCGATAGCGAGACCGGCAAGCGGAAGTACTTCGAGTACGAGGGCCGGTACTACCGGGTCGGGACGGTTTACCGGGATTGAACGGCCGGAGGGAGGAGTGAACCCTATCGCCGGAGAGGATGAGAATGAACGTGCCATACGCACCTGAAGATTCCTCCCGTCCCGAATCGCCGGGGTCTTACCGGCATAACTGAAATAATGGTGATCCTATGAATCCAAAGATCGGTGCATTCGTCTGCCTCGCCGTGGCGGTCGCGGTCGGCTGCATACTGGTTATCGGTCCGGCGAACATCCTCCCCGCCGGGGCGGGTGCAGGTAAATACTCTCTCACTGCCGAGTTCCCGGAGGTGCCGGACTCCTGCACGCTCTACCGGGTGGTTCCCGCCGCCGTCACCGGGGAGCAGGTCCGGGAGATTGCGGAGCGGTTCGGGCTCTCGGGAGAGCCGAGCGGGAGAACCGGGGAGTTTCGCCTCGTCGACACCACAAAGAACCCGGAGGAGTGGCTCTCGGTGTATACGCACTCCGGCGCCGTGGCCTACCGCATCCCCGACCGGGAGCTGCCGGCCGAGGTGACCCGGCAGTCGGACCTCCCAACGGAGGCGGAGGCGGAGGAGATCGCGCTTGCGTTCCTGGCAAAGACCGTGATGCAGTCGCCGGACGCCCGGGTCGTGGAGATCGCCGTGAACCAGAAGCACGAGGTCTGGGCGGCGAGTTCCGGCTCGCCGGAGACGTCGTATGATGTGACGCTCGCCGTCAGGTTCGGCCGGTCGCTTGACGGGCTGCCGGTCTACGGCGACGAGTTCGCGGTGATCCTGGGTGACGGGGGTGAGGTCGTCGGGCTCGTGAAGACCTGGCGGGAGGTGGAGCCGGATGGCAGTGTCGCCATTAAATCCCCGGAACAGGCGTACGCGGACCTCCTCGTATCAAAGTCCATCCGCCCTTCGGATGGTATGGCGTACGACCGCGTCATGGTCGAGAACGTCTCGCTTGGCTACTGGATGGAGCCTGCGGGTGTCGTGCAGGATACGGTCCTGCCGGTCTACGCGTTCTCCGGGACTGCGGTCCGGGGCGGCGCTGAGGAGCCGTATGTCGGGTACGTCTCCGCCGCAGAGGAAGAGTTTGAGGGTGAAACATGAGAGGAAAAACCCGAACGCGGACACTCCCCCTCCTTCTCGCGGTGCTGCTCGTGTTCGTCCCGGCGGCATGCGCGGGTATCGATCTCGATCGACACATAATCCCGGAACTGAAGGTGAACGAGTCGCTCGAGACGATTGCCGTCTCCGGAGGACTGACCCTCCAGCCGGAATGGGACGGGAGCGGGACCACCGGGATACCGTTCGGTTCGATCATCGTCCATACGGCTGATGGGAAAACGCTGGTCTTCGACAAGGACGGCAACCAACTGCTCTCCATCAGCGACGAACTCTCTGCAAAAGTCCCCACCCCCGGCGGTGTTGAAAAACCCTGCACCTGGTTGCACCAGCTCCCGAACGATTCCCGGGTGTATCACCGCGACAACGGGAATTTCGTCCTCGATACTGCCGGGAACCTCATCCTGACCGTCATCAACGAGCATCCGCCGTCCGATGAGGATCCGATCACCATCACCTCCCCGGCCGAGGGCGAGGTGGTCTGGATCGATGTCGTGCCGCCCCACGTTCCTGTTTCCGGGGAGATCGATGCTCCCGATGGCGTGCGAAATGTGAAGATCCTGAGCGGAAAGGAGGAGATCCGGTGCGGGAACCTGGCCGAGTTCGCCTGCTCCGTACCGGTCTCCCCGGGGGAGAACACAATCACCGTCGTGGCATGGGATAACCGCAGGCACCGGGTCGAGAAGACCGTGAACGTGACCGTCCATATCGGGCTGCCCCCGCCGCAGTCGGTCACCGTCTCGGGCATGGTGATGGACCGCGAAGGCAGTCCGGTTCCGGGGTTCGGCCCCGCGGTCGGGGTTCTCTCGCTCCTCGGGGCATCATTAACCCTCTGGGGCAGGAAGAGGCGCTGAAGATGGTTCGTGAAGGCTCGATTCTCCCGGCACAGATTCTTGCGGCTGTGGTTACGGCACTGGCGGCAGGTTTCGTGATCTGGGTCCGGCATGGTACCATACCTGCAACTGACGGTGACAAGATGAAACAAACTCCTCTCCTCCTGGTTACGCTGATCCTTCTGGTGTTCGGGGCCGGTTGCACCGATTTTGTGGAGGTAAACGCATCGGCGAAAACCACGCCTGCCCCGGTCCTCTACTACGAGCAGGGAAATACCTCGATCGCTCTCAACCTCTCGGAGATCGCCGTAGACGATCCCGAAAACTTCACTGCCAACGCCACATCGGTGTTCGAGATTCTTCTGGCCGACCAGCGGGCCGGGATTCTGCTTGAGAATGGATGGAAGATCACCTCGGTCCGGATGGCCTCCGATGAGGATGACCCAAACCGGACGTACGCCGAGGTGGAGTTCCGGCACGATGGACTGTCGTTCTTCATCGGGGTCGACGAAACGGCCCGCCGGACGCTCGACGGGCGTTGCGGGGCTGAATGGTGGCTGTCGACACCCGTATCGGGCCCTCTGCCTGAGGGCTATCATCAGGCGACGGATAAGCTCACGAACACCTACCATGTGTTCGACGAACGGAACAAGCGTGTGGCCATAATCTACAACGACACGACGATCTTCTACCTCTACCCGTCGTACTCGATCATCAACATGGAGGGAATACTTGACTGATCTCACCCCGGGCTCGTTTTCCGGTGGTCTTAGAGCAGCAGGTATTCATGGGCCATCAGGAGAGCCGACTCTTCAATCCTGGTAGCGGGGCGGCCCCCAGACCGCGCCCGGTCCCGGCCCTCCCCTAAACTCTCTTTGCTATCGTCTCGATCGCCTCGATCAGCGTCTGCTGGTGCGGCTTGATGATCGCCACCGGGCAGTCGACGATCTTCTCCACGATCGGCGCAAGGATGGGGGCGCAGATGATCCCGAGCGCCCCCTCCTTGTCTGCCCGCACCGCGGCGATGATGCACTCCTCAAGGGAGTCCGCCGAGTAGCCCCGGATCCGGTACTTCCGGTCGCCGATCGGGAGATCGCGGTTGTCCAGATCGTCGAGCAGGAACCGCGCCGCGATCACCGCGATGAAACTCTTCTCCCGGGGTTCGAGGACGCTGACGATCCGCCGGACGGTGGAGAGACGCGGGTCCGCCTTGCCCGACGTGAGTTTGTAGAGGGTGGCGGGCGGGATCCCCGCCCGGTCCGCGAGGTCCCGGACGCTCATATCCTGCCGGGCGAGTTCCTCCTGGAGCGCCCCGGCAAACTCGGTCTCGAAGATCCTTCTCGAAAGCATTACTCTACTATAGTATCATATTAAAGATAAGATTTTCCTATTATGGTTAGATATTCCCTGGCATAAGGCAAATCTTATCATGACCTGCGACGACTTCCCTTTATGAACCCCCCACCCATCCGGGAGATCACGATCCTTCCCGGCCGAAGCCGGAGCGGCGAGCCGGAGCGGTTCGCGGCGATCGCTATCCGCCCGGGCGACACGATATCCATCGTCGGCCCCACCGGCTCCGGGAAGAGCGCCTTCATCAACGATATCGAGGTCTTCGCCCGGAACGACACCGCCACAGGGCGCACGGTCCTCGTCAATGGCGCCTACCCGCCCGAAGAGTTCGTCCGCGACCCGGCGCACAAGCCCGTCGCCCTGATCACCCAGAACACCAGGTGTCTCGCCGACCTCACGGTCGAGGAGTTTCTTACGATGCACGTCCGGTCCAGAAAGATCGGGGACGACCGCATCGTCGGCCGGACGATCGACCTCGCAAACGAGTTTACGGGCGAGAAGATCCAGCCCGGTGCCCGGATGACCGCGCTCTCCGGCGGCCAGACCAGGTCGCTCCTGGTGGCTGACGCGGTCCTTGTCGCGGCTGCCCCGGTCCTCCTCCTCGACGAGGTGGAGAACGCCGGGATCTTCAAGGAGCGGGTGATCGAGGTCCTCCGGGCCGGGGGGAAGGCGGTCATCTTCGTCACCCACGACCCCCTGGTTTCCCTCCTCTCAGCCCGGCGGATCGTCATGCGGGACGGGGCGGTCGAGCGGGTCATCGAGCCTGATGGCCGTGAGGATGCCGCCCTCAGGGAGGCCCGCCGTCTCGACGAGACCCTCCGGCAGATGCGGGAGGAGATCCGGGCCGGCAATCTGATCACAGGATCGGTCAGGGCATGAGGCTCGCCGTCATCGCCGGGCCGCCGTCCGCCGGGAAGACCGCTGTTGTGCGGCAGACCATCCGCTCCCTCCAGGACCGGCACCGGATCGCCTACCTCAAGATCGACGTCGTCCGGGCGTTCGAGGACGAGGAAATCGCGGCCGAGTTCGGCATCCCGGCGCGGAAGGTCTACTCAGGCGACCTCTGCCCGGACCACGCCGGGGTGATGGTGATGCGCGACGCCATCGCCTGGGCCGGGGAGGAGGGTGCCGACCTCCTCCTCATCGAGAGCGCCGGGCTCTGCCTCCGCTGCTCCCCTTACACGACGCAGGGGCTTGGTGTCGCTGTCCTCTCCGCGATCTCGGGGACGAACACGCCCCTGAAGATGTCCTCGATGCTCGCCCTCGCCGATATAGCGGTCGTGACCAGGATCGACCTTGTCTCCCAGGCCGAGAAAGAGGTCTTCAGGGAACGGATCAGGGAGGTGAACCCGGACCTCGACATCGTGGAGACGAACGCCCTCCAGGGGACCGGGATGCGCTACCTCCTCCGTGCGATCGAGGGCTGCCCTGCGGTAACCGACCCGGACGCCATCGTCCTCCGGGGTGCGCCGCCGCTTGGGGTCTGCACAATCTGCATCGGGAAGACGGAGATCGGGTGGCAACACCACTTCGGTGTCATCCGGAAACTCGAGGGAGCCGATTACCTCTACCGGGGGGATTGATCTGGTGGCATGGAGACCGCCCGGGAAGGACTGCGGGGCCTGCGGCGCTCCGACCTGCGAGGCGTTCCTCACTCTGATCCGGCAGGGAAAGAAGGATCTCCCCGACTGCGTCTTCTACCGCACCGGGACCGCCCCCTCCCGGTTCGAGGGCGAGGCCCGATACACCGGCCGGGACGTCCTCGGTGTGGAGTACGACTTCATCATCGAGCCCCTGCCGGGCGAGGTCTCGGCCCGGAAGATCATCCTCCCCTTCCGCCCTGACCTCGTGGAGAAGTGGGGGATTGTGCCCGGGGACATCGTCGTCGGGAGGCCGGCAGGCGCGGGCTGCCCGGTCCAGCACGTCCTCTCGGTCCTCCATGCAAGCCCGGTGAGCGGTCTCCTCACCTGCCTGGTCGTCGGCCCGCAGGCCTCCCGGGGCGGAGGGTTTAAGGATATTGAGGCATACCACATCGTCGGTTTTGAGGGGGTTTGCCGGACGGTGCGGCGCGAACCGGTCTTTGGGATGCGCCAGCGGTTCCTGCCCGGCTACTGCATGATGAACCTCGCACATACGGGTGTCGTGAACATGGTGCTCGCACAATCCTGCGGGCTCCATGTGCGGGTGGAGGATGTCAGGTTATTATGAAGACGATTACAGAGATCGATGAGAAGATCCGGAACGGTTCGGCGGTTGTCTACACCGCAGCGGAGTTCAAGCGCCTCGTCCGCGAGGGTGCGGAGGTCTCGGCCGCGGACGTGGACGTGGTCACCACCGGGACCTCGGGGGTGATGTCGGGGACCGCGGCGATCCTCTCGGTGCCGGTGGCGGAGCCGGGGACGTTCGAGCGGGCTGAACGGGCCTGGGCGAACGGGGTCCCCTGCATGCCCGGCCCCTGTCCGAACGAGCGCCTCGGGCTCCTCGACCTGATCGTCTCCGGGACCGCCCACGCCGGGGCCGGCTACGGGGGCGGGCACCTCTTCCGCGACATCGTCGAGGGGCGTGAGATCGAGGTGGTGGTGGAGGCCGCCGACCGCTCGGTCGAGGCACGGGTGACCCTCGACGACTTCTCCTACGCCCGGCTCTTCACCACCCGGAGCGCCTACCGGAACTACACTGCCTATGTCAACACCCAGCCGACCCGGGTGAAGACGATCTTCTCCATCGAGGGGCTGCAGGGGCCCTGTCGGGAGGTATCGGTCAGCGGGTGCGGCGAGATCAATCCCCTCCAGAACGACCCGCTCGGGCTCGCGGTCCGTGCCGGGACGCCGGTCCTCCTGAACGGTTCGATCGGCATGGTGACCGGCGAAGGGACCCGGAGCACCCCGGCCCGGCCCAACCTCACGGTCATCGCCGACATGGCCGGGATGCAGCCCCGCTACATGGGTGGATTTAGAACTTCTGCCGGCCCAGAGTGCATCACGAGCCTCGGCGTCGCGATCCCGGTCCTCGACGACCGTCAGGTCGCCGGGCTCCGCGTCCTCGACGAAGAGATCCCCCTCCCGGTGGCCGACATCAACACCCGGGCCGTCCTCGGGGAGGCGACCTACGCCGACGTCTGGCAGCGGCCCGACCGGGAGGTGACCTACTACCCCGAATGGTGCGAGGAGTGCTCGACCTGTGTTGTGGCCACGGTCTGTCCGACGGGCGCGTTCTTCCGCGAGACCGGTATCGACCCTGACCGCTGCCTTGCCTGCACCGCATGTCTTGCTGCCTGCCCGAACGACGCGTTTGCAGCCGGCGAGGGCTCGCTCCGGGTCAGGGGACGGCGGGTCCCGATCACCCTCCGCCAGTCAGGCCGGACGCTCGCCGAGGACCTCTGCCGGGACTTAAAAGAGATGGTCCTCGACCGCCGGTTCACCTTCACGGGAGGCGGTGTCCGATGAGGGAGAAGTACCTCCTCCGGTGCCCGGGATGCGGCCGGTCCTTTCCCGACCGCTACACCCTCGACTGTCCGTCGGGGTGCGACACCCTCCTCCGGACCATCTACGCCGAGCGCCGGCTCACCCCCCGGAACCTCCCCGGGGTCTTCCGCTACAAGGATTGGCTCCCGGTCGAGGGCCACCTCCGGGTCAATGCCGGCCCGGTCTCCTACGAAAGCGAGGGTCTCGCCCGGGAACTCGGACTTCTCCACCTCACCGTCACCTTCTCGGGCTACTGGCCCGAGCGGGGTGCGGGGATGGAGACCTGCTCCTTCAAGGAACTCGAAGCGCAGCCGACGGTCCTGCGCCTCCGGGAGAAGGGAGCCGGCGTCATCCAGGTCTCCTCGGCGGGGAACACCGGCCGGGCGTTCTGCCAGGTCTCGGGCCTGACCGGGGCCCCGGTCGTGGTGGTGGTCCCGACGGCCGTTGCCGACCGGCTCTGGACGACCGTCCCGGCAGAGAACGTCTGCCTCATCACGGTGGACGGGGACTACTCAGACTCCATAGCCTTCGGGCGGGAGGTCTGCTCCCTCCCGGGAATTGTCCCGGAGGGCGGGGCGAAGAACGTCGCCCGGCGGGACGGGATGGGGACGGTGATGCTCGACGGGGCTCTCGCCGCCGGCCGGCTCCCCGACTACTACTTCCAGGCGGTCGGGAGCGGCACCGGGGGGATCGCCGCGTGGGAGGCCGCGGAGCGAATGGTCGCCGACGGCCGTTTTGGTTCTCGCCTCCCGGAACTCCACCTCTCCCAGAACCTCCCCTTCGTCCCGATGGTCAGGGCGTGGGAGGCGGGGAGAAGGACGATCGTGGCCGAGGATATGCCCGATGCGGAGGCCTCGATAGCCCGGGTCTACGCCGACGTCCTCACGAACCGCCACCCCCCCTGGGAGGTCCGGGGCGGGGTCAGGGACGCCCTCGCTGCCTCCGGCGGGAGGATGTACGCGGTCGGAAACGAGGATGCCCGGAGCGCCGGGAGGCTTTTTGTGGAGACCGAGGAGATCGACCTCGACCCGGCCGCCGCGGTCGCGGTCGCGTCGCTCGCCCGGGCGGTGGAGAAGGGGTTCATCGACCCGGGGAAGCGGATACTCCTGAACGTGACCGGCGGCGGCTACGAGCGTGCGGCAGAAGACCTCGACCGCTACCCGGTCGAGCCCTTCCTCCGCGTCGCGGCCGGGGCGGTCCTCGACGGAGACCTCCGGGACGATATCGGTGCCTGGCTTGCGGAGCAGGAGGTGGCGGCCTATGCGTGAGGGCTGTGTCCTCGACCGCCTCGCGGCCCTCGGTGTCGATACCGTTGCGTCGCTCCCCTGCGACCGGACGCAGGACCTCTGCGCCCTGATCCCGGAGCGGTTCCGTGCAGTGAACCTCACCCGGGAGGAGGACGGCGTCGGGATCTGCGCCGGGCTCGCGATGGCCGGGGGGCAGCCGGTGCTCCATATGCAGAGTTCGGGGCTCGGGAACTCCTTAAATGCCATCATGTCGCTCACCGTCACCTTCGGCCTCCCCCTCCCCATCCTCGCGAGCTGGCGGGGGGTCTACCGGGAGGCGATCCCGGCCCAGGTGCCGTTCAACCGGGCGGTCCCGGAGGTGCTCGCTACGCTTGGGATCCCTTACACGGTCATCCGCGGTCCCGGAGACGAGGGATTAATTGATACGGTCGTCCGCGACGCCTACGATGCCATGCGGCCGCATGTGGGGC
>Ga0265294_10008993_pt1 | contig 11574 bp, 11 predicted proteins | sample MunlanPumphouse3_FD_192504 | JGI IMG/M metagenome (GOLD analysis project Ga0265294, IMG submission 192504) | Groundwater microbial communities from a municipal landfill in Southern Ontario, Canada - Pumphouse #3 | ecosystem: Environmental > Aquatic > Deep subsurface > Groundwater | place...
TTTCTAGCGGATCATTTCTATAAATCTGCTATGGTTCTCCCAGGTCAGGCTCCATGTCCTGTATCTCGATTCTTTTTATGATAAATTATGATAACTTATTTAAAGCTATGTTTTGGTCTTAATTTTTAAAAAATTATTCAGGAATTTTTTGGAAACCGGAAAAGGAATACAATTTCTCAGATAATGTCAGAAACAATGTTCGCATAAGAAACAGGAATAAAAGGCATTTGCAGCATGAACCTGATATAATATTTCCGAATAGTATAACTTATATATACATCGAAACTTATTAACAGAAAACCCTGTATGATGTCTTAAATAGCTCATTCATCATGAGCTGACTCATTGAGCAATTTATGCGCCGGATTATGGCTGGTTTACGGCTAATTTAATCACTTCGGGCTTATTGTTATCAAATCATTTTCGGGATTTATTCGTTCAAGCTCATCCGGTAATACTCTCCCGCTTGAAACAATTTAAATTAAATCTATCGAACCTTAATGGTGAGGACAACTTGGTTACAGAGACATTAAAAAAGCAAATTGACCGTTTCCTTCTGGCTTTCGGTTTTTCCCTTATGTTCGGGATAATGCTCCTTGGGCAGGAATTCAGGCAGGCTGTAGGAGAAGCAGTAGGGATCTTTATGGACCCCGTTCTCATGCTGGTCGGGGAGCAGAACTTCCATCTGATCCTTTTAGTCATGGCTGCCATCACTGCCATTTATGCATCCCTTATCCAGAAATATACCATGGACTGGGACCTGATGAGGAATACTCAGGAGCGCATGAAGGTTTTCCAGAAAGAGTTCCGGGAGGCACAGCTTTCTCAGAATACATATATGCTGAAAAAACTTGAAGACCAGCGTAAAGAGATGATGGAAGACCAGATGAAGATGTCCAAGCAGCAGTTCAAGCCCATGGCTTATATAAGTATTATCTCCCTGCCTCTCTTCATGTGGGCTTATTATTTCATCAGCGGGCACGAAGCGGCTACCATGGTCTTTCCTTTCTGGGGTGAGCAGCTTCTGACCACTTCAGCTATTGGTCCTTTCCAGCACTGGATCTACTGGTACTTCATCTCCTCTCTTGGAGTCAGCCAGCTTGTCAGGAAAGCCCTTAATATCGGTGGGGTCTGATGCAGATCACAGTGAGCGGGCTTCCAGGAAGCGGCACTTCCACTCTCTCAAAGCTCCTTGCTGAGTGTTATGACCTCGAGCTGATTTCTTCGGGGGAAATTTTCCGAAGAATGGCTAGAGAAAGAGGGATGAGCCTGGCTGAGTTCGGAGCCCTGGCTGAGAGAGACCCTTCCATTGACCTTGATATTGACAAAAACCAGAAAGCCATTATTCACAGCCGGGAGAATATTATTCTTGAAAGTCGGCTTGCAGGCCATATGGCTCAGGGAAGATCTGATGTGATTAAAATCTGGATAAAAGCCCCCCTGTTGACCAGGGTAAAGCGTATCCAGAGGCGCGAGAAAACGATCTCATTTGATGAAGAACTGAAAAAAACGGTTGAAAGGGAACGGTCCGAAACCCTCCGGTATAAGAATTATTATGGGATTGATATTACTGACCTGTCTATTTATGATATTGTAATTGATTCTGAAAAATGGAACCAGTACCAGACTCTTGATATCCTGAGGGTCGCTATTGACGCTCTTGTCGGGCCTGAGTGACTTTCACCGGCCCCTGAGGGAGTTTAAACAGGTTTTACATCAGCGCGGGTTTTTATCTTCCGAACACGGATATTATCTTGTGTGAACAGGGGGACATCCGTTATTCTGAAGCCTTATAAACACATACTGGTCACAGATCGCTAATTGAATATACCATACCCAGGAGTTTAAAATTACCATGTCATCCGCCGGCAAACTGCCATCAGAAGTTGAAAGAACCCTTGTCCGGAAGTCCGGCGCCTGGACAAATCCAGCCTACGGCTGTCCTCCGGAAAAGCGCCCCATCCATGAATATATTGAGAAGGGAGTTGTGAATATTGACAAGCCCAGAGGACCTACAAGCCATGAAGTTGCAGCCTGGGTAAAAGCCATCCTTGGCGTACACACGGCAGGACACGCAGGCTCTCTTGACCCTAAGGTTACAGGTCTTCTGCCAACACTGCTCGGAAAAGCTACCCTTGCCGTGCCAGCCCTGCGCCTCTCGGGAAAAGAGTACATCTGCCATTTGAAGCTTCACAGGGCTATGCCCCAGAAGCTGGTCCGCCAGGTATGTGAGGAGTTTACTGGCCCTATTTACCAGATGCCCCCTATCAAGTCTGCTGTTAAGCGCGTTATAAGGGTAAGGACAATCTACTATCTGGAAGTGCTTGAGATCGAGGGTACGTCTGTGCTCTTCCGTGTTGGGTGTGAAGCAGGGACTTATATCCGGAAACTCTGCCACGATATAGGGCTCGCTCTGGGCTGCGGCGGACATATGCAGGGGCTCCGCAGGACCAAAGCAGGTCCGTTTACGGAAAAGACGCTTATTACCCTCCACGAACTGAAGGATGCTTATGTTTTCTGGAAGGAAGACGGGGACGAGTCTGAATTGAGAAGGGTTATAAGGCCGATGGAATCCGCCGTATCCCACCTCCCCAAAATTATCCTGCGGGACAGTGCAGTGGATGCTATCTGTTCAGGAGCTTCCCTGGCAGTCCCTGGTATTACAGGTCTCGACTCTAATCTGGCTGAAGGAGAACTCACAGGGCTATTTACTTTAAAAGGGGAACTTGTTGCTCTTGCAAAGGCTAAAATGACCACTGAGGAGATCCTCAAAGCCTCTGCGGGTATTGCAGCTTCTCCCATCCGTGTACTTATGGAAGCAGGAACTTATCCAAGAGGCTGGACTAAAAAAGAAGAAAAGGTACAGCTCTGACCTTTCAAATTTCTCAATATCTCTTTTAAAGTTCTCTCTTCTTTCTTTCTCATTCTTTCCTAGAATAAGATTTATATATCACTATTCCGTTATGGTATAAGTCGTGCCATACGCTCTGTGCCGAGGTAGTCTAGTGGTAGGGCGCAAGCCTGGAAAGCTTGTGGGGCTTAGCCCCTCGGGAGTTCGAATCTCCCCCTCGGCGTCATGTTTTCTTATTTTGATATCACATAAAATTTTTCAGAATTTCTTTAGATATTTTCTGTATCACTTCAATTATTTTCTACATTTATTCCTGCGTTAATTTGTCTCCCATACCAGCTTTTTATCCTGACGGCATTCGCTTTTAGGGGGGGATAAACGCAGATATCCTTATATACTGGCAGCTGCATGTAAAGAAACTCATCAGTATATGCTGTAAAGAAGCTCCTATGAGAGCTGCTCCTGAATTACTCGCGTATTCTTAATGGGTATTCGGTCAGGGGCTACAGGATGCTGCATGCACTCCAATGGAGGAAGTATATGGCAGAAGAAAATAACAACGAAGAACTAAGGCATCTTGTTCGGATTATGAATACCGACCTGAAGGGGGCAAAGCCCGTAGAGTATGCTCTTACAGGTCTTCCCGGAATCGGGAGACGCACTGCAATCCTTATTGCTAAGGGCGCAGGTGTTGACCCCACTGCTACACTTGGATACCTTCCGGACGAGGAAGTAGCCAAACTCGACGCTGCAATCGGAAAATTCGAAGAGATTGTCCCTAGCTGGATGCTTAACAGGCAGAAAGACCTCACCACCGGACAGGACAAGCACCTGCTCGGAACAGACATCCTGCTGACATTCAGGGAAGATATTAACAACCTGAAGAAGGTCCGTGCTTACAGAGGACTCAGGCACGAGAGAGGCCTTAAGGTCAGAGGGCAGAGGACAAAATCCACAGGCCGCCGCGGGTCAACTGTCGGTGTGAGCAGGAAGAAGTAATTTTTCGGTTGGTGATTTGAAATGGCATATCCAGGTAAAAAAAGTAAAAGTTACGAGACTCCTAGGCACCCCTGGCAGGAAGCCAGGATGGCTGCTGAAGTCCAGCTCGTGAAGGCATACGGCCTCAGAAACAAAAAGGAAGTCTGGAAAGCAGCAAGTATGCTCAGGATGTACAGGTCCGAAGCAAGGAAACTTCTTGCACAGGTAGCTTCCGGAGGACAGGAAGGGGAACTTGAGGGGCACTACGCAACCCAGTCCGAAGAAATTCTTTCCAAGCTCATCCGCTATGGCATTATAAAAGCTGACGCCAACGTTGACGATATTCTCTCTTTAAAGACCGAAAACATCCTTGAAAGGAGGCTCCAGACCCAGGTTCTCCGCCTCGGGCTTGCAAGGACTGTTATTCAGGCACGCCAGTTCATTACCCATGGCCACATTGCAATTAACGGCAGAAAAGCTACAATTCCGGGAATGCTGGTCTCAAAAGAAGACGAGATGCATATAGGATACTATGGAAGTTCTCCTCTTATGAGTGAGTCCCACTCTGAAAGGCCTGTCCAGGTCGCATCCTTCCTTGCAGACAGTGCAACAACCCTTAAGGCTGCTGCCGAGGCAAAGCAGGCAAGAGAAAGACCTCCTGAGAGAGGCGGCGGCAGGAAGAAGAGAGGCAGGAGGAGATAAACATGGCAGATATGAAATGGGCTGTAGCTCACATCAAATCCTCATTTAATAACACAATTATTACAGTAACAGATATCACCGGGGCTGAAACTATTGCCAAGTCCTCTGGTGGTATGGTGGTAAAGGCTGCCAGGGATGAAAGCTCTCCTTACACTGCCATGCAGATGGCAGGCCAGCTTGCTGACCAGCTCAGGGACAAGGGCATTAACGGGATCCACATCCGTGTGAGAGCTCCCGGAGGAAACAAGCAGAGAAGCCCTGGACCCGGCGCACAGGCTGCAATCAGAGCTTTTGCAAGAGCAGGAATCCGTATTGGCAGGATCGAGGACGTGACTCCTGTCCCGCACGACGGAACCCGTCCAAAAGGCGGAAGGCGTGTATAATAAAAATTGTTCAGAGAATTCTTCAAAATTCTCTTTTTTTAATGTGTTCAAAATTCAGGGGAATTAAGGTATATGACGATGGAAGTAGACATTCTGGAGTTATCGGACAGATCTGCAAAGTTTGTGCTGTCCCGGGTAAGCATGGCTTTTGCTAACGGCGTACGGCGTGCCATGATCGCCGATGTACCCACTCTTGCAATCGAGTATGTAAACCTTTACGACAATACCTCCGTGCTCTATGATGAACAGCTGGCTCTCCGTCTCTCCTTAATCCCGCTTGTAACGGATATAGAGACGTATATGCCTCAGGCTGAGTGTGAGGTCTGCGGAGGAGAAGGCTGCCCTGCCTGCGAGGTCTCCTTAACCCTCAGTGCAGAAGGTCCTGGTACCGTTTATTCGCGTGACCTTATCTCTTCTGATCCCAAGATCCAGCCGGCAGATCCTAATATCCCGATTGTTGAGCTGAAAAAGGGACAGAAGCTCGTGCTCGAGGCTATTGCCCATATGGGCTACGGCAGAGACAGCGTAAAATGGCAGGCAGGCGTTGCCTGTGGCTACAAGAACGTACCTGTTATAACCATTGAGAACTGCGATGCCTGCGGACACTGTGCGGCAGAATGCCCTAAAGGCATTATCCGGGTTGAAGAAGCAGGAGCAAGGATTGCTGAGGACGACCTTATAAAATGTTCCCTCTGCAGGCTCTGTGAACAGGTATGTGACATTAACGCTATAAAAGTGGACTTCTACGAAAACGCTTTTGTTTTTACCATGGAGTCCGATGGTTCATATACTGCTAAAGACCTTACCATTAATGCCGCAAACGTCATTAAAGGTAAAGCCGAGGAACTTCTGGCAATTCTGGACCAGCTCTGAACCCCTGGTTAAACCAGAGAGTTCAAACCGATTTTTTCGGAGCCTATTTTCTGGTTCCGGAAAACTCTCTGCATAGAGAATTTTCTTTACATGATTACTTCAGAGACCATTTCTTTTATTGCAGGATCTCTCGGCAATTATTGTCAGCGTCACTCATGACTCGAAACGTTTATATATTATCCATGATATTGTGAGGAAGTGCAGGGCGCAAGGCGCGCCATAATTCACAGGAAAACACGATGCGAGGGTTGCCCAGCCAGGTCAAAGGCGCTAGGTTGAGGGCCTAGTCTTGTAGGAGTTCGTGGGTTCGAATCCCATCCCTCGCACCAGATTTCTTAATTCTGTTTAACTTAAAATCAATGTATTTTAATAAAAAAATTTTTAAAATCATTAAAGCCAATTCATTTGCTTAATCGAAATGCGAGGGTTGCCCAGCCAGGTCAAAGGCGCTAGGTTGAGGGCCTAGTTTCGTAGGAATTCGTGGGTTCGAATCCCATCCCTCGCATCCAGACTTTTTTCTATATCTATCAGAAGTTTATGTTATTTTTTCTTGTAATTTTACAGAAAAATTACTGCCAATCCTTTTGTTTCGATTTAATAACGAGTTGATCCTAAAACTCAAAATTGCTCCTCAAAATCTCGAATTCATGATACTCAATCGATTTTCGAATCATGAGCTATAATTCTGAAACTTTCATTATTTGAGAATAAAATTGGTTTTGAGATGAGCTCAGCATGTGATTCATTTGCCTTTGAGTTCAAAGTTAAATTACAAGGTTTTTCAGACTGAGTTTGCTGTTACACTAAAATCTTCTTTAGGCATACCAATATTTAATTTTGGTATTTTATTTGATTGCGATTTTGAAATTATGTTCCATAATTACCTATAGTTTATAGGTTTACATATGAAAATTAACAATCTATCATACTAAATTTCAATGAAAATTTGTTCAGTATTTTTCAGTATTTATATTTGTTGTGGAATTTATCCACACGTTAACAGCTTTTAACCTGATCTATAGTTAGTTAATTTGCTAAAACAGCACCGTGAAAAATATTTTTATTTCCAATGCCAACCTGCCGAAAGCAGGTAAAAAGCTTCTAGTATTTTGAATAGTACAGAAATTTCAATCACAGATATTTTTTCGTTATTGCTGCTACAAATATTGTAACAATACCTCCGAATAATGCAAGAATACTACCAGAAAAGATTTGTGGCCAAAATGCATTGGAGCCGATCGTTAACTGGAAAGGAGGTGATGTACTGGGTCTAAAATCTGTATCACCTGTATACCTTGCTCTTATAATGTGCGAACCAAATTGAAGAGATGAAGTATCCAAAGTTGCCTGTCCATCTGTTAAGTCTTTAATTCCATTTTCTATAGGGGTTGATCCTTCCATGAAAATAATTTTGCCTGAAGGGTATTTTGTTCCTTGCGATGTTGTATTTACTTTAGCTATAAGCGTTATGGGTTTCCCAATTAAAGATTGAATTAGATATTGATCGAATGAAGAAGATATGGAAGTTGTGGTTTCTACTCTGGATTCTTGAAAAGAACCTATAAACTGGCCTATACCAGAAGGACGATTTCCTACAAACACTCTGCTGGGGAGAACAGTGTTAGTTGTGGTGTTAATTACAGAGACACTGCCAGAATCGTTTTCGCTACCTGCAGTTGTTACATACACCCACTTTCCATCTTGTGCGATCGAAACTCCACAGGGATTCTCATCTACAATTATATTTTCGGTGACCATATTTATGGTTGTATTAATTACAGAGACAGTGCCAACGTATTTGCAATGGTTTGCCACGTATACCTTTGTTCCATCAGGAGTAACTGCAACACCGGCGGGATATTTTACTACTTTCACAGTGGCTGTAACATTGTTTGTAACTGTATCGATTACAGAGATATTGTCGCTACCTTGGTTAGTTACATATACTTTTTTCCCATCCGGTGAAACCGCAACTCCATAAGGGCTGGTTCCTACCTTCACAGTGTCTATAACATTGTTTGCAGTCGTATCGATTACGGAGACAGTATTATTGCCACTATTTGCCACGTACACCCATTTTCCATCAGGTGTGATTGCAACTCCAAAAGGTTTAGGTCCTACATCGATCTCGAAAATAGTATTGTTTATAGGGTTAATTGCGTAAACCTTTTCGGTCACATAGCTTGAAACATATAGCGTTTCATCTTTAGCTATCGCAACTCCAAAAGGTTTGATTCCTTTGCCTTCGTCTACAAGCCTTGTTGTAACCTCGTCGGTACCTGTGTTGATAATAGAGAAAGTGTATCCAAGATCATTGTCATTGCCATAGTTTGTTACATATACCCTTGTTCCATCATGATTGACTGCAACTCCTACAGGATTATTCCCTACAGGCACAGTGGAAATTACCTTATTAGTTGTTGTGTTAATTACCGAAACATCATTGGTTTTCTCATTTGGAACATATGCATATTCAGCAGACGAGTCACTTTGTAAAGAGGATACCGGTTCTATAAATGAAAAAAGAATTAAAAATAAGAGAATAATAGTTGAAGCCAAAAGTAGGGAATATGTTTTATTTTCTTTTTTCATTTATTTCCTCGCCTCTCTATGTAACACCTGGATATCTAATTTAATATAATATTTTTGTAATTAATATTCGGATACTTAATCAATAGTTTAAAATAGTTGAGTTTTTGTGCTAATTGGTTAATTTATGCGATATGTATGTTTCTATATATGTTTTAAATCAATGAATTCTGATCCGTTTAAATAATCATAGTAGAAATAATTGTCAGAAACTCGGTTATTCATTAATAGTCATTCTAAATTATGAGTGAAGTAAGAACAGGAGATTTATAGGGTCATAATGAGGCATTAAAAGAGGACTGATAACGTTATAAGTAAAGGGTTGTTCAAGCCAGTTCAAAGGCTCAGGGTTGAGAGCCTGGTCTCGTAGGAGTTCGTGCGTTCGAATCGCTTCCCTCGCATCTGGACTTTTTTCTATATCTCAAAAGTTTATATGTTTTTTCTTGTTTTCTCTCTTGTTTGTCCTGACTTCGTTTTTCTTTCAAATCTTGGAACTCATTAGAAACTAAAATTGAGTGCCTAAAACAGTAATTATTTTAATAATGTTAGCATTTGCCTAAATGTAGGAGTACATCTAAAATGTCAAAAAATAATTAATCTTTTCGCTATACTTCTAATAGCTCATTTGGTTAGTAAAAAAATTGAAAAAATTCAATGAAAAATATCAGTAATACTTTCTCAAAAATTTTATTCGGGGCAACTTTGTGATGAGATGTATAATTCAAAATGTTTGTTCTCTTAGTACACGTCTTTATAAGTTAGAAAATCATGAGTAAAAATTAACCTGCTTGTTGATTTTGACTGCAATGGTTATGTTATTATGGAAAAAATGAAGATAAAAGTGATTCGATCAGTAATTGTACCATTACTTGTATCTGCATTGATTCACATCTTTGCACTATCGGTGTTTATTTTTGATATTTTTCACATATTACCGGAACTTTTTGAAGTTCTTATGGTACTGATCAGTATATTTGTATACCCACTAGCCCCTATCTTTTACGGATTGCAGACGAAAGATCGAATAGGATCTGTTATAGTTGGAACGGTACCAATATTATGTTTGTTCTACGAATTACATCTAAATTCATTTATTGCTGGAAATGTTCCTGAAACAGAGCGGATTCTCGACATTTTTACTTATTTTGGAAGTTTGGCAATTATTGGCGGACTAGAAGGGTATTATGCATCAAAAGAGCAGTTTGATTCTCTTATCATTGCAGTAGTTCTTGCGATATTTTGGATAAGCATATTTCTAAACGGATTAGATTGAAAGTATTTGAGGTTTTGCCAAAATTGATAAAAATTCTCTAAAAGAAGAAAAATGGCACATAATCATTTATTTTGTCAAAAAATACATCAAATACCTTAAAAATATTGACATTAAATGGTATTGAATACTGAACCCATGAAGAGAACTTAAATAGCAATATGTATTTTTAGAAAAATCATATTTGGTATGATTTGCTATAGCAAATTGCATAAAACTATACATATTAATTATGTATTGATAATTTAAACTGGGGGTTTTCCAATATCACAAGATTAATAACCTCTTTAATGGAATTTATTTACATAAAATTGTGTTAAATTGATTTTAACTGGCTTTAGATAATTTTTTTTGTAAAAGACTTATTTCTATTGAATATTATTGAAAATAAAGGAATTTGGTGGATAATAGCAAAACCTCATTTTTTATAAAAAATGAAAGTGAGAGTATAACTATACTCTGAATTGTTACGAAATATGTTCAGATCAAGTCCATGTCAGTTAGATGCTTGCCAGATTTGAATACCAAGATTATGCATCAGATATATATTTCGTGTTGCTTCTCACCCGGAATGGTGCTACCAGAATTCAGGCAATCGGCTACGATTCAGGTCATTGAACTTGATTTTGTGAAAGCATATCTCTTTATCTCTTCTCTATACTCTTCTGCCATCTCAACATACTCTTCAGCATTTTCCTGTATAGCCTCAATATCTTCCTCGTTCGTTTCCCTTTTTACCGCACCCGGGACCCCAATAATAAGGCTGTTAGGCGGGAACTTCTTCCCCTGGGGCACAAGCGCGTTTGCACCGACAATTGAGTTTTTCCCTATCTCTGCCCCGTTCAGCACAGTCGAATTCATGCCTATTATTACATTCTCCTCTATTTTACACCCGTGCAGAACAGCCCCGTGCCCTACAGACACGTTGTCCCCAACCTGAACCCCATTTTCAGGGTCTGCATGGATAATAACGCCGTCCTGGATGCTTGTCCTGTTGCCGATCTCTATTTTGTTCTGGTCTCCCCTGATTACTGCATTAAACCATATGCTTGAATGGCTCCCTACCTCAACATCTCCTATTATGTCCGCAGAATCCGCAACGAAAGCCGTCTCAGCAATTCTGGGACTCATCCCTTTAAATCTCATTATCATCTTTATCCTCCACTTCTCAAGCTTTATCTTTTCTTGATCGTTTCTCTATGCGTATTGTTTATGTTATTTCTTAATTTTAGCTTCTGCTACACATTGTTTTCCCCACTTATTTCTGCATGCTTCAAAAATAGCTCCTGATTCAGGCTGCATAACGATAAATGAGATATGTGATAACAAGTATTATCAGAACAGGGCGGAGGTTTGTCCCTACTTCTGTATATTCTGCGTTCTTTTTTTCAGGCTTTTCTCGCTTGAGCATGTGGTCTATTATTGAACTGATTGAAGGGTCTGTCAGATATTCCTTTTTCCTGTACCTTAGCATGAGCACAAAATGTATTGCTGTTAGCACAAAAGCCAGGAAGAAAGCCGCAAGGCCATCTATTGAGATATAGCCTGTATAATTCAATGCTCCAATGGCTAAAAAAGAAACAAAATATACCGGTATTGAGCGCAAGAGTTCTTCTTCCACAATAGGGTCCAGTTTCACGCTGTGGCTCCTTACTATCGATCAGCATATGACTTTTAATTGTATACTTATTTCCCATCACTGCCTTAATTAATTTATGTTGCTCGTGCTCTTTCTCGTGATGATGGTGTCCTTTTCACTCCTCGAGGTTCTTCCCGGGAGGATAGTGTCCTTTTCGGTTGCTCCGCTCGCTCAAGAGGCCTAATTCATAAAGAGTATAAGCTAAACTCAAAAGACTAATCTGGAAGATATGATTTGGAAGGTACGGAGCGGACTTTTCTTAAGGGGCTAAAAAGAGTTAATCACGAAA
>Ga0265294_10008994_pt1 | contig 11571 bp, 12 predicted proteins | sample MunlanPumphouse3_FD_192504 | JGI IMG/M metagenome (GOLD analysis project Ga0265294, IMG submission 192504) | Groundwater microbial communities from a municipal landfill in Southern Ontario, Canada - Pumphouse #3 | ecosystem: Environmental > Aquatic > Deep subsurface > Groundwater | place...
TGACCGATCGCTCCGAGACATCGCACTCGGCAAGCGCGGACGCGGAGAGGAGTCCCGCACACTGCACCGGGTAGCCGATCGTCCCGTGCTCCTCGATACAGAGCGTCTTGAGTCCCTGCTCTGCGCAGGCCCGCGCGGCGGCGCTCCCGGCGGGGCCTGCGCCCACTACAACAACATCCCAGACCAGAGTACCATGCCTCGCAGACGTGAGTTCAGGCGGCCGGCTACCCGTCCTCTGTGTTGCGGGAGGCCGGCCAGATTTCAAACTATAATGGACTTACAGGGACATAAAAGGGGCTGGGTGAGGGAAAGCGGGTAGGACTGTAAACGAGCGTGCCCTCTCGGAGATCTTGTCTCTTCTCGTGTTGTCCCCGCTTGAATTATTCACCTGCCTGATGGTTGGCTGAACTCCGGGCAGAACACCCAGTATTCTTCTGGGCCCTGCAAGCCCTGGCACGGCTTTCCATCGGGTATCGCGCCTCTCCTCCTCGCGGAGACGGCGGCGGTACGTACCTGTCCTGCCCTCCGTCCCATAGATGCGTATTTGACGGATCATGCCCCAACTAATACGAAATGGCTGATATACGGGAGTTCAAGTGGAAGCAGTGCCTGGTTGTGCGCGCCGACGTCAAGATGAGCTGCGGCAAGAAGTGTGCGCAGATCGCCCATGCCGCCATCGGGGCCTACGAGAAGGCCGACAAGATCTCAAGGAAGGCCTGGCTTGACGAGGGGCAGAAGAAGGTAGTGTTGAAGGCCTCGGCCGAGCGGCAGCTCTTTGAACTCAAGACTATCGCAGAGCGGGCGGGTATCCCGGCATCGATCATCCAGGACGCCGGGATGACCGAGATCCCGCCGGGGACCGTGACGGCCCTCGGGCTCGGGCCCGCCCGTGCTGAAGACCTCGACCGGATCACCGGCGACCTCTCCCTGCTATGATGCTCTCACCCTATCCCCTGGAACAGGACCTCGGGATGCGCTACTACGCGTCCGATGCCCCCGGTATCGGCGGTCGGCTCCGTTCAAGCCCCGAGGACTTCATCGTCGAAGAGGTACCGCTCCCAATCAGCGATCCCGATGGCCCCTATCTCATCTGCCGGCTCACCAAGACGAACTGGGAACTCCAGCGAGCGGTCAAGGAGATCGCGAAACGGCTTGGCATCAGCCACCGGCGGATCGCCTGGGCGGGGACCAAGGACAAGAACGCGGTGACCACCCAGTTCATATCGATCTACGATGTCTCGCCCGAAGCGGTCGGGCAGGTGCATCTCGCGGACATCACGCTCGAGGTCGTCGGGCGGTCGCAGCACTCGCTCACCCTCGGGGGCCTTGCGGGGAACCGGTTCGATATCACGATCCGGGACTGCATCTCAGAGGACCTTGCCGGGCGGGTGCCGGCGGCGACCGCGGTCGCATCGCTCGGGATACCGAACTACTACGGGCTGCAGCGGTTCGGTGTCGTCCGGCCGGTCACCCATCTCGTCGGCGAACGGGTTCTCAAGGGCGATTACGAAGGCGCTGTGGTCGCTTACGTGGGCTGGCCATACCCCCGTGAGTCCGAAGCGGCGCAACAGGCCCGGGCCCACTTCACCGAGACCCGGGATCCCCGGGCGGCGCTCGCCGACCTCCCCGTCCAGATGACCTACGAGCGGGCGATGGCAAACCACCTCGTCGCGAACCCCGGCGACTACGCCGGTGCGCTCCAGGCCCTCCCCCCAAAACTCCTCTCGCTCCTCGTGAGCGCGTTCCAGTCGTATCTCTTCAACTGTACGCTCTCCTCGCGTATCGAGGCCGGACACTCGCTGATCGAACCCGAGATCGGCGACCGGTTGCTTTTCTTGAACGGTCGCGAGGATATCGTTTCCGCCCGAAACCGGCAGGCGGCCCTGATGCAGATCCGTCGCGGCCGGTGCAGGATCGCCCTCTTCATGCCTGGCGCAGAACCGGTGACACCGCACGGGCCGATGGACGAGATCATGCAGGATCTGATGCAGAAACATGGGATCAGCGCCGTGGACTTCGAGCGCGTCTCCCGGTTCGTGAAGACTGCGTTTGCCGGGGCTCTCCGGCCGATCAGTCTCTCGACCGACGTGCAAGCAGACGTATCGGAGACGAGCGTCCGGCTCCAGTTCACGCTCCCCCCCGGTCATTACGCGACGACGGTCTGCCGGGAGTACATGAAGGCGGACCCTTACATGATGATATAAAAGAACGGGGCCTCTAGGCCCTGTAGAGTACATCCCACTCGGTGACCAGGTTGCTCCCGCACATATAGTGGCGTTTCAAGGAGAGCCTGAACATCTCTTCTTCGGTCTCGATGTGCATCCCGCCGACGAGCGACGGAGTATCGGCACCGCCGACGATGAACGGCAGGTGGATAAGGCGTATCTCGTCCACGAGGCGGTGATTCAGCATGGACCAGTTCAGCGTCGGCCCCCCCTCGATCATCATCCGGCGGACGCCGTAATCTCGTGCCAGGATCTGCATCAGTTCCGGCAGGTCGACCTCGTCCGCTCCCGCGACAATGACGTCGACGCCGGTTGCCCGGAGCCGGGCGACCCTCTCCGGCGGCGCAGCCTCACTGACGGCGACGACTGTTCTGGCATCAGACCCGAGAACGTTCGCATCCGGCGGGATATTCGCCTGGCTGTTCGGGATGACCCGGAGCGGGCTCTTCCCCTCGACCAGCCGGACCGTCAGGAACGAGTTGTCGATCCGGATCGTGTTCGCTCCGACCATGATGGCGTCGTAGACCGCCCGTGTCTGGTGAAGGAGGATCTCGGTCTCAGGGGCCATATATTTCATGAGGATCTTGCTTGAGGCTCCGCGCTTCAGGGTGAGCTTCCCGTCGACGGTGATCTCCGACATCATGAGGACATGTGGCCTATCATTATCTGGCATTGAGTTCCCTTGTGATCTATCTGGCGGGAGCGTTTATGAATCTGGTGATTCCCGAATGTATGCAAACGTCCCGTTCTGGATGGTATGCGGTGCCGGTCGGGTGGACAGACTGATGGCGGTCGATGATCGGCCCCGGTTGGGGGAGACCAGGTCGGTTTTATGCCGGTCAACTTTCTCCACGCAAAGGTTAAACCCCTTACGGGCAGATAAAGTATGCGATGAATATAACCTCTCTGCGGCCGAAATTCATCAAATATACGGAGCCTATCGCGTCATTTTTTGCACGCCTGGGTGTTACGCCAAACCAGGTCTCGCTGCTCGCCATGCTCTTCGGGTTTGCCTGCGCACTTGCCTTCACCCAGCGCTACTTTCTTGCAGGTGCCCTGCTGCTGGTCGTCTCGGCGGTCCTCGACCTGGTAGACGGCAGCGTCGCCCGGAAGAACCATACAGAGAGCAAGTTCGGGGCTGTCTTCGACTGGGTCGCCGACAAATACGTCGATGCGGCGGTTATCCTGGCCGTAGGGTTCTCCGGCATTCCTGTTGTCAGCCACCTTATAGGCGTCCCGGCGATCGTCGATTTCGGTATCGTGGGGCTGGCGCTCTTCGGATCCTTGATCAACACCTTCATCAAACCGGTCACGTATGCGGAGATCGGCTATAGCGAGAGGATCGCCGGGAAGATCGAGGACCCCCTCGAGGGAGTTGGCTTCTTCGGCAGGCCTGAGACGATCCTCGTGCTGGTGCTCGGCGGTGTGACCGGATTCATCTGGGTTGCGATCCTCCTCATCGCGGTCTGCACGAACCTCTCTGCAGTCCAACGGATCTTCTACCTTCACCGGCAGTATTCCTGAACCCAACCGGTCTTCTAGAATCGGATAACTCAAAAAAAGGCAGGCGCGCGGTCATCCGGGATTACGATCCGGTGCCGCTCCTCTCCTGCTTTCCGATGATCTGCTCTACCTCGCTCCTGTAGAGGTGGTAGAGGCCGTCGGCAAGGGTGCCGAGTTCGGGGAGAATCCGAAAGAGGGCGTAGGCGAGGACCACGAGAAAAACCAGTGCCCCGATCTCGGCCATGACGTTGTGCGCCCAGAAGAAACTCTCGTACCCGATCTCACCGTTGCTGGCGATCTCTGAGAGGTATGGGAACCACTGCTCGGTGTATGCCGAGACCACAAAGACGTTTCTTACGATATTCAGGATGTAGATCGTCGGGAAGACCATGAGAAACCCGGCAAGTTTCTGCTTCGGTGTCGAGCGCACGCCCCAGGCGACCCCGAGCATGATCGCGATGCTCTGGATGCCGGTGCAGGCGAGGATGATCTCGGTCCGGAACCCGTTGCGCTCCATCAGGTTCCAGGTCTCGAAGTTCACGGGATACCCGACCGCCGCCAGCGCCATGGACGTCTGTTCTGTGACCGTCGCGATCAGCCAGTCCCCGAGCGCCGGTATGTAGCCGAAGGGGGCGTATATCAGGAACGCTATGGCCGCTATCGTCGAGAGCTGCATCACCCGTGGATCTTCGCGAAGCAGATATTTCGCGGTGATATAGAGGAATGGGACTGAAAGCAGCGCTATCGCCGGGTACATGAAGTTATTGATGGAGAAGTAGTAGGGAAGCTCGAGGAAGAGGTATCCGACGATGCTTGCCCACCCGGCGACGGCGAAGTACTTCCGGAACCGACCAGGTATCAGGAAGGCGAGAAAGCAGATGCAGGAGATCAGCACCAGGTAATCCTTCATCCATTATCGTTCGGCGTACCCGACATTAAATCATTTGTGCGCGGATTCGGTCGAGCTTCCCCGGTCGCACAGTCACGGTCGCCCGGGTGACCGGGTGGGTGCCTATCCCTCCACCCGGTCACTCCCACAAGTTAATTTCGATCGGTATCCCATTCATTATAATGATGTTCTGTCCCCAGTGCAAAGGTCTGATGATATCGTCCGGTGGTCAGTTGAAGTGCAAGAAGTGCGGGTACATCCGGGATATCGAGGTGGACGACCGGTTGAAAAAGACGGACAAGCGCATCGAGAAGGAGATCACCATCGTCGACGAAGAGGATAAGATAGCAACGCTCCCGACGGCGACCATCAAGTGCCCCGAGTGCGACTGCACAACAGCATTCTGGTGGCTGCGCCAGCTGCGGGCGGCAGATGAGAGCGAGGTCAGGTTCTTCCGCTGCACCGCCTGCGGGAAGACGTGGCGCGAGTACGATTAAGCAGAAGCCGTATTCCTAATTGCCCCTCCGGGGCCTAACCTTCCTTCTGGCTGATGTGGCGCATGCCGCTCTGGCATCCTCCCGGTCATAGATGAGGAGCCCTCCCTTTCTGAGCCGTCCTTTCCCCTCGATGCCGCCGCCCGCCATCCTTCATCACGGGGTGTCACGAGCGGTCTCGTGGCCGGTGAAGCTCCCGATCCGGATTCGTATCTGGGGGTCCCGGTCCCGTACGAGTTCTTCGCCGGGATGTCCGGTATGCTGTGGCGGCCACTTCCCGGTACCGCACCGGGATATCTGCGTCATGATGCGGTTGATCTCGTGAGCGCACCCCGGATTACCTCTATTCCTGGCACTGCCGCCGGAAAACCGGTTCGTCTGGCCGATCCCGGGTGCGGCAGCCCCGCTCCCCCCTCGCGCAGTCTGTCACCACCTCCATCCCGGAGCGCGCCCATCCCGCCCTGGAATCGGCACCATATCCAGCTCCCCGGAGGCGGATACGCCATATTCCCCGAGATATTCTCCCACGCATACAACCCCCGCCTCTCACGTCGAAGTTCCGTCGTCCACCCCCAAAGAGCACTCTTTTCTGCCTGATCCACCCCGTCGACCATAATGTTGATATACAATATACATTATTAATAATGTAGAATAGGAGTTAGTCAGATGGCTGAAAGTTTTAACGTCAGACTCGAGGAGGCGAAGTACTACACTCCCGAGGCCAGCTGCAAGGAGCACTCCTGGATCGGCGACTACAACCGGACCTATCAGGAGTTCCTTGCGAACCCCGACCTGTTCTGGGAGAGCGTTGCCAGGGAATTAGAATGGTTCCAGCCCTGGGACCAGGTGAAAGAGTGGGAGTACCCGTACGCAAAGTGGTTCATCAACGGGAAGCTCAACATCACCCACAACTGCCTGGACCGCCACGCTCACAGCCAGCGGCGCAACAAGGTCGCGATCATGTGGCGGGGGGAGAACGAGGACGAAGAGCAGACCTACACCTACCGCCAGCTTCTGCAGGCTGTCAGCCAGTTCGCAAACGGTCTTGCGCGCCTTGGCGTCGGGAAGGGCGACCGGGTCTGCATCTACATGCCGATGGTGCCCGAGCAGATCGTGGCGATGCTCGCCTGCGCCCGTCTCGGCGCAATCCACTCGGTCGTCTTCGGCGGGTTCGGCGTCAGCGCACTCAACCAGCGCATCAACGGCATCGAAGCGAAAGTGGTCGTCACCGCCGATGTCGGTTACCGGCGCGGCAAAACGATCCCGCTCAAGAACATCGTAGAGGAAGCGGTCGTCAACGCGCCCTCCGTCGAGCGGATCGTCGTTCTCCGGCGTGACAATGAGAAGCCTGTTGAACTCCACCCCGAGATCGAGGTGGACTACTACGAGCTGATGGACGGCGTGGAACGCGAGTGCCCGGCCGAACCGATGGACTCAGAAGACCCGCTCTTCATCCTGTATACGAGCGGCACCACCGGATCTCCGAAGGGTATCGTGCACACCTGCGGCGGCTACAGTGTCGGGACCTACTACTCGATGAAGTACGTCTTCGACGTCAAGGACAGCGACGTCTACTGGTGTACCGCCGACCCTGGCTGGATCACCGGCCACAGTTACTGCGTCTACGGCCCGCTCCTCAACGGTGCCACCTGCTTCATTACGGAGGCAACCCCCGACTACCCGAACCCGGGCACCTACTGGAACCTCGTCGAGGAATACGGCGTCACGATCTTCTACACCGCCCCGACCGCCATCCGGATGTTCATGCGGGTGGGTGAAGAGTGGCCGAACCGCTACAACCTCTCGTCGCTCCGGGTTCTCGGCTCCGTCGGCGAACCGCTCAACCCGGAGGCGTTCGAGTGGTATTACCGCATCATCGGCAAAGACCGGTGCCCGATCATGGACACCTGGTGGCAGACCGAGACCGGGATGCACATGGTGACCACGATGATCGGCGAACCCATGCGCCCGGGATTCGTGGGGAAACCGATCCCGGGCGTCGTCGCGGATGTCGTCGATATGTCAGGCAATTCGGTACCTCCGGGCACAGGCGGCCTCCTGGTCATCAAGGAGCCATGGCCGTCGATGATGCGGACGATCTGGAACGACGATGAACGGTATTGCAAGTACTGGAACACCGTCCCGGGCTGCTACACCGCGGCGGACCTCGCGGTGAAGGACAAGGACGGCTACATCATGGTCATCGGGCGGTCCGATGATCTGATCGTCGTCGCCGGGCACAACATTGGCACTGCGGAGGTCGAGAGCGCGCTCGTCTCCCACGAGGCGGTGGCGGAATCAGCGGTCATCGGCAAACCCGATGCCCTGAAGGGGAGCACCATCAAGGCCTTCGTCATCCTCAAAGATGGGTGCGAGCCCGGTGAGAAGTTGAAGAACGACCTCGTCTACCATGTCCGGATGACGCTCGGACCCATCGCCATACCGTCCGAGATCGAGTTCGTCCAGTCGCTCCCCAAAACCCGGAGCGGCAAGATCATGCGCCGGGTCTTAAAAGCACAGGAACTGGGTATGGACCCCGGGGACATCTCGACCCTGGAAGAATAACTTACCAACCCTTTATATACTCTTTTAAATATGTTATAAATATGAATGAGCGTAAACCAGAGGAGTCCCTCAAGATCGAAAATATCGTTGCTTCGGCGAAAGTGACGGATTCTCTTGATCTCCCCTCTCTTGCCTCCCAGTTGAAGGACGCGGAATACAATAAAAAACGTTTTCCCGGCGTCGTTATCAGGATGCAGGACCCGAAGATTGCCGCGCTCGTCTTTGGCTCCGGAAAGGTTGTACTGACCGGTGCCAAGAACATCGACAGCCTCACGAGGGGTCTGCAGATCCTCGGTGACCAGCTGCGGGCGCTCGGTATCGATATCCCGCCACCCGAAGAACTGACCTATAAGGTTCAGAATATCGTCACCTCCGCAGACCTCGGGACACCGATCAACCTGAACAAGATTGCTGTGGGGTTCAACCTGGACAAGATCGAGTACGAGCCCGAGCAGTTTCCCGGGCTCGTTTATCGGCTCGACGACCCGAAGGTGGTTGTCCTCCTCTTTGGGTCCGGCAAACTGATCATCACCGGCGGCAGGGTGCCCGAGGACGCCAGGCGGGCGGTGCAGCGGATCCTCTCCGAACTCACCAACCTCGGACTCATCTGAACCCTACATTCTCGTTTTTTTTACCGTAAGGGCCATCAGGGCTATCGGTTTTACCCATAAGGGCCGCCAGGGCCGCCGGTCTTCACCCATGAAATCTGCCGGTTCCCCGGATGCGCTCAAAATGGAATTCGATGGGCAGAAATGGAGGGAGCTCCGCCGCTCCACGCCGGTCACTTCCAGGCGAGGATCTCCGGTCTCCAGGCCCCCTATCCTTTTTCATGGAGAACGCTCTCACTGTCGGTGAAAATGCGATCCTGTTGAGAATGGATTGTTCGTATCCTTTCAATGCTCCTTTGCATCTCTTAAAACAAGCACAATCGAAAAATCTCTCATTGAAATAATAATATTTTTATAGTCAGATTTAAAACACTAGATACTATCTAAGTGGTGAACGGATGAGGTCAGACAAGGTACGATATTTTACGCCACGTGATGAAGAACTCGCCGAACTCCTGATCGGCATCGGTATCAAGCGAAATGTCTCTAAAGTGCTCGTATACCTCGCAAACATCGATGAAGCGACGTCCCGGGACATCGAGCGGGGCACCGATCTCCGCCAGCCCGAAGTCAGCATTGCCATGCGCTACCTCAAGGAGTGCGACTGGGTGGATACCCGTGAGAGCAAGTCGGAGAGCAAAGGGCGGCCGGTGAAGATCTATACGCTTTCCCGTCCGATAACGGAGATCATGGATACGATCGAGAAAGAGAAGAAGAGGGAAGCCCGGCACCAGTTAGACCTTATCCAGAAGATGCGGGAATGCATATTACAATGATACGACGCGGCACCCCTTCTCTTCACCGACAATAACTGTTATTCTTTCTCCATATGCGGTGAACAGGCCGCACTCAAGCGCACCCGGGATGGCGGCTATTGCTGCCTCCAGGCTTTTTGGGTCTGCAAGAGCCCCGAAGTCGCAATCAACGATGAAGTTCCCGTTATCGGTGACGACCGGGCCATCCTTCTTCACGCCGTCCCGGAGGGCCGGAGCGGCACCGAGTGCGGCAAGGCGCCGGAGGACTCCTGCAGAGGCAAACGGGAGCACCTCGACCGGGACGGGCGCGTTCAGGGTCTCGACCATCTTCGTCGGATCGACGACGATGAGCACCCTATCTGCCGCGTCGCAGACGCACTTCTCCCGGAGGTGCGCCGCTCCGCGCCCCTTGATCAGGTGGAGGGCCGGGTCAACCTGGTCGGCCCCGTCGATGGCGATATCGAGTTCGGGGTGCTCGTCGAGGCTCGTGAGCGGGATGCCGTACTGCCGTGCCCTGATGGCCGCCTGGTAAGATGTCGGGACGCCGACGATAGAAAGGCCATCTTGTACTATCCGCTCGCCCAGTCGCTCCATCGCAAAGAAGACGGTCGAGCCGGTGCCGAGACCGATGACCATCCCATCTTCGACCATCCCGGCCGCGTGGTAGCCTGCGTTCCGCTTCGATCCTGCCTGTGCTGTACTCGTGGATATGCTCTTCACCTTCTGATACCTGTGCCGTCAAAGATGCCCTTGAGGTCGTCTGCGGCGTCGAACGCCGTACAGTCGAGTGTGATCGGGGTTATCGAGATGTTGCCCTTCTGCACTGCATGGACGTCGGTCCCTTCCACCGCATCATCGCGCAGGGGCCCGTCGATCCAGTAGTAGGGGCGCCCACGAGGGTCGAGGCGCTCCTCCACGCCGGTGTGGAAGAGTTTCTCCGCAAGACGGGTGATCTCGTAGCCGCCGTGCACCGACGCCGGGATATTCACGTTGATGACGTCGGCCTTCTCCGGGAACCCGTCTGCGGTGACTCGCTCGCAGATATCGCGAACCACCCGTCGTGCATCGGAGAACCGGTCGGCGACCCGCGAGGGATCGTCGAACTTGTCGCCCTGGTCCTCCACCTGGAGCGAGAAGGCGAGGGACGGCACCCCCTGGTTGGATGCTTCGAGCGCAGCCCCGACGGTGCCCGAGGTCATGATGGACTCGTAGGAGAGGTTCTCCCCGATGTTGATCCCGCTGACCACAAGGTCGGGCTTCAGGTGCAGCGCAAACAGCCCGATGATCACGGAGTCGGTCGGTTTTCCGCCGACCGAGTATGCCGGCACCCCGTTCATCGTCACCCGGGTGACACGAATCGGCTCGAAGATAGAGATCGATCGCCCTACAGCGCTCTGCTGGGTGGCAGGCGCGACAACGGTGACATCGGCGATCGGCGCGAGCGCGTCGTATGCCGCCCAGAGGCCCACGGACGTGATCCCATCGTCGTTGGTGAGCAGAATCTTTGGCTTCATCCTTGTCTATAGGGATAGTCCCCGCGTATCAAATACTTGCCCGATCGTCAGGGTCAAATGTCTGGCAACCAACCTGTACTGCGATGAAGGCATTTCTCGCCGAATACTCCGTGTGCAACGACCCCGGGCTTGCGCTCGAGGGCGCTGCCATGCTCGCCACGCTGAGCGAGAGTTTTGAGAGGTGCGGCTACGAGGTTGTGACCCCGGAGGGGCCCGACTTCGAGGGCGAGATCCGGAGGCTCGCGCCGGGGTGCGACGTGGGGTTGGTCGTTGCGCCGGACCACCTCCTCTTCCGGTACACCCAGGCCCTCGAGCAGGTCACCCACAACGTCGGGTGCGGGAGCATGAATGCGGCCGTCTGTGCCAACAAACAGCGGTCGGCATCGATCCTCGCCCGGAACGGGGTGGCGGTTCCCCCTGATGCCGGGACCGGAAAGCGGGTCGTCAAGCCGATCATGGGCTGCGGGGCTCAGGGGGTCAGGCTGACGGACGAGGAACCGGGCGCCGGCGAGTTTGCTCAGGCGTACGTCGAGGGTGAGGCACTGAGCGTGAGCCTGGTAGTGAGCCGGGTGACCGGCAACGTCTGCGAGTTCTACTCGGGCACCCCCCCGCTCCTCCTCGCCGTCAATCGGCAGGAGATCGCCGTCGCAGAAGACGGCAGTTTCCAGTATCTCGGGGGTGAGACGCCCGTCCACCCCGACCGCGAGGAAGAGATCGTGGCCACTGCAGTCAGGGCGGTGAATATCCTCGGGTGCCAGGGGTATGCCGGGGTCGACGTGGTCGTTGGCGACCACATCTACGTGGTGGACGTCAATCCGCGACCCACGACCAGCATGGTCGGCATCGCGGCGATCATGGAGGAGGAGGTCGCCGATATCCTCGTCAAAGCGTCGCACGGCGAAGCGCTGGACGAAGTCCACCTCTCCGGGAGCGTGCGGTTCGATACAAGCGGGAGGATCAACCGGGTATGATCGGCATCGATATCGGCGGTGCGAACCTCAAGGTCGTCGACGATGCC
>Ga0265294_10008996_pt1 | contig 11571 bp, 10 predicted proteins | sample MunlanPumphouse3_FD_192504 | JGI IMG/M metagenome (GOLD analysis project Ga0265294, IMG submission 192504) | Groundwater microbial communities from a municipal landfill in Southern Ontario, Canada - Pumphouse #3 | ecosystem: Environmental > Aquatic > Deep subsurface > Groundwater | place...
CCTGTATGCAGTGTTATGCGCACAAGAGCAAACCCCTCATATTGTTTCAAGACCCTATAGTCGGTTAGAGCATTGCGACCTTCTTCAGCAGAGCAGACAGTGAATTTCTTCCTGTCTTTTTTATCCCTGCAGAGATTGGCTTCAATCGTTCCTTGTTTTTTTGGAAAATACCCCTTGGCAAGTGCAATATATATCTTGCTGGTCGTGTGTTCTTTGAATTGAGCTGAAAGAATCCGATGGCTTATACGATTACGTGCAACAACCATGACACCGCTGGTGTCTTTATCAAGACGATGCACAATCCCCGGACGTATGGCAGGAGAAAGCAACGTTGAAGCAAAATCTTCATCCTTATCACCCTCTTTATCCCATGCGTCCCCTATCTCAGAAGCAAATCCTTCTCCATAACGATACAACAGTGCATTGACCAAGGTATCTTCATAATTACCATTGGCTGGATGCACCACCATCCCTTGTGCTTTATTGATGACAAGAAGATCATCATCTTCATGGATAACAGAAAGTGCAATGTTTTGGGCTTTCAACCCCTCAAAAAACTCCTGACTATAGATGACAGTGATCACATCACCTTTTTTAACGTTCTTGCTCTTTTTAGCCATCTTGCCATTAAGGTAGATTTCCGTGGAAGCCTCACTGAGTGTCGAACGTCCTATCTGCTGGGTTTGAGACGCGAGATAGGCATCAAGTCGTACTTTACCTTCGACATCTTGAACTACAACTTCTACACGTCCCTTCCGAATTGCCACTATTTTGCCTGCACTTCACCGATGATGTAATCGGCAACTGAAATACCCAAGGAGAGCACCGAAGCAATGCCGCCTTGAATCAAAAGAGCATTGAGCGGAGTGCTGGCTTCACTAATCATGTTTGAAGACACGGCAACGTTATACGCCAGTGAAGAGACTGCCATGGTGATGACCAAGGATCCGAAAAAGAGTATTTCCCCTCTTCTCAGTTTATACGTCCACAGGGGAAACTCATTCTCTTCATATGGCTCATACGTAGCTAACGGTGTTCCTGTAATGGGCAGAAGAGAAAACACCAGAAACAACAACACCAAAAGTGCAATACGTCTATGCATCATTTGTACTCCCTTGGTCCAAATAATCGAGTTCCTATTCTGATTTGCGTTGCACCTTCTGCGATAGCCAAAGGAAAGTCAGAACTCATGCCCATACTGAGGGTTTTGAAACAGAGCTGGGGATAGCGCATCGTACAGACATCCTGCAGGTTTTTGAGATGGGCGAATGCCGTCCGGATCTCTTTTTCTCCTCCATGTAAAGGTCCCAATGTCATGAGTCCTTGTACAGACATGTTTGATAGGTCAGAGATGGTATCGAGCGCTTCATAGAGCGACCGTTCATCTTCAAATCCACTTTTATTCTCTTCTTCACTCGTATTGAATTGTAAAAGAATAGGAGTGACCTTTCCGATTGCAAGACTGGCTTCATTGATTTTCTGTGCCAATTTCAAGGAATCAACACTATCGATGGCATCTACCAGGGGAACGATTTTTTTTACTTTGTTGGATTGTAAGTGCCCGATAAGATGCAATTGCATGCCTTCAGGACGGAGAGAAGGAAATTTTTCCATTACTTCCTGTACTTTATTCTCTCCAAAAAGATTTTGGTTGCATCTAAAAAGTGAAAGTATCTCATCATAAGGATGGTATTTACTTACAGCCATCAAATGTATGTCACTCAAAAGCCTTCCGCTTTTTTCAGCAGCTGATGATAAATCTTTCAATATGTCGTCCAATCGTTCTTGTATGGTCATCGCACTGTCCTTGTCATCGATGTAAATTCTTGGCAGCCTGTTTCAGCTTGTTCTTACTCTTTTTGAGTCTGTCACGATAATCGCGAAAATTCATCCTCAGCAACTCAAATTGCAGCCGAGTCTCTTCATTAGCAGAAGTGATGGAGGGAAAGGCATTCAAGAAGTGCCTTGAGGTTTGTTCCAGACGAAGTTTCATTTCTTCGCGTTCAACATCAAATTTTGCTCGTAAGGCATCGAGCGAAGCAGAAGCACCTTGTACTCGTATAAGTTCAATACGTTCTTCAAGTTCCTTACCTTTTCGTTTGAATTCTGATAGTTGCTTTTGAAAGGAGGTCATTCTGACTACACTTGAAGTGGTGTCTACACATAATGAAACCAGAATTACTTTCGAAACAGGTTGTAACACCACTTGCGGAATCATGGAGACAAGGTTGACCACCAAAGGATGCACCCCATACAGAACCACTACTCCCATAATCCCGAAAAGTGTAGAATTGAGTAAGCAAACCCTTCCTCTGATGTTACCGAAATTCTTTGAATAATCCCAAAGTTTGGCATGAAAGAGTGTTTCCAATAAATAACTGGTCAGATATTCAAGGACACTGGTGCTGATCATTGCCAGGAAAAACACCAAAAGGGGCAACTCCTTTATTCCGGAAAAGCTTGATAATACTATCAAAGCACCAAACCCATAGATAGGAAGATACGGCCCATGGAGAAACCCGCGGTTGACAAACCGTTTCAAAGGAAACGAGCAGTAGATAACCTCACTGATATACCCAATGATGGAATATAGAAAGAAATATATGATTATCCGATCGAGTTGCATCCTAACCTCCGAGTCAGTTCACACTATACTCAATCCAAAGACACTGGGCAACTGTTGCTTTTCATATGGATATCCATCGTATCACCCAAAAAAAATAAGCGCACCCTTTAAAGGTACGCTTATGACCGGAGAGGGATTTGAACCCCCGACCAGTTGCGTGTAAGGCAACAGCTCTCCCGCTGAGCTATCCGGCCGACTTGAGAGAAGTTATCACAAAGGCCATTTACATGTCAACCATTACCAAGAAAAAACGCGTTTTTATATGGAAACAACCCCATCGAATGCTTTTGCATGCAATGGGGCTGCATCCTTTCAAATCACTTTTTCGGTAGATTGTTTGTATCCTTGAGCAAGACATCGTGAGCGCCTCCCTCAATGATGCTTGTCGAAGAAACCAAGGTAAGTTTAGCCTTCTGCTGTAGTTCACTGATGCTCAAGGCGCCACAGTTGCACATGGTGGAACGGACTTTGCTCAAGGAAACCTGAACATTGTCTTTCAACGGACCAGCGTAAGGAACATAGGAATCGACTCCTTCAACAAAGGAGAGTTTTCCGTCTCCACCGAGGTCATACCGCTGCCAGTTTCTTGCACGAGCGGAACCTTCACCCCAATACTCTTTCATATAGGAGCCTTTCACATTGACCTTTTCTGTGGGACTCTCATCAAACCGGGCAAAATACCTACCAAGCATGAGGAAATCAGCACCCATTGCCAAAGCAAGGGTCATATGATAGTCAAGGACTATTCCTCCATCAGAACAGATGGGGATATAAACACCCGTTTTCTTGAAATATGCATCTCGTGCAGAAGCTACTTCAATCAAAGCAGTAGCCTGCCCTCTTCCAATGCCTTTGGTCTCTCTGGTGATGCAGATGGACCCTCCACCGATACCTACTTTAATGAAATCAGCACCTGCTTCTGCAAGAAAGTCAAACCCTTCAGCATCGACGACATTCCCCGCTCCTACCTTTACCGTATCACCATAGTTCTTTCGTATCCATTGCAGCGTCTTTCTCTGATACTCAGTGAACCCTTCAGAAGAGTCGATGCATAAAACATCTGCGCCACTTTCTACAAGCTTGGGAACCCTCTGTTCAAAATCTCTTGTATTTATTCCTGCTCCAACGATATACCGCTTCTGGTTATCAAGAAGTTCATTAGGGTTTTCCTTATGGCTGTCGTAGTCTTTTCGGAATACAAAATATTTCAATCGATTTTCATCATCCACCACAGGAAGGCTGTTCAGCTTATGATCCCAGATGATGTCATTGGCTTCACTGAGCGTCACGCCTTCCTTGGCATAGACCAGTTGAGAAAATGGAGTCATGAAAGAATGTATCGGGGTGTCATTTTCCATTCTACTCGGTCTCCAGTCTCTGCTCGAAACCACTCCCATGAGCTTTCCATTGGGACTGCCGTCATCGGTGATGGCAATGGTTGAATGTCCAAGTTTCTTTTTGAGATCGATGATGTCACGTAAGCATTGATCTGGCCGCAGGTTTGAGTCACTGGGTACGAATCCTGCTTTGAAGGATTTCACCTTGGCAACCATGTCGCACTCATCTTCTATGCTCTGAGATCCATAAATGAAGCTCAATCCACCCTCACGGGCAAGAGCTTGTCCCATAGCTTCTCCACTTACCGACTGCATGATGGCACTTACCAAGGGAATGTGGAGGGTGATGGAAGGTTTTTCACCTTTTGCATATTTCACCAAAGGGGTATCCAAACAGACTTTTGAAGGGATACATGCTTCGCTTGAGTATCCAGGTACCAGCAGATACTCACTGAAGGTGTGGGAAGGTTCGTCAAAAAAATAGGCCATTCTGAAATTTCTCCTATCAGGTTATGGCAATTCATTTTCCACATTTATAGGGCTTTGTGCAAGAAGCATGCAACAAATATTCATTAATTTGTTGCATTACTTTCCAACAAGCATCTTGCATATATACTTTGGCTTCTTCCTTTGCTCAAACCATCTATTGTTGACGAATTTATGCAACACGATACTATGAAAGCCCAAGTTCTTGATTCAAAGCATCACGCTTTTTTGAGATACTCCAAGACATATTCGAAATCTCCGTCAATTGGATACATCGGATGCGATAGATTCATATAAGGAAGTCGTGAAAAAACTTCATTGGTACTACCGTCAGTCAAGGCCATCATCGAACGTTTTGCTATTTTGCGTATCTCAGGTTCCAAATATCCCAATTTCACTACAATGCACTTGCATTTTTCAGGAACCACACCTAAAGCTTTCATCATTTCGGGGTCATAACAGCCTACATGAGAACCGGTGACCACCACATCCACCCCAGCTACATCAAGAAGGGCAAGGTCACTACCTTGTGCTTTTTCCCAATGCGGACAGAGAGCCTTTACACGGGCTCCACTGGTAATGGGAGTACTGGTTTTCGTATCAAAACGTGATCCAAGGCTCTCCGTAACGAGACCTCCAACACCAACTTCGAATGCCTGTTGTACGACTACAGGGTCATAGATACCTTGATAGCAAAGAGGAGGATCCAACTTTCCCAATACAGGGTCATTGATCACCATTTTCAAGAAATTGGTTACATCCTGTGAAGAACCTGCAGTAGGATTGTCACCACTGTCGCTGATGACCACCGGATATATCCCTGATAGGATGCTCTTCTTTGCAGCTGTGATTGCATCTGCACTCTCATGGGTCTCATTGTAAAAACCAAAATCATAACGCCTGGACCAAAATATCTCTGATAGCTGCATGGCGACTTCGTTCGCCAGATGTGCATCCTCTTCTGCAACCACCAACGCAGTGACTCCATTTTCTGCAACATCCGCCCAAGGAAACCCAAGAAGATAGGAACAGGCAAGAATTCCTTTTTGTTTCTCTGCAGAACGCAGATATCCGATCAAATCCAACATAGGTTGTACACTCGTCTCCGACTGCTCTCCTGCTATGAGAATAGGAAGATGCACTGCAGCCATCACGGGTTTCAATCCCTCTTTAAGCGTCTTGATCACCATCTGTGCAGCATGGATCCCCGTCTCATACGTATCAGTATGAGGAGCACACTTGTAACCGACAAACCCATTGCAATGCTCAAGCATCGCTACAGTCATTGTCGCATGCATATCCAAAGAAGAAAAAATAGGTATGGTTGGACAAATTTTCCGTATGGCCTGCAACAAATCACCTTCTGCTTCGCCTAATCCTTTCACCCGCATGGATCCATGCAAAGAGAGACACAGCGCATCAAGAGGCAAGCTTTTTTCGATATATCCTAAAAACTCCTCTTTCAGTTCCTTATAATAGGAGAGATCCCATTCTCCATTGGGGACGGCACGGGCTATCAAGGAGGGTATCACCTCTATGCCTGCTGCTTGCAAAGTAGCTATTGCACCACTGATTGAATCATTCCCTTTATGAGACAGTAAATCGTTGCCTCGTCGTACCCAGATATCCTGTCTACCACAAACCAAAGGATTGAAGGTATCGGATTCATGATGCATTCCGCCTACCAAGACACGTAGAGCCATATATAACCTCCATTGATGATACTAGTTCCCCTATTACTTACTTTGTCAGATGATTCCCTGTAACAGTGCATTCCATTTTCTTTGGTCAGGTTCTGTACTCCCCACTTGGGGGACACGATACAGATGATCCAAAATCAAATCAGCTGCTCCTTCAGCAGGATCGAACAGGGTATCATGAACAAGAATCAACTCCCCTTCCCACTTGTTTTGGAACCAAGAGTCCTTCAGAGTTGTCTCCAAAAGATCCGCTATGGTTTCCTTGTAGGGAGAAGATGCAAGAAATCCACCCACATACAGACTTCTAGGATCAAAAATACTGATTGAACAGAATAAATCAGAAAACAAGTGCTGGATCAAATTCTCCCTGACACCAGCATCCTCATCCATTTTCAACAAATCAGAGAAATCCACATCACTTTGTGCATTGGACTCAGTACCCATCAACGCACTGCTGCGATATTCTCCACTGCGAGAAAAAGAACCTCGGTACAATTCGCCTTTGATGACTACTCCCAACCCAAGTCCAATCGTAGGAATTCCTTCAGGGACATCTTCGCTTTTGTGTTTTCTGGAGAGAAGATAGAAATAACAGTCGTTTTGATCATCGTTATTGAATAAATATTTTACAGCACAACAATTTGCATCATTTTCAAAAATTACAGGAAACGGAAATTTCTCAAGAAAACCAGAGAATTGCACCTGATCCAAACCATGAGTCCAGCACTCTTGGATACAGGTATTGCCCTCCAAAACGATAGCAGGAACAGCAATGCACACACCTAACAAAGGAACCGACTCACAAAGCGAAACAGCTTTTTCAATGACTTCTTCAACCAATTTTTCAAACTGATTCCGATTTTTTGGACCTTCCTTGGTAGTATACGGTAATTCTGCCTTGAACACTTGAAACCCGGTGATGTCACTTATGTACATCCTATAGAGTGAGCTCATCATCTCAATTCCAACTACCCTGCCAAATTCAGGATTCAAGGATATCAAATTGGGTTTTCTCCCGATTTTTCCATGATTCTCTGGTACTGTTCCATTGGATTCAACATCAATGACCGATCCATTTTCCATCAATCGAGCCACATTATAAGTGACTGTGGAGTTCTGCAACCCAAGTTCATGGGCTATTTGCACACGACTTGACATGTAGCGTCGCAATAAATTGAGGATCAAAAGCGCATTGGCTTCTTTCTGATATTGGCTGTTTCCTACAATTTTCATATGTTCATACCAGCTTTTTTATATTTGATACCGCTGAAGCTTCAGTTCCTGAAACGCTGAATTCATTTTGCCTGAGCAACCCACCCATGTAGATATGAGAAGGATGGTACAGCATCTTTGAGGGATACTCCTGGGGCAGATAGACATGGTATTCCGAGGCTCCAATCTGCTTCTGCATTTTCTTGAAGTTCCTTTCCGTAATTCCACATCCCGGCATCACGATGATTCGTTTGCCTGCTTGTTTCACCAACTCGGCCAAGGTATCGGCTCCTTCAGGAACAGTTGCTTCAAGGCCACTGGTCAAAACTCGATCAACACCTAGAAGTATCAGATCCTCCAAGGCTTCATAGCCATTGATTGTCATGTCAAACGCCCGATGAAACGTAACCTCAAGGGGTCTGACCAAATCGATCAATAGCTGAGAACGCTCCTTGTCGATCTGTCCGTTTGGAGTAAGAATACCAAAAACAATACCATTGGCTCCTTCTTCCTTGAAAATCCTCGCATCCTCAAGCATTGTCTCAAACTCAAGATCCGTATAACAGAAATCTCCACCTCGTGGGCGGATCATCACATTCATGGGAATGGTGGCATGCTTTAACGCAGTACGAAAGGCACCAAGGGTAGGTGTCAGGCCACCTTCAAACAAATCACTGCAAAACTCCACCCTGTCAGCCCCTCCCTCTTGCGCTGCAAGTACTGATTGGACGGATTCCAAACAAATTTCTATTTTTACAGTAGGTTCTCTCATCTCATACATACCCATGACTCCTTCATTCTCTTCTCTAAGCATAATCAACTTCTTTTTCGATAGCTAGGAAAAAACCACCAATCATTCTTTGATGGCACCTTCCCCAAATCCTTTTACCAAGGAGTTATGTGCTATGACATAAAAAACAAACATCGGAATCGTCGCTATGACCAGGGCAGAAAACTGCAAGCCATAATCCTGATTCAATCGTCCTGCAAACGAATTGACCGTTACAGGCAAGGAACGCATGGCTTCTCCGCTGGTAAGGGTAAAAACCAAAAGGAACTCATTCCAATTACTCAAAAACGTCAGTACTGAAATAGTTGCCATCACGGGAGTTGAAATCATGAGTATGATCGTAAAGAAAATATACCCATATTTTGCTCCATCAATGAGTGCAGCTTCGATCAGTGCATCGGGAATCCCTCGTATGAACGAACTGGCGATAAGAATCGCCATAGGAAGCCCAAAGGCAATATACGGTAAAATCACTCCAAGATGGGTATTGTACAAGCCAGTGTTGATTTCCATGATGAACAATGGGGTGATCACTGAATTCACCGTAATCAACAGCCCCAATGTAAACGTTCCCATATAGAACTTGCTGCTTTTGTAACCAAATTTGGTAAGGGCAAAGCCTGCAGACAAGGAAAACAAAACAGTCAAGCAGGTTGAAACAGCTGAATATACAATGCTGTTTTTAAAGGCACTGAAAAGGTTGCCGAACTCAATGGCTCTTGCATAATTGGCTAAGGTGGCATGTTTGGGCAAAGCAAGCGGGTACATCATGATTTCTCCATTGAGTTTGAATGAAGAGTATGTCATCCAAATCAGCGGTCCCAACGTAAGAAAGGTGAAAAAGATAAGGAATGCATAAGAAAACAGTTTCCATCCCTTGTTTATTTTTTGTGTACGTAGCGTATCCTGCATCATAATTTTCCTTTTACTCATACTTTCTTTGGGCTTTGGCGTATACATACCGCACAAAGGTGATCAGACCGACACTGAGAAGAACAATGATGATGGAAACAGCACTGCCGTAACCATAATTGTTGAATGTAAAGGTTTGTTTATACAGATAGAGAGCCATGACCGAGGTATAGTCCACCGGCCCTCCCGAAGTCATTGCAAAAACCAAATCAAAACTTTTCAGGCTTCCACTTATAGCCAATACGGAACAGGTGAATATCACGTTGGCAAGTTGAGGAAGGACGATCGAGCGAATGATGGTGAATTCCTTTGCACCATCCAACGTTGCCGCTTCAAAAACACTTTCAGGGATCCGTTGCAGATTGGCAAGAAATATCACCATATAGAGGCTGGTGTGTTGCCACAGCAACACCACAAGAATGGGCACCATGGCAAAGGTCCTGTTTTCAAAGATCTTGACCACATAATCAGGATTGTCAGTGATGGTACGAATCAAACTGGTGTAGATCCCTACCGGTGAAAACACCCTGTTCCACAATAAGGCCACAACAACAGAACTTATGGTGATGGGAAGAAAAATCATCATCTCAAAGAACTTGGTGTGTTTGACCCACTGTCGGAAAATCAGATACGCTAGCATGATTCCCAAGGGAATCTGTCCCAATACGGAAACCAGCATGATCTGGACATTGTTCCACATGGATTTCTGGAAGGAGGGATCGGTGAGGATTGCAACGTAGTTTTCCAATCCAACGAATCCTACCATCTTGAAATGCCGCCATTTCGTAAAGGAAAGTCCTAAACTCATGAGTATTGGATAGAGTATGATCAAGACATACACCAAAAACGCTGGCAACAACAGGGAAAGATAGGCTCGGTGTTTGCTTTTATCCTGTACCATGAAAGACCTCCAAAAAATGCAATTTTCAAGGATATGGGGAGTTTTAAGTCCTCCCCATTCCGATACTCTGACTACTACAGACGGTTGAAGTCGTTCTTGGAAACGAACGTTTCATAATCGGCGGCTATTTCGCTTGGATCACCATTGCCAAGCATCATTGCCTGGATGTCCTCATTGAGCATAGACACCCCTTCGCCTCCCATGACTGCATCAAAAACATATCCCATTTCATGCTCGCTCTGGAATGATGCGAATTTTGCCTGCATGGTGGACATCTTTACTTGAGAAAGATCGAGTTTATAGGTGGGAACCTCTCCATACTGGGCACGAATCGAAGCTCCTTCCTGTCCATTATAGTATTGGATGAATTTCCATGCTGCATCCGCCTTAGCAGTTCCCTTGATGCTTGCACTGATACCAAAGCCTTCACTTACGGTTGCAGTTGAGGTGTTTGTAGTTACTTCACCCTGTAATGCAGGGAATACATGCATGGAGATACTCTCTTTCAGATCAGATGGAAGATCCTTGTCCATAGCGCTGGTTCTCCAACCCGCATCGATGAGATACACACTCTTTCCCTGGTAGAATTCCTGGTCAGCCTCAGTATTGGACATCTGGTTGACTCCAGGAGAGAACATTCCCTTCTCTGTCATTTCCTTGATGATTTGAAGAGAGCGTACAAAAGGTGTATCCGTAAAGGAAGCTCCTTCTCCTCTTGCAGCCTTCATAAACCAATCGGGTCCGCCCAAACGGTCAACAAGCAAACTCAGCAACCAGGAATTCACCACCCAAGGATCCTTGTTTCCCATGGAAACAGGATAATACCCGGCAGAACGAATTACGGAAACCTGAGCAAGCCATTCTTCATAGGTTGCGGGGAACGACAAGCCAAGTTTTTCAAGAAGCTGGTCGTTGCTGTACACGACATGACAAACAGCGAGGGACGGAGGGATCATCCAGTACTCACCGTTTGTACCTTGTGTCCCCCAAGTCGCTGAAGAGTACTGATTCTTGATATCATCAGTGAGATACTCTTTACCAATATCCAAGGCAAGACCAGCTTCAGTGATATATGCAGTTCTTGCCCCTCCATATACGGTAAAGATGTCCGGCATCTGCTTGCTTGCAGCCATTGCCTGGAATTTCTGATGGAACGCTTCCCCACTGGCGTATTCTGTATCGATGATGATATCAGGATACTTCTCTGCAAACCCTGCCATAATTGCATTATGACCAGCATACTGAGAATTCGTAGGTTCTATTTGCATATAGGAACGCAAATGGATTTTACCGTCTGAACTTGATGACTCTTTCGTCCCGGCAGCAGACACTACCGATACAGAGAGAAGAGACACGATAAGCAACAAAGCAATGCTTTTTCTCATGGCGAAATTCCTCCTAACGTTTTCTTTCATTCAATGAATTAATTATTGTTATGAAATTTCAAAGATGTCAATGCTTTTTTTATCTCTACAACAAAAACCCTTTGTACAAATCAACAACCATTTTGATCGTCGTACAAAGGGTGTATGCATGATAGTGTCAGATCTAGAAGTCTTTTGATCTTCGACACGCAAGGAGCAAGGATTGCTCTCCTTTCAATCTAA
>Ga0265294_10008997_pt1 | contig 11571 bp, 4 predicted proteins | sample MunlanPumphouse3_FD_192504 | JGI IMG/M metagenome (GOLD analysis project Ga0265294, IMG submission 192504) | Groundwater microbial communities from a municipal landfill in Southern Ontario, Canada - Pumphouse #3 | ecosystem: Environmental > Aquatic > Deep subsurface > Groundwater | place...
TCTTAATAATATCAGCGTAAGCAATTCCGCAAGTTTACAGGCGTCTTCTTTAAATATTGACAACTATTCATACCTGTTTAGCGATTCCGGCTCTTTAATTTTCGACACAATAACAAGTAACGGATACATAGAAGCCGTCGCAACTGATATAACGGCAACGTCAGGAATAGAAAGTAACGGTAATTTAACGCTTAAAGGCGGAACAAACAATAATGAAATTACAGGCACCGGAACTCTATCAGTTGAACTCAATGATTTTGTTAATAATGCCAATATAACCCAGAGTATATTTTATATTTCCAGCGGTTTAAATGTAACTAATTCAACAGGAAGTCTAATAACGGCAGATTTTTTCACAATAGCGGAAAACGCAACATTAACAACAGATATAGATGATATAGATACTTATACAGCCAGCGGATATATAAACAACCGAGGGACTTTGCAGATTACTTCGGACGGAACAAACTATAACAGAATAACCGGCTCCGGCACAGGAAATTTAATTATATCTTCTTCTTCATCGGTAACAAATTATGGTTCAGTAAGCCAGTCCACTATTACGGTAAACGGTAGCTCGTCTCTTGAAACAAATGCAAGCCTGCTGACCGTAACAAACAATATTGTAAATGACGGAGATCTTACCTTTACAGGCGGAACAAATGATAATACAATAACCGGAGAAGGAAATTTATTCGGTAACGGAAACATCACAAACAATGCCGGCATAACCCAGGGAAGCGTGACTATATCAAGCGGAACCTTTACAAATAACGGAGTAATAGTATCAACAACCATAAATGTTGCAAGCGGCGCGACACTGCTTACGACACAAATGCTTGACACTTACACTAATAACGGATTTATTGGCAATGACGGTACTTTACAAATATCCACAACCGGCGTGGTAAATCAAAACACTGTAACAGGAACCGGACAACTGGACATATTAGCCTCTTCTGACTTTACAAATACGATAGGAACTTCAATCACCCAAAGCACAATAACCGTAGCAAATACCTCAACCTTTACGGCAAACGCATCCGATTTAACGATTTCAGGACAAATACAAAATGACGGCAATTTGGTTTTTACAGGCGGAACAAACGACAATATAATAACAGGTTTGGGAACATTAACAACAACAAATGATTTAACAAACAATGCAGGTATAACTCAAAATGTAGTAAATGTGAGTTCCGGAATATTCACAAATAATGCAGTAATAGTATCAACTGATATAAATGTCGCAAGCGGCGCAACATTATCAACGGATATAGACAACATAGATACTTATACAAATAACGGTTCCGTAAACAATTCGGGATTATTACAAATAAACGCTGACGGCACAAACCTAAATGCCATAGAAGGTTCAGGCAGTATGGCAATCGCTTCCGGTTATGACGTAACAAACAGTTCATCAATAGTTCAAAGTATATTCACAAACAACGGGAATTTCACAAATAATACTGCAGGTACAGTACAAGTCAGTTCATTCACAAACAACGGGACTGTATCAAATCAAAACATTATAAATGCTGCATATTTAGCTAACAGATCCTCCGCAGATATTATTAATGACGGCGAAATTAACATTAACGGCGGTATAAATGAAGGAACTATAGACAGAGCCGGAGGAGTCGGTTTTGGAACAATGACTGTTACGGCAGGCACATTTTATAATACAGGATACATTGAACAATACTCATTAATAATTAAAGACGGCGGTCATTTAGTTACGAATGCAGGCGTGCTTCTTCTTGACACGGGATACATTGCAAACGATTCTTTATTAACACTCACAGGCGGAGCACTCGGTCAAAATATTTACGGAGCCGGAACGCTTGCGATAGAAGGAGATGTCTCCAACAATAATTTCATACAACAAAGCGCATTAAATGTTGTCAGCGGTACAAGCACTGATTTCAACATACTGACAAACAGCTCATCTACAATTGTCAACGATGTTTTTGTCGGGCAGTATGCGGGTATAAATAACAGCAACGAGCTTAATATAGGCTCTCTTACAAATGAAGGCAATATAGTAAACACATCCACTTCAAATTTTACAGTCGGCAACGGTTTAAATACAGGGTCAATATCAGGAACGGGCAACATTGATATATCAGGCGGATTTGACAATACAGGCGGAGTATTAGCGCAAACAAACATTAATATAACTACAACTTCGGCTTCTTTAATAAGCAATGCGGATGATTTAAGCGGAAACATAAATAACGCAGGGACATTAACATTAACCGGCGGAACAAACAGCAACGTAATAACAGCTTACAACGGAACTTTTGGGAATTTAATAATAGACAGTTCCACAGTAACAAACACTGCAGCTATAGAGCAGGAAAATATTACTGTAACAAACAGCGGAATTTTTGCAAATCAAGAAGATATTACAATCAGAAATCTACTTACAAACAGCGGAACTGTAACAAATGACAGTTTAATAACAGCTGACAGTCTTACAAACAATCTGAATGCAACAATAACAAATAACGGTACCCTGACATTAAATAACGGCGGTTCAAATCAAGGCGTTATAAACGGGTCAACAGGTATTTTGAATACGTACGGAAACTTCACAAACAATGGAGATATTACTCAAAGCACTATTACTGTCCATGCAGGAACATTTAATAACATATCAGGCAGTTCAATAACGGCGGCATATTTAGGGATGGCTTCCGGTGCGACAATGACTGCTGATATAGATGATATCTCAGCAACTATAGGAAATGACGGTGTGCTGCAAATCAATGCTGACGGAACTAACAATAACAATATTACAGGCAGCGGGAAATTAGAAATACTTGAAAACAATAATGTAATAAATTCCGGAATAGTATCTCAAGATACGATAGATATAAAAGGTTCTTTAGTAAATGAAAATTTTATAACTGCAACAAACGGTTTAAATGTTGCCGAGACAGGAACCATGACTACAAATGCTTCAAATATCTCCGGAGATATTGAAAACTCGGGCGATTTAAATTTCATAGGTGGCACCAACAGCAATACAGTAACAGGTAACGGAGTGCTAAACACAACAGGAACTTTCGTAAATAATGCCGGAATAACTCAAAATATCGTAAACGTTACAAGCGGTTCATTTGTAAATAATTCCGGACAGCTTTTAACTGCAAATGCTCTTAATATCAGTTCAAATGCGGCTATGACGGCAGATATAGACAATATTAAAGCAAACACTGCAAACGACGGTTTGTTAACTATAAATGCCTCGGGAACTAATACAAATAATATTACCGGAACCGGAACTTTATCTGTGGATACAGGTTCGCATGATTATGTATATAACAGCACAACTTCTTCAATAAGCCAAAACAGAATTGTTATAACCAACAGCGGGTTGTTGAATAATAACCAAAATGACAATTCCATAACGGCTTTAAACGGTTTCCTTGTTGATTCTCAAAGCCTTTTAGAATCCAATGCTTCAGCATTGGCGGGAGATATAGAGAATTACGGACTTATCGGATTTACCGGAGGAATCAACGATAATATTATAACAGGAACGGGAGATTTATATATTTTAAATGATACGGAAAATAACTCGTCCGTTACACAATCCGATATTTATATTTACAGCGGAATCAGTTTTGAAACCGCTGCTTCAAATTTAACAATTTCGAATTATATAAATAACAACGGAACTCTGCTTTTAAACGACATTGCCGACACTGTTCTTGAAGAATCCGTACTGGGAACAGGAAATATCGTAAAAACAGGAACAGGAACAGTTGTTCTTACCGGAAATAATTCTTATGCCGGAACAACCACAATAACTGCAGGCGCTTTACAAATAGGCGCAGCCGAGAATATCGGAACAAACGATATTATGTTTGACGGCGGACAGCTTATATCGAGTACAAATACGTCAGTAACTCTTAACAACAGATTAATAGGAACTGAAAGCAATGACGTTTCCATAGACGTTTCATCAGGAGAACTTCAGCTTTCAACAGCCGCGGTCATAGCCCAAGCATCCACAGGCAACACCAGCTTAATAAAAAGCGGAGCAGGAACTTTGACTCTTCTGATGGACTCTAATTATTATAACGGCGATACATATGTTTCTAGCGGAACATTGGCAGGAACAACCGCTAATATTAACGGAACTCTCTACGGTACAGGCGCTTCAAACCTTGATACTTTTGAATTTACCGATACTCAAACAAGCACAACTGCAGCTCATGTCGTATTGAACGAAATAGATAACGCAAATTATATCGGAACTTTTAACAAAACCGGTTCGGCGTTAATGGATGTTATAAATTATTTCCAGGCATATCAGGCAAATATCAGCAGCGGATCTTTCTATGTAAACAATATTGCATCAGGAACAAGCTTTATAGTTGACAGCACCATGACTTTCACAAACAGTTTGTTTGGAGGCAATTCAAACATAACTGCAGACGAAGTTGTAATAGGAACCGGAGCAACAGCAGCCCCTGGAAATTCAATAGGAACAACAAATATAACCGGCGATGAAACTTTTGCCGCAGGTTCAACATACCAGGTGGAATTTGAACAGACAAGTATGCAAAACGGCGGAGCAAACAACGACACTACAAATGTTTCGGGAACCGTAACAATAGATAATACTGACACTTCTTTAGATCTAATAAATCTGAACGGCAAATTTTATGTTCATGAAGTATTGGACATTATAACAGCCGGAACATTGAACGGAGATTTCACAACACCGACTCTCACGGGATATGATGTAGATACAACAGATTTAAGACTTGGAAGCAGAATAGATTATACAGTATATAACGACGGCAACACCATGAAACTTGCAGTAAGCAGAATCTCTTCGGATTATGCAAATTCATCGGAACTCGGAGATATGTCTCACAATGAAAAAGAAGCTGCAAAAGCCATAGATGCAATTTCAACAGGATACGGAGGAGATATTACAAACGCTCTTGACGCTTTGGAAAAATACTATTACTATACAAGCACATACGATTTGAACGCATTAAAAGCAGGATTTAACGATATAGCGGGCGTAATATATGCAAATTCAACATTAATGTCATACTTTAATGCAAAAACGGAACATGTTTATGACAAAATTCAGCAGAGACACGCAGATTTGTATCCTTGTAATAAATTCCACGACAAATTATGGGCAGAGTACTATTACAATAATTACCAGGTTGACGAAAACAGCAATTCGCCGAAATATACGACAGATGTAAACGGATTTTTAGTAGGTTTTGATATGATATCCGCAAAATCATGGACTATGGGAGTTATGGCCGGCTACGGAACATCAACTTTAAAGCAAGAACAAGACGAAACGACAATGAAAGACATAAATTTAGGATTATACGGAGGATATGAAAACGAAAAATGGCAGCTAAAAGGACTCTTGTTCGGAGGATATGAAAATTATAATACCGACAGAGAAATAGCATTTATGAACAGAACGGCTACCAGCGAACATAACGGTTACAGCGCTTCTTTGGATTTAGAAGCGGCATATAAAATATCTCTTAACAAAAATCCTGAAGCAAAACATAAACTTTTGTTAAAACCTTTTGCGGGCGTTATGACTTCATATATAATGCAGGATTCTTTTAAAGAAAAAGGCGCCGGTGACCTCAATCTCAGCGTTAAATCAAATGATACTCTTGCAGCACAGGCAAAAGCGGGAATAGGAATAAACGGCAAAATTAAAAAATTCGGATGGTATGCAAACGTCGGAGCAAGACAAATGCTTACTAAAGACTATGCCGAAACAGAGATGTATCTTACAAGTTTTCCGGGTCTTACGAATATGAAAATTAAAGGCGCGGAACTCACTCCTTTCTCTTTATCAGGCGGACTCGGAGCAAACTATATTTTATCCGAAGACTGGACTGTGTTCGCCAACGGGCAGACAAATTATGCAAATTCTTCAAAAGAATACTACGGGAACATTGGTTTTACTTATAAATTCGGCTGCATAAACAACAAAGAAACCATAGAAAAAAATGAAGAATACGGAAACCAGATTATAGAAAAAATGCAAAAAGAACTTGACGAAGCGGCAAAAAGAGAACAAATATTGCAGAATAAAATAAAACAATATGAAGCCACAGTAGTCAATGAACAAACGGCTCAAGAACTTAGAGACAAAAAAATAACCGAAATTGTATTAGTCAATAAACCTCAGTTTAAATTCAACAGCATAGAACTTACCGACAGCGGAAAAGAAAGTCTGAAACAAGTTGTGGAAGAATTAAAACAATATCCGAATGCAGAGTTGTTGGTAGTAGGCCACAGCGATAACATGGGAACTGACGAATATAATCAGATACTGTCTGAAAAAAGAGCAAATATGATTGCCGTTGTTTTAAAAAAAGAACACGATGTGAAAAATTATATTTCAATAATAGGAAAAGGCTCTTCCGACAATTTAGTTCCTAATGATTCTATTTCTCACCGCGCTCAAAACCGCAGAGTCGAAATAATAATTGTAGGTTCTAAAGAAGAAACGCAGGAAACAGCAGAAAAATAACATAGATATAAACTAAACAAAATAAAAAGCTCCTTGAAAAAATTTTTCAAGGAGCTTTTTATTATCATTTTCTAAAATATAAACTTGGCTATTGTATTATTCGCCGGCATGCTTAATGCCGAGAATTTCCAATTCTTTTTTATTTAACCCTACGCCTCTGAGCATAAGCCTGTTGCCTCTCAAACTGTCTATTGCATTAATACCCATACCGCCGAGCATTTCTTTTATTTCATGATTCCATGCGTTAAGAAGATTTACAAGTCTCTGATAAGCTATATCAGGATTAAGTCTCTTTACCAAATCAAGCTCCTGAGTAGCTATTCCCCAGTTGCATTTCCCTGTAGAGCATGAATGACACATATGACAGCCGATGGCTATTAAAGCCGCGCTTGCTATATAAACGGCATCAGCTCCCAAAGCTATGGCTTTTACAATATCCGCACTGTTTCTTATCGAACCCGCACAAATAATTGATATTGAATTTCTTATTCCCTCATCTCTCAATCTTTGATCAACGGAAGCAAGAGCAAGTTCTATAGGGATTCCTACATTGTCTCTTACTCTTGTCGGAGCCGCGCCTGTTCCGCCTCTGAAACCGTCTATTACTATAGCATCAGCTCCCGCTCTTGCTATACCTGAAGCAATTGCCGAAACATTATGAACGGCAGCTATTTTTACAAACACAGGTTTTTTGTAATTTGTCGCTTCTTTTAATGAAAATATGAGCTGTCTCAAATCTTCTATGGAATATATATCATGGTGAGGAGCAGGAGAAATGGCATCAGATCCGACAGGTATCATTCTTGTAGCAGAAACGTCTTCCCCGACTTTGATTCCCGGTAAATGACCGCCGATGCCAGGTTTTGCTCCCTGACCTATTTTAATTTCAACCGCAACTCCGGCATTTAAATATCCCACATGCACGCCGAATCTTCCGGACGCCACCTGTACTATTGTATTTTTGCCGTATTTATAAAAATCTTTATGGAGTCCGCCTTCTCCAGTATTGTACAATATGCCAAGATTCTCAGCGGCTCTTGCAAGAGATTCATGGGCATTTTTGGAAATAGACCCGTAACTCATTGCCGAAAACATTATAGGCATATTTAATTCTATCTGCGGAGGCATTTCCGTAACGAGTTTGCCGTCTTTATCATATTCAAGTTTTTCAGGTTTTCTTCCAATCATTACTTTTGTTTCCATCGGTTCTCTTAAAGGATCGATTGAAGGATTTGTGACCTGGCTTGCATTCAAAAGCATCTTATCCCAGTATATAGGAAAATTTTTAGGATTTCCCATGCTTGACAAAAGCATTCCGCCTGTTTCAGCTTGCCTGTAAATTTCATCTATCGCCTGCCCTGTCCAATTAGCGTTTTCTCTGAACTCCAAAGTATTCTTTCTTATTTTTAACGCTTGTGTCGGACAGAGAACAACGCATCTGTGACAGTTAACGCATTTTGAATCGTCGGCTCTTACGACATTGTCCTCTTCATCATAAGAATGAACTTCATTTGCGCACTGCTTTACGCATACTTTACATTGTATACACTTATTTTCATCTCTTAAAACTTCAAATTGAGGCGAGATTAATTTTGAACTCATTTGTTTACCTCCAACTTTACTATGACCGGCTCTCCGCCTTTAGGATGACGAACGTTCTCAGGGTCTTTACAAATTACTCTGATAGCGCTTTCTTCACTGGCGAAATAAACTTTGCTGCCTTTTTCGGCAGTAACCATAGATCTTAATTTTATTCTGTCATTAAGCGCAATCAACCCGTCTTCATAACCGATTAAAATAGAAAACGGACCGTTTATCAAAGCGCTTGAATATACAGTTCTCAAAGCTCTCAGTTCAGCGGCTTTTTTAGGATTCTCTCTTTCAATGTCTTTCCAAAAAGGAGCAACCAGAACCTGTATAGCTTTTTCTATAGGAAGTTTATGTTTTCTGACAAGTAAATCCAGCAAATACGTTATAACTTCAGTATCCGTCTGAAGGGAACAGTTATACCCGTACATCTCTACAAACCTTCTGTTTGCATCATAAGAAGAAATTTCTCCGTTATGAACGATAGACCAGTCTAGCATTGTAAAAGGATGAGCTCCGCCCCACCAGCCCGGAGTATTTGTAGGGAACCTTCCGTGGGCAGTCCATATATATCCTTCATAATTTTCAAGCATAAAAAACTCGCCGATATCTTCAGGATAACCTACTCCTTTAAAAGCTCCCATATTTTTCCCGCTTGAAAAGACATACGCTCCGTCAAATTCTTTATTAACTCTTATAACGCATCTTGCAGTAAATTCTTCCTCATCCATATTAAGGTCTCTGACCTTATATATTCTAGGTTGTACAAAATATCTCCAAATCAAAGGCTTATCTTTAATACCGGCGACTTTTCTTGTAGGTATATTTCCTGCGCTTTCTATTTCAAAATGTTCATTCAAAAATTCTTCGGTTTTAGCTTTTATTGCGTTGCTTTCGTAAAAAATATGAAGTGCAAAAAAATCCTTATATTGCGGATATATGCCGTATCCGGCGAAACCGCCGCCCAATCCGTTGGACCTTTCATGCATAAGAGCAATTGAATTAACGATATCCTCTCCGTTAAATCTGTTGCCTTTTTTATCTATAATACCGCTTATGGCGCATCCTGCCGGTATTTTTATTTCTCCTTCTTTTTTAAGCATTTTGCCTCCTGCAATAATCAAAAAAATATATTAAAAAAAACTCAAAAGATTTTGATAAATCCTTTGAGCACCATTGCTCAATTTTCGAGGTCGGTTTTTTTATGTTAGCAGTTTTTTATTGGCTTTGTCAATATATATATAATAAAGAAATTCATGAAGATTTGACAAAAAAGTATTCTTTCTGATATAATCTTCAGATGTTAGCCATGGGGATGTGGTGTAGCCTGGTTTAACACACTGCCCTGTCAAGGCAGAGACCGCGGGTTCGAATCCCGTCATCCCCGCCAAAAAAATTATCAAGGTCCTTTCTTAATATAAGAACGGACTTATTTTTTTGAGAAAACAATGAAATTAAATAAATTCACAAACACAGCAGTAGAAAGCGCTTATGCAGGGTCCGAAGTCTTGCTTAAATATTTCAATAAAATAAAAAAAATTGAATATAAAGGCATAGTTGATCCGGTAACAATTGCAGATAAACAATCACAAAAAGCCATCGTAGAAAAAATCCGGTCATTTTTCCCTCTTCACAACATAATTGCCGAAGAGAAAGATAATTTCTCAAAACAAGACAACGATTACTGCTGGATAATAGATCCTTTGGACGGAACCGTAAATTATGTACACGGAGTTCCAACATTCTGCATTTCAATAGCTCTTACATACAAAAATCAAATAATGTCCGGCGTAATTTATGCTCCCGCGTTAAATGAAATGTTTGTCGCCGAAAGAGGGAAAGGCAGTTTTTTAAACGGCAAAAAAATTAAAGTTTCGGCTGTAAAAGAAATGATAAAAGCGCTTCCTGTAACAGGGTTTCCCTATTATGTGAGGGAAAAACATAATAAAGACATTCTTAATAAATTTAAAAATATAATGATTGAAACACAGGCTATAAGAAGATTCGGCTCTGCCGCAATAGATCTTGCTTATGTCGCATGCGGAAGATTTGACTTTTTTTGGGAAGAAGGCTTAAAACCTTGGGACGTAGCCGCAGGTATACTTCTTGTAGAAGAAGCAGGAGGAAAGGTGTCTGATTATAAAAACAAGAATGATTTTCTTTACGGACAGACAATAGTGGCTTCAAACAAACTTCTTCATTCAAAAACTCTTAAAATTTTAAATGAAAAATAATACGGATATAAATAAATTCATAAAAATATTAAATAAAGAGTACGGGAAAATAGATATTGCGCTGAATTTCAGCAATGTATTTGAACTTCTTGTCGCTACAATTTTATCGGCTCAATGCACGGATAAAAGAGTAAATATCGTAACATCCTCTCTGTTTCAAAAGTATAAAACTATTAAAGACTATGCAGCCGCCGATATTGATGAATTTGAACAAGACATAAAATCCACGGGATTTTTCAGAAATAAAGCAAAAAATATTATTGCAACGGCAAATATAATACTCAGCCGATATAAAGGCATTGTTCCAAACACAATGGAAGAACTTATAAAGCTTAAAGGCGTCGCAAGAAAAACCGCAAATATTGTTTTAGGCAGCGGGTACGGCATATCGGAAGGCATCGCCGTTGATACTCATGTAATAAGGCTTACAAATTTAATAGGGCTGTCAAAATCATCCGATCCGAAAAAAATAGAGCAGGACCTTATGAAAGTAATCCCTAAAAAATACTGGATAAAAATTTCTTTTCTTATACAAACTCTCGGAAGAAGAGTATGCAAAGCCAGAACTCCCAATCATTTAATCTGTCCCGTAAAACATTTGTGCAAATATTATATTAATCATTTTTAATTAAATAAAAAAAGCGTCTGTTAAAGACAGACGCTTTTTTCTTTATCATTATTTTTCGTTAAACCAATCCTTGAGACAACATTGCTGTTGCAACTTTTTTAAATCCTGCAATATTTGCGCCGGTTACAAGATTACCGGGAGCTCCATATTCTTCGGCGGCATTTTTTGCCGAATTATAAATATTGATCATTATCTGATGCAGCTTATTGTCAACTTTGTCAAAAGTCCACAGGAATCTTTGTGAATTTTGCGCCATTTCAAGCCCTGATGTTGCAACTCCTCCGGCATTTGACGCCTTTCCCGGAGCATAGCTTATATTTGATGAAATAAAAATTTCAACAGCTTCCGGAGTACAAGGCATATTTGCTCCTTCAGCTACAAATAAACAGCCGTTTTGTATAAGTGTTTTTGCGGATTCTCCGTTGATTTCATTCTGAGTCGCACACGGTAAAGCGATATCACACTTAATCGTCCATATCCCGCAGCATCCTTCTTTATATACGGCTGTTTTTTTCTTTTTTACATATTCTGAAATTCTTTTTCTTTTAATCTCTTTAATTATTTTTACTAAATCC
>Ga0265294_10008999_pt1 | contig 11569 bp, 14 predicted proteins | sample MunlanPumphouse3_FD_192504 | JGI IMG/M metagenome (GOLD analysis project Ga0265294, IMG submission 192504) | Groundwater microbial communities from a municipal landfill in Southern Ontario, Canada - Pumphouse #3 | ecosystem: Environmental > Aquatic > Deep subsurface > Groundwater | place...
ATCTACAGCTTCGCCAAGCACTATTCCGATATGTATTTTGTGCGGAGCGGCGACGCCGTGTTGAAGTCGCTCTACGGCGATATGAAGGCAATTCGCATGGAGGTCGCTTACCCGTTTCTTCTGAAAGCGCACGACGATTGCGACAAGGGCTTGATAACCATCGAGGAACTGCGGGAAATTCTGCGGCTCTGCGTAAGCTACGTCCTGCGCCGCGCTGTCTGCGACATTCCGACGAACTCCCTGAACAAGACTTTCGCCACGATGAAGAATGACATCAGACAGTTCGACTACCTGAACTCGGTAAAGACGTTCTTTATCTTGCTCGACTCCTACAAGGGGTTCCCGAACGACAAGCGATTCCTCGATACCTTCCTTACGAGGGACATCTACCATTTCCTACAGGTGTCCGTGTCGCATCGTGCCTTTAAAGAACAAAATACTGAAAGGCTGATGCTAGAGAGCATTGATAGTATCTGCAAGGTTATTAATTGTAAGGTGGATGACATATTGGATTTTGTTCCAGATCATCATTCAGCGGAAGGGTGTGGATGGATAAAAAATACATAGAACGTTGTGATATCGTCAGAATTGACACGGTATAGTATAATATTTCAAGAGGTGATGATTTGAACGAGTTAACTGCAAAATTAAAAGAAGTACTAACGTCAGTTTTACCGATTACATTTATTGTTTTGATACTCCATTTTACCATAAGTCCATTGGAATCGAATATGCTATATGCTTTTTTAATCGGCTCTGCTCTTGTAATTATCGGACTAACGTTGTTCCTGTTTGGAGTTGATCAGGGGCTTGAACCGATTGGACATAGTATTGGTAATGCAATTACTCACTCTAATAGCTACGCAGTGATCATTACGGTCAGTTTGATTTTGGGTTTTTTTATTTCCTACGCAGAGCCGGATCTGCACATTCTTGCCAACCAGGTAGACAAAGTGACTTCCGGTCAGTTTGAGAACACCTTGATGGTCATTGTTGTTTCCGTTGGGATTGGAATAATGATGACGCTTGGAATGCTGCGCATCCTAAAGAATATTCGATTGAAATTTGTGTTTACAGGTGCATATGCTTTAATCTTTATTCTTTCACTATTCTCATCATCTGATTTCCTGGCTATAGCATTTGATGCTTCCGGGGCTACGACGGGTGCAATTACAGTACCTTTTATGCTTGCTTTGGCTGCGGGTGTCTCCTCAATGAAGAAAGATAGTAAGTTGAGTGAAGCCGACAGCTTTGGGTTGATAGGTATTTCTTCGACAGGCGCGATCCTTGGAGTCTTGATTGCAGGCCTTTTTCTTGAAGGTGGTAACCTTAATGGCGCTTTGCCGGAGGCAGAGATAACTAACACTAATCTCTTGGATGCATACGTCTCCAAACTGTTTCACATTGCATGGGAGTCTTTCTTGACGCTGCTCCCGATTATTATCGCATATATAATATTTCAGGTGTTTTTCTTTAAACACAAAAAGAGTAAGGTAATCGATATTGTTAGAGGTATCGTCTTAACTTTTATAGGGCTGGTAGTATTTTTATTAGGTGTTAATGGCGGTTTTATGGAAGTGGGCACACAGCTGGGAATACAGCTTGCTTCGATGGATTCAAGCATTCCGGTTCTCCTTGTAGCGTTGCTACTCGGACTAACCACTGTCTTGGCCGAGCCAGCCGTTCATGTATTAACCCATCAGGTGGAAGATGTCACCGGAGGATCAGTCAAACGCAATTTGGTTCTCATTTTTTTATCTGTTGCAGTTGGTTTATCAATCTTTATGTCTGCCTTGAGGATTCTTATACCTGATATCCAGTTATGGATGTATTTACTGCCAGGGTTTGGTCTCGCTGTGATACTGACCTACTTTATTCCTGACTTGTTTGTGGGTATGGCATTTGATGCAGGCGGCGTTGCTTCAGGACCTATGACAGCCACGTTCTCCCTTGCCTTTGTTCAGGGCATCGCTGCGCAAGTTCCGACAGCTGATGTGGTAACAGATGGGTTTGGTATGATAGCAATCGTTGCAATGATGCCGATTATAGCAATCGAACTACTTGGCGCACTCTATCAAGCGAAATCCCGCAGGGCACCCAAGGCCGCTATTTCAAAAGAGCGATCAATAGGAGGTAATCATGGATAAACAAATGAAGGAACCGTACATTGAACAGCAATTTCAGATCCTGTCACTCATTCTAAGTGAACATCATTGTCAGAAATTTGTTCGTATTTCCAAAGTGAAAGGCATTAGCGACGGGATAATAGTACTTGGTAAAGGTACAGTAAAAAATGCTACTTTAAATTTATTAGGGATAAAGAGTCAAAAAAAAGAAGTTATAAATATTCTGCTTGAAAAAGAAATGGCAAAAGACATGCTGGATTATTTCGCCAAAGAGCTCCATCTTCATGAACCCGGCAATGGAATTGCCTATACAACGCCTGCAATAATCGCAGGCCAGATAATTAACAATAAGCAGGGAACTTGGAATACAATGCATGGTATGGAGGGTGAGAGTATGTTCAAAAAATTGACGGTAGTTGTCAACCGCGGTACGGCGGAGGATGTAATGGATATTGCACGCAAGTCAGGCGTCAAGGGTGGTACGATCCTGCACGGTCGAGGAACTGGTTCGGAGGTTAAAGCAAAACTTTTCGGTATGGAAATAGAACCGGAAAAAGAACTGGTTATGATTCTTTTAAAAAGCGACTTATTAGATAAAGTAGTGAATGATTTATACCAAGAGCTTCAACTGGGTATTCCAGGAAATGGGATTTTGTTTGTGGAGCCAATTTTGGATGTCCGAGGCCTTTTTGATACGTATCGCAACAACAAGGATACCTAAAAGAAACACAGAAGCTGTTTGTAAGCGCATCTAATAAATTATTCAAAAGCATAAAGAAAGACTGCACTGAAATTTATCCTTCGGTGTAGTCGTTTCTTTTGAGCCTCGCTTGAAGAGAGTCGGTCAAAAATTTACTTGTTTTCGTAAAGCCCTGTTGAACTCCCCATTTATGGAGCGAGGAGTAAGGTTAATGCTGTACTTATATTGTAATGCGTATCCCGGAAAGGAATACTACAGCCAGCTTGTTCTCCGGCATCAGTTCCATACGGTTGAGAACCTTGACTGAGAGCAAATGTAGCAGGAGTCCTACTCTATGCGATGACTGATTAAGCCATAAGTCCGAATGAAGATATGACGATTGGCGGCAATCGAATCAGCTTAAAAACTCTCGATTTGGGGATGGATTGGAAAGCAATTACAGCGCAGTTGGATAGCCTTTGTGGTTGGCTGAAATGCGCTTAGAATAAGCCAAGGGGGTACCATTATGATTGGAGCAATTGTCGGAGACATCGTGGGATCACGTTTTGAATTCAACAACCATCGTAGCAAGGATTTTGAACTGTTCGGCGAGGATAATAATGCACCCGCAGGGGTGTGCAAAAGCGGTGCAAATTTTAACGATTTGATTTGAGCGGTGCATTTTATCAATAGTTAGTACCTTTGCCAAATGAAAAGACCGTCTTTGATACAATTAAGGTTTGCCGGAAATGGCAAGCACATATTGTAGAAAAGGCTTGAAACTGCATAAAATAAGGGCTTTCGAGGTCATGGGTATGACTTCGGAAGCCCTTATTTTTGTTTGTGGAGATGATCCGATTGGAATTTTAATTGTTGCTGGATACTGGACGAAGGAAAAATGCACACCCCCTAGTGGGAAAATAGGGCAATCGTTAAAAAGTATAGAATATTATTCTTTTGCAGACTTTTACAAAGGTAAAAGTCAATTATCCCAATTTCATGCTTGTAGTAGCCTTTTAAATTTGGGACTGTTAAAAATCACTAACATAGCTAAACAACAAAAAACACAAACAAATGATATAAGATAATATGAAACCTATTGAAAAAGGCAGATATTTAATTTATAATAGAATTGTATTGTTGTAACTTCCATGAACAATTTGCAGAGGTGAAATAATGATAAATTTAAATAACGATAAATGGATAAACATAGACGCTGCGGCTGAGTATTTAAGCGTTAAGCCTGGAACTGTGCGCGAATGGATAAGAAAAGGGAAGGGAGTACCAGCACATAAAATCGGGAAGCAATGGAAATTTAAATATTCCGAATTAGATGATTGGGTTAAAAGTGGTAAAAGTGCCATCGATTAAGATAATATAAGGGGATTCTAGAATGGATAAACAGTATAAAGTTATAGACTTATTCGCTGGAGCAGGCGGATTATCATATGGATTTGAACAGGCAGGATTTGAGGTTTCTCTGGCGGTTGAGAAAGACTCTTGGGCGGTTGAAACATACAAACATAACCATGTAAATCAAAATATTATAGAAGAAGATATTTGCCAATTGGAAGATGAGTTTTTTTCGAAATATAAAGGAGAAGTCGATCTTGTTATGGGAGGCCCTCCTTGTCAAGAATTTTCAATTGCTGCAAGTATATGAAACATACAGGAATGATATTGATGCAGTTCATGATTTGACTAAGAACGATATAAAAATTCTTGTTGAAACACTGAATGAATACCGAAAAATTGCACTTCCTGTATTTGATAACCTAGACAATGCCGGACAGAAGGCCTTGGGATATACTATTATGGAAGAATTTTTCTACCACCTTTTCAATAAAAAGGTGCAACTCATGAATATTAACCATGAAAATTTGTTTTTAGGTAAAGGAAATTCTTATGTGAGCCTGAGCTTTTCACCAAGTTCATTTGCTGAAGTTTTTGTCAAACCTAGTGCATATATTCACACAAAGGATCAGGATTTTGTATTGGGTGTAAGTGTGGAAATATCAGTATCCGCCGACGGAAACGAAGAAACAACAGCAACAGTGATTCCAGTGGTAGCTATTGAATGTAAGACATACTTAGAACGAAATATGTTAGATTCCTACGCAGCTACGGCTAGCAGATTAAAAAATGCAATTATAACTTTCTGATTACGGAAGTCATTAAGCAAGTATTTAATATTTAAAGATAAAGGAGAGGTGCTCATGGGTAGCAATCGTTCATTTAAAGAATATATTGCTGATAGATTTGAAGATAAACTTTTTGATAAGACTCAGAAATTTATACTAGAAAATCGTTTTTTGCACGAGTTTACTACAAGGAAAATAGAGCACCCCTCAAGCACAGAAGTCGACAAAATTCGTGTTATTACAGTATAGATTAATGATTTACCGAGCACTCAGATAGAATTTATCGTGACCTTAGAACATAGTGTAAAATTACTTTGGGGAAAAATTAAAGAATAAAAAAACAATATGGGGGATACCATGCTGAATTATATGACTGTGAAAGAAGCAGGAGAAAAATGGGGCATCGGAAGCCGGATGGTTACACTGTACTGTGCAGATGGGCGGATTAAAGGGGCGGAGAAAATCGGCATTATGTGGCTGATCCCCAAGAATGCAGAAAAGCCTGAAGACGGCAGGTATAAAAGGGTGATAAAAAATGGGAAGTAGTATGAAAGACAGGCAAGCCAACATGATAGAGTCCTTCCAATCGCTCTTTGGAAAGGAAGAATTGCTTGCCAAGGTGATTGAGTGCTTCCCCTATCCGATTCAGATTTACGCTCCGGACGGAACCTCGGTGCTGGTGAATAAGGCTATGCTGGCTGAATATCATGCTATCAGCCCGGACATGGTTGTCGGGAAATACAATATATTCAAAGATCTTTATATTGTCGCCTCGGGCCAGCTCCCCGTGTTAAAGCGGGCCTTTCAGGGTGAAACCGTTTTTTTCTCGGATGTCAGAGTGCCTTTGGAAGAAATTGCGGAGCGCTACGGCATAAGGGATTTCGACATGGAGGCCGTATATCAGGACATTACGGTTTTCCCTATTCTGGATGACGAAAAACGGGTGATCTATGTCGCGGCATTTTTAATCAACAGGAGGGTTTATCGCGGCAAGGATGAAATTGAAAAGGCAAAAGAATACATAGAAACCCACTGGCTGGAAAGGTTTGACTTGAACGAAACGGCAAGGGCGGCCTGCCTCAGCAAAGCCCATTTCACAAAGCTGTTCAAGAAGCATACCGGTGTAACCCCTCATGAGTATTATATAAATTATAAAATCAGCAAAGTGAAGGAGAAGCTGCTGGATGCCAACCTTACCATCGTCCAGGCCTTTGACGCCTGCAATATGGACTATAGCGGCCATTCCGCCCGAGTATTTAAAAATAAAACCGGACTTTCCCCTTCCGCTTATCGGAAAATGTCAGGTTAAAAAGAAACGAGGGCTAATCCATGAAAGATCAGGTTGAGGATGCACAAAGGAGCTTAGCTAAATCATTCCAATCGCTTTTTGAGGAACAGGAACTGCTTGCGAAAGTAATCGAGTTCTTTCCCTATCCGATCCAGATTTTCTCCCTTGACGGGACGGCGAGGATGATTAACAAAGCGACGCTGGAGATGATAGGTATAAAAAGCATGGAATCGCATGTGGGCAAATACAATGTTTTTGAGGACCCCATCGTGCGCGAGCTTGGCGTTATGGACCAGGTCAGGCAGGTATTGATGGGTAAAACCGTATATCTTACCAGTTTTAATGCGCCCTATCAGGATATGATCCGGTATTTTAATGTGGAAGATAGGGATATACAGACCATAAGCTCAGACATTACATGTTTCCCTTTGGTAAACGCTGATGGTGTGGTAGAATGCTTTGCCGCCGTTTTTATCTTTAAAAAAATATACCGTGGGAAAGAAGAAATTGCCCTGGCCAAAGAATACATAGAAACCCATTGGCAGGAGCCTTTTGACCTAAGCGAAACAGCAAAGGCGGTCTACCTCAGCAAAGCTCATTTCACAAAGCTGTTTAAGAAGCATACCGGTGTAACGCCTCATGAGTATTATACTAATTATAAAATCAGTAAATTGAAGGAGAAGCTGCTGGATACCAACCTTTCCATCGCCCAAGCCTTTGCCGCCTGCAACATGGACTATAACGGCCATTCCGCCCGAGTATTTAAAAATAAAACCGGACTTTCCCCTTCTGCTTACCGGAAAAAGTCAGAATAAAAATTGCCATAAAAAGTAATAAGAGAAAGCCAGGCTTTTGTGTGTACGAAAGCTCGGCTTTTTTTATTGTGAATAAAACAAGGTTCCCGGGATCCGTCAGCAATCATTGATTGCGTTGACGGGTAGGGGCTCTTATTTTCAAGATCGCACTTTCCTTACTAATTATAAGCATATTCAACCTATCCTCACAGCCGGCCGGCTAATAAAATATTGGTAGCCATAATGAAAATATCGGCACTTTGGCTGGAAAGGAGCGTTCATATGGGCGGTAAAACGAAAGAGCAGCTGCTTGAGGAACTGTCGGAAGTACAGAAAATGTTGGAGAAAAGAACAGAGACTCAAGGTCATATGATAAGAAAATTTCAGACGCTTATCGAAAATGAGGGGCTGTTTTCTCAAATAATCGACTTTCTCCCTTATCCCCTCGCTATATTTACACCACAGTATACACTGGCCATGACAAATAAGGCTTTTGCGGCGGAAACAAAAACGCGGGTCATGTATCCGGAAAAAGAAGCCGCACGCATTCTTCAACACAAGATCAATGATATGCAACTGGCTGCCGCCATCACAGGGGTCTTTACCGGGAATACCTTCTTTTTAGAGGACTTAAAGAACCCGTTTTCCATGTTTTCAGGAATTACGCAGCAAAGAGCGGCGGAGCCTGACCGTTTCAATAAGGTCGTTATTTTTCCTGTTCCGGCCGATGACGCTGAAATCACCCACGGCGTGATTGTGTTTATGCCGTGAGCAAACAAGTAAACACGGGCCGCTGACGGCTGTGTGAATAACAAGCAAAAGCAAATTATACGGAGGTAAGACCAATGAAAAGGAAATCCATATCTTTTATAATCATCGCGGTGATGATGTTTACCATGATGGGGAGCTTGTCGGCATTCGCGGCCGATCTGCCGACGGGAGATAGCTTTGAGACCCCTCAAAATCTCACGGTGGAGCTCAAGGAACGGGAAGATGGAAGACCCTATTTTGCGCTTAAGTGGACTAACCCTCAAAGCATATGGAAATTGGGACGATACGGCGTCGAACATGGAGAGTGGGGTGCGGAGTATCAAATCGAAATACCAGAGAGTTAAGGGGAGGGAGTTCAACATGAGAAAATTCTTGTCATTCACATTGGCGCTGATACTTCTTACAGTCGCAATCACAGGCTGTGCAGGAGGAAAGTCACATACCGCAGCACCTTCGGGGATCAATAATCAGAACGAGGCTGAAGCCAATTCCACGCGAAATGCACCGTCTGAAAGCAGCGCTGACAGGACAGAAGCTGTAGAATCCGGTTCTAATTCCGGCGAAGGAAGCGGCGAAACTGACGGAACGGATATATCGGTTACTCCCCCTGGGGGATGGGAGCATGCGGACAGTGGTGGGGTTCACTTGGTAGATTATTCGAATGGTACGGCCCATTTTTGGGTTGAGAAGAATTTTATTGACGCATCAAATACTGATCTGGATGAAATGGCTCAGGCTGCGAAGTCAGGTTATGAAGGCAGTTACGTTTTTCGGAACATTGAATTCATTGGTGAAGCGGAAAGCATAACCGTGGACGGAAAAGATGCCAGAAAGCTTGGATTCAACTACGAAACCAGCCAAGCCAGCGGCGGTAAAAAGATGAAACGTGTGGATGTATTTCTTCTATTAGGTGAGGACTTTTATACAATCGTCTTTGAAGATACAAGTGACCACTTTGACAAGCTCGCCGGGGATTTTGAGCAAATATTGGAGTCTATAAGTTTTAATTAAACGCCGGCATATGAAATGAAGCGAAAACCGCCGGTGCGGTATTCATAACAAATTGACTGGAGGAGAATGAATAATGAAGCGACTTATCTCATTGGCACTATGCTTTATGCTGGTGTTTACACTGTGCCCGTCCGTATTCGCGGTGGGTGACACCATGACATGGACTGGGACGTCAAGTGATAATTGGAATGTAGCCGGCAACTGGGATCCGGCACAAGTACCCGGTATGGGAGATACGGCTGTCATCCCTGAATCCAAAAAGGCGGTAGTTGACGACACTACATCCGTAACACTGGACTGCTCCGGGGAAGTATCAGTGGAATCAGGCAAAACCCTTTGGCTTACCGGCACTTCATACCTGAAAGGCGGAAAGCTGAGCGGGGATGGAGACGTCACAATAATGGTAAATGACAGCGAATTGCAGTGGAGCGGCGGAAGCATTGAGGGAAACGGTACTTTTACCGTGGGAGAAAATACACGGTTAGTTATAGATACCGCCTACGTCGTAGGCATTACCTGCCCTTTGGAGAATAAAGGGCAGGTAATGTTAAATGCCGGAGATCTTTGTCTTTACGGAGGCGGTACTGGCGCAGGGACTTTCACAGTTTCAGGCGGCGCTTATCTGTATTTTGAGCAAGGCAACTATTCCATCGGCGGAAATTTTGTAAATAGCGGCGAAATGACCATATGGGATACCTCGTCTGTTAGTTTCAATGCTGGTTACCGGCAAGATAGCACAGGCACTTTGGCCCTGAAGGTCTGGGGGTCCGGGTCAAACGAGTATTGCAAGCTCGACGTTGCCGATGCGGCGGAGCTGGGCGGTATATTGGAAATTGATTTCATAAATGATTATGACCCTCAAGTCGGCGACACTTTTGAAATCATGACTTGCGGTTCAAGGGCAGGAGAGTTTTCCGAAATCAACAGCAACATGGAGGGTATCACTTTAGTGCCGGCTTATACCGGCACTGGCCTTACATTGACTGTAAGTGACGGGACCACGCCGGAAGAAAACGTATGTGAAATCGGCGAGAACAAGTACACCACGCTGGATAGTGCTTTGTCTGCAGCAATAAGCGGTCAAACCATTAAGCTGCTGAAGAGCATTGATTACGACCATAGCATTGAAATTGTTAACAAGAGCATTACCTTTGATTTGAATGGATTTAACCTTAATATACTTAATACCACAGTAGGCGGGACTATAGAGGAAAACAGTGGCCTCTATGTAAAAGGGAACGCCGCTGTTTCATTGGAAGGCGCCGGTGAATTCAATGTCACCGGCACCTGGTACGGAGTATTTGCCGAACGTGACAGTGAAAGTGGGGGGACGCCTTCAGTCACCGTCACTAACGCAACCGGCATTGGGCGTGATGGTGTGGCCGCTCAGTATTCGAAAGTTACTGTTAAAGGAGATGCAACTTCAAGAGGCTCCACTTACAGTGGTGTATGGGCATCTTATGAGAATGCAGAAGTGATTGTAGAAGGCGATGTCTATGCCAATGGCGAAATGAGTATGGGAGTAAACACCGATACGCTTGCTTCAGTAACAGTAAAGGGCAGCGTTATTGTAGACGGCGATAACAGCATCGGTATAAAAGCCTCTGATGACGGAGATGTAACCGTAGAAGGAAATGTCACCGTTAGCGGCATTGACTGTATAGGCGTATCTTTCCTGTCGGTAGTGGATCAACCGTCAATTGTTACTATAAAAGGAGTAATAGAAGCCGAAAAGTATATTCTTTTTGAGGCCGAGGACGAATCCAAATGGGAATATAGTCTTCGAGACGGCGATTTCGATGAGGAAACAGCGGATTACATATACTACACTAAAGATAATGTCAGTTTTGTGTATGTATCGATGTTCGCCGGCGGCAGTGGCACCGTCGAGGACCCTTACCTGATTGCCCACGCAAACCAGCTTTATAATATAAAATACTATCATTTTTTTGGTAAACACTACAAGCAAATTGCCGACATTGATTTAGGCGGCTATTTCAGTCTCGGTGAGGGTTGGGATCCTATAGGTCTGGGTGAGTCTCCTTTTCTTGGAGTCTATGACGGTGATGGCCATACCATCAGCAATCTTTTTATTACCCGCCCGTATCAAGGCGATATAGGTTTGTTTGGATGTGTTGGAGAGCTCTCGGAAATTCTGAATGTGGGTTTGTTAAACGCAGATGTAACCGGATGTCGCGATGTAGGCGGTTTAGCCGCAATCAATGCTGGTATCATCGCCAATTCATATGTCACCGGCAAAGTGAGCGGAACGACCTATGCCGGAGGCTTAATAGGCTACAATATGGGTTCTGTAACCGATTCTTATTTTGATGGAACTGTTTCTCGTGTTAAGGGATATGACACAGATGAGGTAGAATACGCAGGGGGGCTGGTCGGTTGCAACTCTGAAGAAGGTTCGATTACCGGCTGCTATGCAAAGGCAACTGTGGAAAGTGGAGGGCCTCTCATCGGCGGTTTGGCGGGGGGCAATTTGGGCTCGATTACCGATTCTCACGCCATAAGCGCTGTGACAGGTTACTATTATGTCGGCGGTCTGACAGGAAGTAATGAAGGAATAGTCAATAATTCCTATGCCGATGGAAATGTGACAGGGACTTCCCTGGTGGGAGGCTTGATAGGCTACAATTCCTCACTCCTCGCAGATTCTTATTTCACGGGAACAGTGACAGCCTCCGATGATTATACAGGAGGGCTGGTGGGCGATAACAGCGGCGGCTCGATTGAAGGCTATCAAGCCT
>Ga0265294_10009001_pt1 | contig 11566 bp, 9 predicted proteins | sample MunlanPumphouse3_FD_192504 | JGI IMG/M metagenome (GOLD analysis project Ga0265294, IMG submission 192504) | Groundwater microbial communities from a municipal landfill in Southern Ontario, Canada - Pumphouse #3 | ecosystem: Environmental > Aquatic > Deep subsurface > Groundwater | place...
ACTCTTGAGCAAAACACAACCTATTATGTACGTGCTTTTGCTACCAATAGTATAGGTACAGGATATGGTGAAGATGTAATATTTACGACTCCAGAGCGGTCTGTAGATTCTGATTTTAAACCGACTGGGCTAAAGTTGGAAACTTTAGAAGAGTTGCTTGCTATTCCTACTGATGAGTTTTACACCCCACGACCAGGACCTGTTACAAGAAGTTCAGAATTGAATATTCAATTGGGTGTCCCATCTCCCGGACGCCAATTTGGTCAGAGTTGTGCGGGGTGGGCTGTTGGGTATGGTATGATGAGTTATCTCTATCATTCTTTTGAAGGGTATAGTGACCATGATGATAAAGAGAAAAATTATAATGAGAATGAAAATTTGTTCTCATCATTTTATATTTGGAATCAGGTTAGACATGATGAGTGGATAGGAAGTTTGTTAAATAATAATGTTGGAATTAGTATAAGTAAAGCACTTAGTCTTGTTAAAAATCAAGGGTGTTGTAAATTGCCTTATATGCCTATTACAAATTCATATTGGAATAAATTACCGTCTAATGAAGCAAAAAAAAATGGTACTCAGTACAAAATAACAAATTATATAAGATCAAAATCTTTTGATTTAAAGAAGATGAAAAAATATCTTGCTGATGATAAGGTTCCGTTAGTGATTGGTTTTACGATTGACAATAATTTTCGAAAAAACGGGAGTGAACAATTTGAGATACGAGATGGTAAATGGGTTTGGAATGGGTATAAAGGTGAACCTAATCTAAATCATGCAGTTCTAATATGCGGTTTTGATGATAATATAAATGCTTTTAAAGTATTGAATAGTTGGGGAACTAAATGGGGACAAGATGGATATTTTTGGTTAGATTATGATTTTGCTAAAACAGCTATTAATCATCTTCCGCTAGGTATCGAATGGATGTATGAGATTTATATTGCTCATGTAGAAAGACCTGAAGTAAAGATGACAGAAGTTTCAGAGATAACAAGCTATAGTGCAAAATGTAAAGGTCAAATTACTCGTGACTGGGGTATAGACATAGAAGAAAAAGGTTTTTGTTGGGGTACAGATATTATTCCAAGAAATTATACTGATAAAATAACAGTGGCTGGAGATGCGAAAGTATTAACAAGAGTTATTACTGGTTTATCACCTGGAACTACCTATTATGTATCAACATACGCTAAAAACAAACATGGTGTCTCTTACAGTAAACCAATAAAGTTTACGACTTTGTCAATACAAATCCCTACAGTTAAAACAACGCCTGTAACAATCTATGGTATTAGTTCTACTTCTGCGAAAGTTGGAGGCACGGTAACTAGTGACGGCGGAAGTGCTGTAACAGAACGTGGGGTATATTATAGAAAATCTACAGATCCCGAACAAAGAGAAGAAAAACTAAAGATTGGCGCAGGTAAAGGAACTTTTTCTGCAGTTCTTGAGAATTTAGAACCTAATACTACATATTATGTACGCGCTTATGCAGTAAATAGTCAAGGAACAGCCTATGGCAATCAGATATCTTTCAAAACTTTAACCGAACTTCCTACTCTAACAACTACATCTCTATCTAATATTACTAAAACCTCAGTAGATACAGGTGGTAATATTACCAGTGATGGGGGAGCAAATATTACTGCAAGAGGTGTTTGTTACGATACTTCACCTAATCCAACAATTAATGGAACTAAAACTTCAAATGGTACGGGAGTGGGTTCTTTTGTTAGTTCATTATCTGGTCTTACTGTAGGAGTTACATACTATATAAGGGCTTATGCTACCAATAGTGCAGGAACTGCATACGGAAAAGAGCTGAGATTTAATGGTCTTACAGAGGAAATTAATGAAATTGTACCAGAAGAAATTTTAGAAGAGATTAAGGGGCTGGGAATGCCTATAAATATTGGAACAACACCACCTAATATAGAGGGCGTTTATAATTTTAGCCCAGTAATTCTTAAAAGTAGTAATATTGCTGAGGATAGTCCTGGAGGAGGATTTTATGATCAGAGAATTAAAATATATGATCAAGATAATACCAACCTTACTGCTAAATTTGAAAGTGTAGGAGTAGATAGTAATGGTGAAGTAGTTAGCTCTAGTCTTGGAGATGAAGCACATATTACACATGTTGTAGGAAATAGTTCTGATTTTACACTCTTTGTAAGAGTTGTGGCTACTGATATATCAGGCGAGTGGGCAGAGCTTATATTCGTGTATTCTGGAACAATTGCAGGTGAAAATATTAATTCTTTACACTTTGCGCTCGTTATGCTAAACAATAACGGATTTAAAGAATTCATAGATAATGGAAAAGGTCGTTTGTTCTATGATGGAGATGGTGTTTCAGAAAGGATACCTTCTCTCACTGGTGTTGTGAAAAACACAAGGAGCACTTCAGGCGTTGAACTACCGTTGTCAATTTTAAAGCAAAGAAAATAGTATTACATGAGTTTTTAGTAGTTTCAAGCTTGTATATAGGTGCACCTTGAAATTGTAATGAGACAGAGAGTGTAGTACAAATAATATTATCATTATTCGTTTGTATTCAAAAGTTTCTTAGCACAGAATCGATATAAATTATGTACTAAAAGTAAAAAAATAGAGTCCAATTAGATAGAAGGAATTGATTGGTTAGAACGAACGTGGTTATGCTTTAAATGACATTAAAGCATAACTATATTCATCATTAGAAAGTTGGATAGTAACTGTCATTTTTCTGATAAGTTTTATCTGGCAACAAAAATATTTTTCTTTTCGCACTCAATTTTAGTGTGTATAAATAATGAAAGCTAAACATCGAATTTATTATACCGTCATCCTACAGATGGACGTTTATTTCTGATTGGGAATTATTAATCAGACTCGACCTTATGAGGAAATAGCGTTTTGTTAAATAATCTGAAAACTATGTCCGGAATTTCAATAGTTCTAATAATCGGGTTAGTCATTTTAATTTCAAGACTATTAAAGCCAGATAAAGTGACATCAAGTAACCTGAAAAAGTATCTTTTGCTTTTGTTGGCTTTCATTGTTTTTTTAATTCTATTGCTTTTAATTATCGGAAATTCATATTAATCGTATAAAAATAAATTTATTATGGGAAAAGTTATTGTTACTATACTTGTTATTGTTGGTATTATTTTATTGGTGTTTCTTATTTTAAGAGAAGTAATGTGCTGGTATTGGAAAATAAACGAACGTATTACCCTTCAGCAGGAAACCAATCTACTGTTGAAGAAACTGATTGATGAAGAAGGAAGTTATACTCCCAGTACAGAAACAACTTTCGTGGATAAGAAACCGGTTCGTGAAGAGTTTTGCCCAATTTGCGGACATAAGAATGAGTTTGGAGCTGAATTTTGCACAAATTGCTCACAGCGAATTGAATAGTAAAATTTAAGATGAAAAAGATGAAAATTTGCAAAAAATGTAATATAGAGTATTCTGACGATAAAAAATTTTGTCGGAGTTGTGGTAGTCCTTTAAATAATATGGCTTCTCTTGAAACAGCAGATTCTGCAAAAAAGGAGGTTCTGGAAGAGCGACTGAAATCAGATCCTTTAAATATCGAATTGCTTCAAGAGTATGCCTCTTTTCTTTTAAACATCGAGTTATTCAAAGAATCTATAAAAGCCTCCCTTAAAATTTTGGCGATAAGCGAAAACAACATTTCGGCAAAAAAAAGTCTCTATGATGCCTATTTTAAGCTTGGTGAATACAATAAAGCGGAATCTGTTGGGAAGCAGCTTTTATCATTGGAACCAAATGAAATATCTCACATTAAAAAACTGGTCGAGATTGCTATAAATCTTGAAAATTGGGACAAGGCAATTGTTTATATAGATGATATTCTGGAAAAACAACCTTCGGATATAGCTGCCAGACAAGATAAAATGAAGGTTTTTATTGAAATGGGTGAACTCTTAGCGGCTGCAGATATTGCCAAAACTTTATACCATGAAGGTGTCAGAGATAAAACCACAATAATATATGCAGGTATTGCCGATGCATTGAGTGGTGAGTATACAAGTGCAATTGAACTGCTTAAGCCCACTTTGAAAAACGTGGATTTTGAGAGTGAAAACATTCATTATCATAGAGGATTACTCTATTTAACATATAGTTTGTGTAGGGATAATTCGATGTTAACTGAAATAGAAAATGTGTATCCAAAGTTAGACACTCGTTTTATTAAAGAAACCAATATTCCTGCTGATAAAGAAATAGCAGTATCTGTTGTTAATTATATAATAGGTGGTAAGTTAAAAGAGATTTCAGCAGCTCCTTCAGCTAAAAATGAGATTGATACCTTAATTAGTCTCTATTTGAATAAATTACCAGATTCAGATAAAAACAACTCTGTAATTGCGGAGTTATGGTTCTCAATTGGGATGAAACAAAAAGAGTTCAACTTGATAAGTAGCTCATTAAATTCATTTCAAAAAGCAGTGGCACTAAATTCTAAGGAGGATAAATATAAAGAGGCACAGAAAGAATCAGAAGATGTGCTGCGAAAAGCAAAAGAGAAGAAAAAGAGAAGGACTATTTTTCAAGCGAGTTTAATTGTTGCTGTGATTGCAGTGTTAATTGGCTCATTTTTTATTTATGAAAGTATTAAAATAGAGAACGATTGGACAAAAAACAATTTAAAAGGTGAAGTTAAATCTGTTAAGAGCTCAATTTTTAAAGCTGTAGATAGGCATGGGGAAATTGAAAAAGGTGAAGCTCCGTGGCCTAATTCAATTAATTATTTAATATTTGACCAAGAGGGTAAGATGATTGAAGAAGATATTTGTAAATCTGATGGTAGCCTTGATTCGAAAAAATTATATAAATATGATGATAACAGTAATATGATTGAAGAAAATTGGTGCCATCCTGATGGAAGAATTCTTAGTAATAGAATTTTTAAATATGACAATAATGGTAACATGATTGAAGAAAATTATTTCAGCTCTGGTGGTAGCCCTGATAGTAAATATCTTTATAAATTTGACGATAACGGCAACATGATTGAAAAATATTCTGCCTATAATGACCAAGTACTTTATAGAGAAAGGTTGTATATATATGACGATAATGGAAAGATGATTGAAGAGCAATATTTCAGAAGATCTGTTGATAGATTTCATATGAAAACCTTGTATAAATATAGTAATAACGGAAAAATGATTGAAGAGAGTGTGTTCAATTCTGATGAAAGTCCTAGTCGAAAATTTATCTATAATGAGAATGGTAATATTATTGAATATTATTATTATAATTCTGAAGGTTTTGATTCAAAAAACTTATATAAATATGACACTAATGGTAACAAGATTGAAGAGAATCAATTCAATTCTGATGGTAATTTGGAATGGCAAAGACTTTATAAATATGAATATGACTATAAAGGGAACTGGATTAAGAAGACTGGACTTCATTATATAACAGAAAGAGAAATAGAGTACTATAATTAAGAATTACGTTGCCTAACATTTTGTGTGATTAATGGTAGGGAAAAATGAAAATATTAAGGTTTGCATCTTATCCAAACTTTATTTTCGGTTTAACAAGAAAGAGCAACGCTTCCGCACTATTGTATCACGTGTCCCTCTGCATCACTTCAAAGTTTAACCGGTTTGTGATTGATTTTTAAAACCCTTGCACTAAAGATTCTTTTCGGCTCTCTATCAAACCACACGATAGGATTTGTGTGATAGCTGGGCTATGTTGAAACAATTGGCTGAAAGATTTGCGATATATCTGTAATTAATAACGCCCTGAGATAAAAAGCGTACGAATGCTACAACTTTTAATTGGGGATGTTGTATATTTACTGCATAAATTTGAAGTTAGGGTTAATAAAATAAGATGACTGTTTGAAACGAAGCTATTTTACTCGTTAACAACTTGAAAATTCAGCGAATAGCGGGCTATTTAATGAATTTTCAAGGAAGTTAAAGGACAAAAGAACAAGTTTAAAGCGTCAAGTTATTTCGACACAATCTCTTAGCTGCAAACTGTAACGAAACAGTTAACAAAAACCGGAACACTGAAAACCTAACAGAATAAGCATAAAATAAAAAAAGAGGAAAATATGTATCTATTTTTTGACACCGAAACGACAGGATTACCAAAAAATTGGAAAGCACCCGTTACCAATCTAAACAATTGGCCAAGACTTGTCCAACTTGCATACTTGTATTATGACAACAATGGAAATAAAATTTCAGGCGGAGATTTCATTGTGAAACCAGAAGGATTTACTATTCCGGCAGAGGCTTCAAGAGTTCACGGAATTTCAACTGAGAGGGCACTCAGAGAAGGAGAATCAATCACCTCGGTCTTGCAACACTTTAATTCTTTAATTGAACAAGCAAGTTATCTTGTGGCTCACAATATTTCATTCGACGAAAAAATTGTAGGTTCAGAATTTTTAAGAAATGGAATGCAAAACAGCATTCCGTCTAAAAATAAAATATGTACAATGGAACGAACAACACGTTTTTGTGCAATAAACGGACCTTATGGTTATAAATGGCCAAAACTTTCAGAATTGCATTATAAACTTTTCGGAACCGGTTTTGAAGAAGCCCATGATGCATCTGTTGACGTTACTGTGACTGCAAAATGTTTTTGGGAACTAAAAAGACTTGGTAAAATATAGATTTATGACTGATTGCTTTTAAAAGTATTGTACTGAAAAATCTTTTCTGCTTTCTCTCAAACCACATGAGAGGACTCTCGCGATAGCGGAGATAGTACCTCATCGAAAGACCACATTATTAGTAAACAACAAGTTATTTAAAATCCACATCTATTATCTACTAACAAGAAGAGCATAAAATGATAAAAATCAACAATAAATGAAAGCAAAGGGCAAACTAATGAAAACAAATTCAATTAAAATGGTAAAGTTCGCGGTAACAACATGTTTTATGATCCTGATTGTTTTGAATTTTCAATGTTCAAACGCTCAAACGAGCAGTGGTAAAGAATCCAACTATCAGAGTGTTGAAAATGCAGAACACGTTGTGGTTTATCACGAAGAAGACAAATTCCTTGGATGGCCTGCCAATAACGGCGCATGGTCTGCAGACGGAGTAAACATGTTAGTTGGATTTACTCATGGTGATTATAAACTTATTATTGACAATCACAATATTGGAGGAAATCAGGTAAGTTGGCTGGCTCGGAGTACGGATATGGGGCAAACCTGGGAAGGGTATGACCCAATCGATTATGTGGGAGATTTTGGTAAGGAACCGGAACTGAAAACATTGGAAAATCCGATAGACTTTTCGCATCCACAGTTTGCTATGCGTATAGTGGGAACCGGCTACCATGGCGCTCATGATGCAAGAGGACACTTCTTCTTTTCTTATGATGCAGGTAAATCATGGAATGGACCCTATCGTTTCGGTGCTGATAATATCCGGGAATGGCCCGAATTGAAAAACACAACTTTATCTGAAGATATCGAGTTAACCCCAAGGACAGATTATGTGGTGGAAGGAAAAGATAAGTGCCTTATATTTATGTCCGTACGCGCGAAAGGAGAATTTGGAACAGACCGGCTTTTCTGTATGCGCACGATTGACGGAGGAATGACTTTTAAGTTCGTAGGATGGGTTGTACCGCCTTATGATGAAAAGAAGGTCGATCTTTCTCTGAAAGTTAAATTGGAAGAAGACGATGCCCAAAACCCTCATCCTAACCAATGTCGTGCTGTGATGTCACAGACCATCAGACTTGAAAATGGCAAGCTGATTTGTGCAATGCGTCGAAAGTATAAAGAACATAATTGGGTTGACGCATACGTTTCCGAAGATGGTGGTAACTCCTGGACATTCCTGTCGGAAGTTGGAGATGCGGGAGCAGGTAATGGGAATCCTCCCGCACTCAATATAACTGACAAGGGACGACTAATTGCAGTTTTCGGCAACAGAAAAGAGCCGGGTACCATGATGGTTGTGTACAGCGATAATGAAGGAAAATCCTGGAGCGAACCAAAGATCCTGAGAGATGATTTTGGCTCTGAGGATATGGAGACGATAGATCTGGGTTATCCCCAATTACTGAAACGTAAAGATGGTAAAATGATCGCGCTCTATTATTGGTCTACCAAAGATTGTCTGCACCATATTGCCGCAACAATATGGGATGGAGATAATTAGGGTTTGTAATAAAATAAGATGACTGTTTGAAACGAAGCTATTTTATTCGTTAACAACTTGAAAATTCTGCGAATAGCGGGCTATTTAATGAGTTTTCAAGGAAGTTAAAGGACAAAAGAAGAAGTTTAAAGCGTCAAGTTATTTCGGCATAATCCCTTAGGAACGGTGTATGTTTACCGCATAAATAAGACGTTATAGAAATGATTTTTTGTCAGAACTAAAATATTTAAATAAACTTGACCTATGAAAAAAAATGAATTCGTTTTAGCGGTTTTAATCTTGGTAATTGGAAGTATATTTTTCAACTCTTGTTCAAGAGGTGATGATTCGGATGATGATTTACTCGGTGCATCGAAACCGAATTATAATATGTTGTCTGATATAACAGTTGTAGGATTATATACCACGCAGTGGGTTGGGGAAAGCGGATCTATTTCATTGATTATTGATTTCGACAGAGTAGATTGTAATTTTAATTATACAGTTTCAAGTTCAGGAAAACGGACAGTTTCCAAATATAAATATACTTACAAACATCCCACTGTTACCTTAACACCGGAAGATGATAACGATGGTGCCCTAATAGGTACGACAAAGCTTGGTGGAATCAAGGCTTCTGATAAAATGTCCTTCGTTGATGCTGATGGTTCCAATGTTTTGTTTACCGTTATCAGAAAAAAATAAACTTTGATTCTATAACATTTCGCTCCTATAGGAACTCATATTGGTAGCGTTACGGATCTACTACAGACAGGTCGCTCCATACGGAGTTGAAATCAGACATTGATACATATGTGCTACAAACAAGTGGTTTTCAAATAAAAAGCAAATAGAATAATCAAATTAAAAACCATAGAATTTGCAAAAAGCAAATCAATTAATATACTAATATCCAGCGTCCTGCCATGACGGGGCTGAACTATCTGTAGTAAACACAATAGCCATCACGACTCCTATCTACACAGGCTTGAACTATAAATCACTCTAAATCAAGTTGTTTTCCGATTGTATCGCACACGCTGCCGCGCGAGTCCTCTCGTGTGGTTTAATAAGAGTTATTGGGAAACTGCACGATATAATCGTGTGGCAGGGCAAGCACTTTACAAAAGTGTGAAAGATGTAACTATTGAGTTTAATAATGTAACATATATGTATAGATAAAGGCTTAGTTTTACATGTAGATTATTTATAACAATTTAAAAATTAGAGTAATGAAAAAACAGTTGGGTTTGTTGGTTTTAGTCGTTTCTGTGTTATCTGGATTTCTTTTTGTATCGTGTGAAAAAGAAAAAACAGAAACCAATATGATTATAAGAAATTGGACTTTGGTCTCTAAAACTGTAGCAGGTGTAAATGTTGCCACTGCTTGCGAGAAAGATTCAAAATGGGATTTTAAATCTGATGGTTCATATGTTATCAAAAGTGGTTGTGATACAAATACAGGAACCTGGGAGTTGTCAGACGATGGAAAAGTACTAACATTGAATAGAATTACTGCTTACAAGGTAATTGAAAGCAATATTGTTAAACTCGTAATTGAAATGCAGGTAGGTGAACTGGATTTAGTACGATGGACATTTAAATAATCAATAAATATGCACTCATAAGGCTTCAAGGTTTCTGAAGCTATGATTGCATATTAATTAACTTGACTTTGAAAACACGAAAAAGAATACTACTAACTGGTGCTGCTGGAACTGTTGGACAAGCAGTTTTGAAAGAGTTGTGCACAATAAAAAACAGATATGAAGTTACAGTCTTTGATATCAAGTCAAGCAAAACAATAAAAAAGTTCAACCCTTTCAGAGAAGAGATTAATATCGTTTACGGAGATATAGAGAATGAGAACGATTTAATTAAGGTATGTCATGATAAAGATGTAGTCATACACCTTGCTGCAATAATACCACCTTTGGCGGATGAGAAACCTAAGTTATCTTATCAGGTTAACGTGAAAGGGACAGAAAAGCTAATCAGGCTTTTAGAGCAACATTCTCCCAAAGCTTTTTTCTTATATAGTTCATCAATTTCTGTGTATGGAGACAGGCTAAATAATCCATTGATAACAATCAATGATAAGTTAAATCCAAGTGAGGGTGACGAATATGCTAAAACGAAAATATTAGCTGAGGATATTATACAAAGCTGTAAACTTGATTGGACTATTTTCAGGTTGACTGCCATAATGGGTGGCCATAAAATTTCCAAATTAATGTTTCACCAACCGCTTAAAACCTCACTGGAGATAGCGTCACCTGAAGATACGGCAAGGGCATTTGTTAATGCAATAGATAAACAAGCGCAGCTCTCAAAAAAAATATTCAATTTAGGTGGTGGACAAAATTGTCGGATAATTTATGATGATTTTCTATCCCGTTCATTTAAAATTTATGGTTTAGGAAAACTTGATTTTCCACCTAAGACATTTGCCGAGAAAAATTTCCACTGTGGTTATTATGAGGATGGATATGTGCTGGATAATATTCTAAATTTTAGAAAAGATACGTTGTTTAATTATTTTGAAAATCAGAAAAAGGATGTGTCAATTTTTAAAAAACTAATTATTTCAATCTTCCATAAACCAATAAAGAAATATTTGCAAAGTCAATCCGAACCTTTAAGAGCATATATCAATCAAGATATAAAATCGATTGAACATTATCTGAAGTCTGACACTTAAAAATAAGTAAGAACGAAAATTATGAAATTTATGTTTTTGGTGCTATTATTATCTGTGATTTACGGAGATACTCCGTATACAGAAACAGTTGATTTAAAAATTGTGGTGACAAATATAAAAACACTGGAAGGAACTATTGAAATGGGGGTTTTTAATATTCCAAAAACATTTTTACAAAAAGGGAAAGAATATAAAACCTACTCCATGAAAGTAACAAGTGACACGATTGTTTTTTTATTGAATGATTTAAAAAAAGATAGTTATGCCTTTTCCATCTATCACGACATAAACTCAGACAGGGAATGTAATTTGAATTTTTTTGGAATACCGAAAGAGCCCTATGGTTTTTCAAAAAATTATAGACCGACACTTTCAAAACCATCTTTTAATGATTGTAAAATCAATGTACATGAAGATATGTCAATAGCTATTGAATTGCTTGATTAACAACAAAATCCTTTCTGGAAGAGAATGTCAAGTATTAATGCTGTAGCAACGAACTTAAATACCTTATTTTCTTTCTCCCTAACCTTAGTAACCGCCGGATTCCACTACCAATCCAACCTTATTACCTTATTTATTATTCTATTGATGAATAACCCCTTCATTAAAATTGAGTCATATCTGTATCATACCTCGAAGAGGTTATATGTTTATAGCAGATATTGCAAAATACATTCGATCCAGTCGGGGTCGCATCCACTCCACC
>Ga0265294_10009003_pt1 | contig 11565 bp, 8 predicted proteins | sample MunlanPumphouse3_FD_192504 | JGI IMG/M metagenome (GOLD analysis project Ga0265294, IMG submission 192504) | Groundwater microbial communities from a municipal landfill in Southern Ontario, Canada - Pumphouse #3 | ecosystem: Environmental > Aquatic > Deep subsurface > Groundwater | place...
GATCAATCCGTTTTTCATGAGTCTTTTTATTATTTCGCTTCCGGAGGTCTTTTCCATTGCATTCAGATTGTTCAGCTCTGTTTTGGTTAAGCTTTCCACGTATAATAATGAAACAAGATAGGTGTACTCGTCCACTGTTTGCAACGAGGTCTCTTTTAATGCTTTTTTGATATAAAATTTAGAGTACCGGTGCAGCAGACTTGTATCTTTTGCAATATGGATGCCCACGGAATCAATGATTCCTGCATTCCGGCTGGAAAGACTGTTCCCGATGTCCCGGTTATTTAAGAAAGTAATGAAATTGTCCATAGTCAATTCCGTATCACCGGAAACGGATGCTTCGAATGTCTCTATCTGATCAAGCAACTCAATCTGCAATTGTTTCGATTTCATATATCGGGTCTCTTTAATTTGTACGCAAATGTACTAATATTTTTAATTAAGTGAAAATATAGTTGCATATTAGAACGAAAATGTATTACTTTGGGGTTTTATAGAAAAAAAACGCATGAACAGGACTATTGCTGCACAACTTTCAAATGCAGGGAAGGAATACAAGACGGGAGATACGACTTTGGTCGCATTACAACCAACGACCATCAACTTCAACAAAGGCGAAGTGACCCTGATTGTAGGACCGTCCGGATCCGGAAAGACAACCTTGTTGTCGTTGTTGGGTTGTGTCATATACCCCACTTCAGGCGATGTCTGGTTGGGCGATACCTGCGTTAGCAAATTATCCGAAAACCAACAGGCCGAACTAAGACTGAATCATATCGGATTTGTTTTTCAGGGATTTAATTTAATTGCCCCGCTCTCTTCGCTTGAAAATGTGATGCAACCGCTTCTTTTAAAAGGCGTTTCCCGTAAGACAGCCAAAGAAAAGGCGATGGGTATCCTGCGGACTTTCGGAATAGAAGACCGGGCCGGGAATCTACCTAAAACACTCAGCGGGGGACAACAACAGCGGGTTGCTGTTGCCAGAGCGTTAATTACCAATCCTGAGCTGATCCTTTGCGATGAACCGACTGCTTCACTCGATCACCAGAGCGCCATACAGGTCATGAAAATATTGCAATCCCTGTCCAGAGACAACAGAGCGGTCATTGTTGTGACACACGATATGCGTCTGAAAAATTATGCAGATCGTATCATTTACGTGATAGAAGGAAAAATAAGCAATAACCCGATAGAAACCGAATTTTAAATATTCGTTTATGAAACGAGCATGTTTATAAAAAAGTTCAAATTTATGGAAGTTTTAAGTAGCGAGAACAGAGGCGAAGTTTACTTCGACTATGCCGAGTCACGCAAAACTTCTGTTCCGAAGGGACAATAATCTGACATGCGAGTTCCATATGACTTTAAACGAAAAAATGATTATCGTATGAAAAGAATCATTCTCTTATCTTTTATAGCAATGAGCCTGCTGAGTTGCGGAAAAAAGAAAACGGAAACAGCACCTGTTAAACAGTCCCCTGTCGTACAAATAGCAGGTATCGGAAAAGTAGTGCCGGACGGTGGCGTTAGTGAGCTGGCTTCACCTGTCCCGGGAATCGTGCGCGAACTATCCGTACAGCCTGGAAGCATGGTGAAAAAGGGTACAGTCCTGCTTCTCTTGGATAATACTACCCAGTCGCTCGCAATCAATGAGATCAACAGCAGACTGGCATCACAGAAAAAGTCCATTGAATCGGCAAGGGCTTTGATGGAACAGGAACGGATTGCTTTGGCTGAAAAAGAGCGGCAACTGGAAGACGCAAAGATTTTGTTGAAGGATGCCGCCACCACGGATGATCATGTCAGGAAACTGCAAAACGACTACGACCAGGGATTGCAAAAAGTGAAAAAGCTGAAGAACGATTTTATGCTGTCGGAAGCACAACTTCAGGAACTTTCGACAGAGAAAGCAATGAAGACCGAAGATCTCCGGCTTACGACCCTGAAAGCACCGATGGACGGTACCGTTCTGGACATCCTGCCGAAAAAGGGAGAAGCGGTGAGTCAATATCAAACATACGCCCGCATGGCTCCGGCAACACCGCTGATTGTGCAGGCTGAAATTGATGAAATGTACGCGACTCGTCTTGCCTTAGGTCAGCATTGTGTCATCAGACTGATCGGAGAGGTCAATCCGGTAGCTGAAGGGAAAATTGTACGTATTTCTCCTGATCTGAAGAAAAAGTCTCTGTTCTCAGACAATAAGGATGATCTGGAAGACCGTAGGATCAGGAAAATTGAAGTATCCATTCAGCATCCTAAAACCACTCTGCTCATTGATACCAAGGTAGAATGTAAAGTTCAACTCGGTCAATAATTAATAAACCATTGTCATGATCATTACGGCCTGTCGTTTTATTCGCTACGAAAAATCAAAAAGCTTCGGTATCCTGCTGAGTATCATCATCAGTATCTATCTGGTAGGTCTGGTGATGAGCATCTTTCTGTTTCTTGCAAATATTATCGGAGGATTGGTTAACAATTCCAATCCGGAATATGCACAGGTATTTGTAGTAAACAAACAGACGGATAATGCGAATCAGCTTACCCCCTTCGATGCCAGATGGGTGAATCAGTTGCAGAGTTTAGACGGAGTGGACGATGCTCATGGCATTATCTACGCTCCCGTATCTGTGAAATTTTCGGATGGTAAAACTGCTTCCGCTTTAATGATCGGCAGTGATTATCCGGAAATGGCGGCAGGCCCTTCGTCACAACTGATTGCTGAGGGAAGCATTGAGGACTTATTGGGTGAGGGAACCGTTTCGACCGACTTTTACGATAATAAAGCTTTTGGACGCGAACTTAAGCGTGGCTCCGTTTTTGAGATTAACGGGAAATATGCAATCGTAGGGGTAACCACCAAGAATGCAAAAGGGTTTTCAAATCCGTTAATATATACCACGACTTCCAAAGCACGCTATTTTTCAGGTGTTTCGGAATTTGTGGTCAATGCTGTGATTGTAACCGTAAAAGATCCGGATAAGATCGATGCGGTTATTTCCAGGATCAATGAAGTTGCTCCGCAGTTTCGTGCCTGGAAGTCAAAAGATCTGGCATTGACTACCGTGGTTAATGTAATGACGGCAAACAACATGGGGATGAGTATCGGCACCATGGTGCTCTTTGCCATCATCAGTGGTTTTTTCATTATAGGTCTCACCCTGTTTTCATCCACCAACGACCGCATCAAAGACTATGGAACGCTGAAAGCCATCGGAGCATCGGGCAGGTATATCACCCGGCTGGTTCTCACGCAGGCTACCATTTATGCTGTTATCGGTTTCCTTATTTCCTGGCTCATGCTTGTCGGTACCCAGATTGGAATGGCAAAGGGAGGGCTAAATATTCATTTTTCGCCGCTGTTCTTGCTATTGCTATTTGCAATTACGTTTATCATTGCTGTAGGAAGTGCTTTTTTCTCCGTCAATAAATTGAAGAAAGTGGAACCGTCTTCCGTTTTTAGATAACTCTTTATTCAAAAATTCTCATGAACGAAAAAATAAAATTCAGTCTGTTTTTTGTGGTTTTCCTGTTTGGATCGATTATCATTTCTGCGCAAACGGACGATTTGTCTGCCTACAAACTGAATGCCTTGTCACTGGATCAGGCTATCCGGTATTCAATGACACATTCTCCGGAATATAACAACAAGAAGTTAAAGCAGCAAGAGGCCTCTATGAAACTGTCCGAGACCTATACCGACAGAATCCCGACGGTTTATGCTTCAGGGGACATACGGAATAATCTGATCATCCCGTCTACTCCGGTTCCGGCATCCATGCTTGACCCAACTGCTTCGGCGGATGAATTGCTTTATATGAAATTTGCCACCAGGTGGAGCTCGTCAGCCGGAATCAATCTGTCATACGATCTCTTCAACCCTGCAACTGCCGGAAAAGTGCCGGAACAAAAGCAGGAAGTTAAAATCAGCGGGTATAATATGCAATTGTCGGAAAAAGAATTGCGGGCAAAAGTTTCTCAAGCTTATGCCGAATGCATCATTGCAGTGACTCAAATGGAATCGATGGCTCAGGACACGGTCTATTACCACAATGCGTTATCTTATTCGGAAACTTTGTATGTCCGGGGGAAAATGGAACTGGCTGATAAAAACAAAGCGAAGACTGCTTTCAACGAATCTATTTACCGGTTTCTTCAGGCACAAACCATCCTCCATGCTGCCAAATCGAAACTTTTATATGTAATGGGAGAGGAGATAACCGATGAAAACATACAGATGCTGCACTTCTCGGAAGATATTCCCGCGCTCTATGCAAAAATTGCGTCTCCTTTGCTAAATGATGCCGGTTCTGCATTTCCGGAAAATAGTCTGAGTGAAATGCGTCAGTCAGAAGTGGTTTCATTAGCGGCAAACCGAATTAAACATGCTTCCTGGAAGTTTGCTCCTACGCTTTCATTATCCGGCTTTTACGGTGTCAATTATTTTGGCAGGGAATTGCAGCTGGCAAACAGCAGTCAATGGCTCGGAAACAGTTTCATCGCCATGTCGTTAAAGTTTCCGATAACGCAATCGCTGAGCACCTCCAGGGAACTATCACAGCTCAGGATTCAGAAACAGACAGAGCAGGAAAACCTACGCGATATTCGGAACAAACTTGCAATGGACTGGTCGAATGAGACGGCGCAGTTGATGGCGCGTCAGAAGGAATATGCACTGAAACAGAACAATCTGTCCATGACCAGGGAAAACTTTCTGGCTGCCCGCTCGCAGTATGATAAGGGACATCTTCTTCAGACAGATTTGATGTCGGAAGAATCAAAAGTCCGGACCGCCGTTCAGGATTACTTGCAGGCAGCGTATAACTTATTTTTAAGTTGTATTGCGATTGATAAAATTCAGGATAAATAAGGTAAATGTAAGTTGCTGGAGCTGTGTGATTTGCAGCACGCTGCATTGCTTTCGCTTCCGTTGTCCAGCGGCATAGTATCCGGCTCCGTTCGCCCGTCCTTGTGATCGCTTGATTCCTGCGCTATTTGTTTGTCTCTCCGAGCCTTCACAAAATAGCCTTGCAGTCATCTGCGCGCTCCCTGCGTCCGTTCTCAAAGTCGCCGTCAACCATACCGCTTTCCGCCGTACGCTTTTCGGGATGATTTAGATCGCTATGCTTATTTAATGAGCATAGATTTCTACTAGATTAAAAGTCTGTTGGATAAATTAAATATTTAACAGAAAATGATTAATTATTAAAGATAATAGTTAATTTAGCTGACAATCATAAGTTATAAAACCTTTACATTATACATAATAAAAGACAAAAAGGTACAGACAAGTCTTTCCATATCAATATAAATCAAGAACATAAATTGCTATAAGTCATTCATGATGAAATTAAATACAGAAATTGCCAACGATATTTTAGCAAAGATTATTAAAAGAGAACATAGAACGTTTTCCAAATATGCATGCCTTAGCCAAAAGGCATATCGATTTAATGAGGAGGAATTACCTGATAGAAAAAATATCAGAACGCCTTTCTTTCATGATACTGATAAAATCATTCATTCTCTTGCTTATACCAGATATATTGATAAAACACAAGTCTTTTATTTGTTTGAAAATGACAATATTACCCATAGAGTATTACATGTTCAATTAGTTTCAAAAATTGCACGCGTGATTGGACGTGCATTATCCCTGAATGAAGATTTAATTGAAGCAATTTCATTAGGCCATGATTTGGGTCATGTGCCCTATGGACACAACGGAGAAAAAATGCTTAATAAACTAATGCTGGACAATACCAATGAATACTTTTGTCATAATGCCCAAAGTGTAAGAGCGTTGCATTATTTGGAAGATAAAGGAAACGGACTCAACTTAACAGTACAAGTGTTGGATGGTATATTATGTCACAATGGAGAATTAATGCAAAAAGAATATAAACCGGATTATAAGAAAACAAAGGAACAGTTTATTCAAGAGTACAAATGTTGTTGGACTACTAAAGACTTTAGTGCAAAAATTATTGCTATGACCTTAGAAGGATGTGTAATGCGAATTGCTGATGTTGTAGCTTATATTGGAAGAGATCTTGAGGATGCTATAATACTTAAATTAATAAAACGGAAAGAAATACCTGAGTCTATCTCTAAAATAATTGGAAACACAAACGCAACAATTATCAATAATTTTGTAATCCCTCATGGTTTTGGGTATGATATAACACAAAAGAGTTGAAGCCTTTTTAATGATTTAAAATTAGATGGTTGTTATGTACTTACTGAGACCAAAGAAATAAACTTCCAGTTTTATGCTTAATCAAAGCAAAATATGATAAATTTGTAAGAATATACTAATTCCCATGAATAAGTCATATCCCTCTCTAACTAAAAGATATATTCCGATAGCATAGGAATTAGCTTATAAACAAAAATGAAATTTTATGAAGCTGATTTATCGTAGAATAAATCAGTAGATTAGACATAATACGAATATTGTAGTGAATCCAAATAAAACAATACACACCAGTCGTACCCTCATGTTTTCCGAATTGGCAAAGGTTATGGACTTTGCTATTCAAGATGACAACTATCTGGAATCCTTAAAACAGAACGTTATCAACAAGAAAACGAAGTCTGGCATCGACAAAACATCCGGCTACCTTAAAACACTTTACGGCTTTGACCTAGACCTGCCATCCTTCATAGTCTTTAAGTACTTTTGGCAATTTTCTGCCGAAGAAGACAAACCAATATTTGCCCTATTGTACGCCATTGGCCGTGATTATTTATTGGCCGAAAGTATCTACGTGATTGCTGAAACAAAAATTGGTGAGAAAGTGACCATCGAGAATATGGAGAGAAATATAGAGATCCATCATCCAGACAAATATTCTGAAAAAACAAGAAGATCAATTGCTCAAAACATTGCCAGTTCTTGGAAACAGGCCGAATTTATTCTCGGGAAAGTAAAGAACATCCGGACTCAACCCAGCATTGGATACAATTTGGTCGCCTTTGCTTTTTGTCTGGCCTACTTGGAAGAGTTGAGAGGAGATTTTATTTTGTCCAGCAAGTGGGTAAAAGCACTTTCCTTATCAGAAAGTGATATAAGGAATCTGGCTATTGAGGCATCCAAAAGAGATTTAATGCAATATCAGTTTGGGGGTGATGTTACCTCCATCTCGTTCAGTGGTTTATTTAAAAAATTAGGAATCAATGCCATCTAAAGTTGATCAATTATTGGCGAAGTATGAGCTCGTGGTCAATGAGCCATGGTCATCCTCTTTGTCCGGACAAGAAAGAATCTGGTTTTTGGTATATGATCCTGCAGAGCAACGCAAAGTTGATTTGAGGTTGGGCGATTTTGAAACAGCCACCATCAAAGCGGGGAAAAAGTGGGCAGAAATATCGTTGAAAAAGTGCTTCCCAACCTGGATGGCAGCACAAGCATATCGTGATTCCTATTTCCAGAGTCCTCAATACATTGTCGAGCAGCTGGAAGGTGACTTTAAAACGTTTGCCATTGATTATTTGAAAAAAAAGATAGCCAATAAGAGCACTGATTCTGATACAGTGATTGTCATAAAAGATGTCTCCTCCTTATTCGGATTCATTCGTTTGTCGGAAATATTGAAAAGTTGCGACAAAGTGTTTACGGGAAGAATGCTCATATTCTTTCCAGGTGAATTTGAGAGAAACCAATATCGCTTGTTAGATGCCAGAGATGGATGGGACTATCTGGCCAGACCAATAACATTATAATCTATCATTATACATGAAAAACAGAGAGCTATTTACACTAGATCCGGTCGAGGTCAACCTGAAAAATGAAGGTGTGGCAAAAATTCGGTCATTGAATGAAAGAGAGGATCTTGATCTTGTTTATTATGAACTTAAAACCTTTGTATGTGAAGGTGAGTATCAGGAAGGATTAAGGAAAATCCTGCAATTCTATCTGCAGAATTATGATAACAATGACCAACCTGCTTTCTGGGTAAGTGGCTTCTATGGCACTGGTAAGTCTCACCTGGTTAAAATGCTCAGTTATTTGTGGGATGATTTTAAATTTCCAAATGGAGATACGGCAAGAACTATTAAGCCTTTGCCCCAGGAAATCCGGGATCTGTTTGTCGAAATAGATAGGAAACAAAAAATACAGGGCAGGCTATCCATTGCCGGTACGCTGAGAGATTTTCCCTCGAAAGATATTCGCTATTCTTTCTTGCAGATTTTGCTGAATGCATTGGGCCTTCCTCAACAGTACCACCATTTTAAATTTGTCTATTGGACAAAAGCGGAAGGTATCTATGACAGCTTGAAATCATTGGTTGAAGCAAGTGGTAAAGATTTTAGAAAAGAGGTTGAGCAGATGTTCGTGTCCACCGTTCTGGCAAAATCAGTGCTTCAACTGTTGCCGGAATTAGCCGAAAATGAAATGAAATTGCTGGAACTTTTCCGGGCTCAATTTCCTATGGTCACCACTATAGGTCGGGAAGAATTTGTAAGAACCATTAAAGAAGAAATCCTTCCATTGTCTTATGGTGACAAGATACCTTGTACAGTTATCATATTAGATGAAGTCCAGCAGTTTATTGCCAAGGATGTAAATCTTGCCTTTGATGTTCAACTCTTGGCTGAAGATTTATGCTCCAGATTTGATGGCAAATTTTTATTGGTCGGTACCGGTCAAAACGCCTTGACTGATAATGAAATTCTTCAAAAGTTGATGGCCCGTTTTAGAGTTCCCATTCAACTGACAGACACAGATATCGAAAAAGTTATCCGAAAAACCATCCTCGAAAAGAGACCAACGGTCATTCCCGCAATTGAGTCAAAACTCGAAACCTCCCTCGGCGAAATCTCAAGAAACCTGGCAGGAACGGATTATGGTTTCATAACAGAAGATAAAGCCACCTTAGTGGCCGATTACCCCATTTTACCATCTACTCGAAAAATCTGGAATAAACTGTTGCAAGTAATAGATACTGCCGGCACTTCAGGACAACTTCGTAACCAGTTAAGAATAGTTGATGATAGTTTGAAATTGGTTACTAATCTGGAATTAGGTTCCATTGTTCCTATCGATTTTATTTTTGATCCAAATCAGACTCTATTGATTCAGTCAGGTCAATTAATGAATGAGACAATGAATCTTATTCAGCAACGAAAAGCCAAAGGAGGCGATGAGGCATTGGAAGGCAGGATATTAAGTGCTGTCTTTTTGATTAATCTATTACCTGAGGACATTAAAGGTAATCATCTGAAATCGAATGAAAACACTATTGCCGATCTGTTGATTGATAACCTGAATGAAAACTCGGAGGCTTTTCGTACCAAGATAAAAGTTCTGCTAAAAAAATTGGTAGACGATAAAGTGCTGATGCCTATTAATGAGGAATATAAATTACAAACAAAGATAGGTACTGAGTGGGAACAAGAGTTTACGAAGCAATGTGTGAAAATAAATAACTCCGGAGATGATCAAATACAGGAAATCCGGAAAAAGAATATCCTTACCTTTTTCAACGGAAAGACAAAAACGATCAATATAACCCAAGGCGTTTCCAGACAGGTGCGTGAATTTGAGCTTTGGGATAAGGCCGATATGCCAAATACGGAACATAAACTGAACATTTGGATACGTGATGGTTGGTTTGAGAATGAAAGCATGGTTTTGGATGGAATTAGAGCAGCCGAAGATTCTCCACTAGCATATGTGTTGGTAAAGAAACTTCGAGATCAAGACTTACGTGCAGAAATCATTAAATACCGTGCAGCCGAATTAACGCTCAATGCTATGGGTTTGCCAACTTCTCAAGAAGGTGTTGAAGCCAAAAAGAGCATGGAAACGCGCCAAAGTATAGCCAAAGCAGCCATCGAAGAACTCATTGACAAAATAGGCAATGAGGCCGTTGTCTATTTGGCAGGAGGTAACACGGTTGAAATTGGTACTATTAGAGACAACATTGAGGATGCCTTAAGAAGTATAGCAGATAGACAATTCCCTGATTTCAAAAGCAAAGCTGACTATCCAAACTGGGGACAAGCCCTCAATAAAGCTTTGGCCGGCAATCCTGACGCATTGAATGCAATTGGTTTTTCAAATGATATTACTGCTCATCCGATGGCTGTAGAAATACTTCGTTTCATCGGGAACGGCCAAAAGACAGGTAAAGAAATTCAGAATCAATTTATGAAATCACCTTATGGATGGAGCCAGGATGCAATAAACGCCATGATTCTTATGTTGAGATTGGTACAACATCTTTCAACCCCGGAACCAAATTTGAATGTAAGCAAAATTGGTAACGCCTTTTTCAAAAAGGAAATTCATGTTTTAAGCGCAAAAGATAAGATAGCTATTCGTAAACTATTTCAAGATACCGGTATCACTTGCCCACCTAATCAGGATATTTTCCCTTATTCTAACACGTTTTTGGATAAACTGAAAAATCTGGCGAGACAGATAAGCGGTGATGCCCCACTACCGGAGCCCATCAACATCAATTTCTTGAAAGATATCGAAAATAAAGAAGGCAATGAAAGACTTCTGGATATCCTGGAGCAACAGGCTGACCTGAAAGCCAAGTATGATGATTGGAGCAAAAAAGCAGAAACGGTCAAAATTAGATTGCCCCTTTGGGACTTATTAACCAAACTTTCAAATCTGGCTTCAGATGGAGAAGAACTGGAGCAACTTAAAAAGGAGATCAATGCCATTCGTGAAAATCGTTTGCTACTGAACGAGCCAGACTTGATTCAACCAAAATTGAATGAACTGACCGACAAACTGAAAACCATGTTAAATAAGCTGAAAGAGCAATATAACAATAGCTTTGATGCCAAGATGGCCGAATTGCAGTCGAATCCATATTTTAATAAACTGACACCAGACCAAAAATATGCTATTCGAGCAAAACATCAGCTATTGGCAAAACCTGAAATAAAATCATTGGATGCAAATGCTTTACTCTATCAGTTGCAGAAAGCTTCGCTTTACACCTGGGAAACTAAGATAGCGGCCCTGCCCGGTCAGTTCCAGTCCGCATTGGACGATGCCATCAAATTATCAGCACCGCAAGCGATATCGTACAGTTTGCCACGCAGAACCATCACCAGTCAGGCGGAAATTGAAACATACATTGCTGAATTAAAAACCGAGTTGGAAGATATTTTGAAGGATTCAAGCTCAATCATATTAAAATAATGACCGTACTAAGCTCACAACAACGTAGCACCTTAGAGACCGCAGTAAAGCTGGCCCGCAAAACCTCAGAAACCGGAGCATTCAATGCACTGCATGGCATGGCAATTGATAATTTTGAGCCTTTTGCTCACATGAGTCCTGAGCAAAGGACATTGCGCAACAGACTTCGCAGTAAAGGCAGGTTGTTGGGAGACGAATTACCGGCAACCGGTAATCAGGAAATCATAAAGCTAACCTACGAATTGGCTTACAAAACCTGGCATAAAATGTTGTTTGCAAAATTTCTGGAAGCCAACGATTTATTGATGCACCCTGATGGGGTGGCAGTAACCCTGGAAGATTGCGAAGAGTTGGCTGGCGATGAAGGTTATGCAGACAAATGGGATGTGGCA
>Ga0265294_10009004_pt1 | contig 11564 bp, 8 predicted proteins | sample MunlanPumphouse3_FD_192504 | JGI IMG/M metagenome (GOLD analysis project Ga0265294, IMG submission 192504) | Groundwater microbial communities from a municipal landfill in Southern Ontario, Canada - Pumphouse #3 | ecosystem: Environmental > Aquatic > Deep subsurface > Groundwater | place...
GGTCTTCCAGCACCTCAGCGCTCGGTTCGTGGACGAGGTGTAGAGGATGAATGGCGGGATCGTCGTCACCAGGCTCGGTAAGCGTGTGCGTCGCTACCACCACGAGCGGCCACGCTCGTTCAAGGAGGCGATGATCAAGGGGTGGAGAAGGCTGCGGGCGCAGGACGTGGGGTGGGCGTTGCGCGACGTGACTTTCGAGGTCGGGCCGGGCCGCATGGTCGGCGTCATCGGGAGGAACGGTGCGGGCAAGTCGACGCTGTTGCGCCTGATCGGCGGCGTAGGGCGCCCGGATGAAGGCGCTGTCACGGTCAAAGGCCGTATCGGGGCGTTGCTCGATCTTGGGGCGGGATTTCACCAGGATCTGACCGGGCGGGAAAACCTGTTCGTGAACGGCATCGTCGGTGGTCTGACACGACGCGAACTGGAGCGGCGCGTGGATTCCATCGTGGCATTTGCGGAACTGGAGGAATTCATCGATGCGCCGTTGCGCACCTACAGTTCCGGTATGCGCATGCGGCTCGGCTTTGCCATCGCAGCCCATTGCGATCCGGATGTCTTGTTGGTGGACGAAGCGCTGGGAGTCGGTGACCTGGCCTTTCAGCGCAAGTGCGAGGAACGGATAACGCAGTTCAAGGAGGCCGGCTGCACGATCCTGCTGGTGTCGCATGACCTGCACAGCGTCGAGCAATTGTGCGACGAGGTCGTTTGGCTGCACGAGGGAAGATTGGTCGCGCACGGCGCGCCCGACGTCGTGGTGAAGCAGTATGCCGAGGAGATGGCCCGCCGCACGCGGGAGCTGACGCCGGCGGCTGCCGCAGCGGACGCTTCAGGCCACCTGCGCATGAACGAAAACCGCTTCGGTTCCATGGAGGTCGAGATCACCGGCGTGTGTTTTTGGGATGGCGAAGGCCGCGCCGTATCCGCCATCAGACAGGGCAGGCCGCTGGCCGTGGACCTGGAGTACTGCGGGCGTGGTGCCGCCGTGGCGCCCATATTCTGTGTCACGATATCGAAGCCGGACGGCACCGTGTGTTACGACATCAGTACCGCGACGCGAGGCGTGAGCGTACCGGTGTGCAAAGGGACCGGTCGCCTGCGGCTTTTGCTCGATCGGGTGGATCTGGTGGCCGGCGAGTATTGGGTCGACGTCGGCGTCTACGAGCCGACCTGGGCCTACGCTTACGATTATCACTGGAGGGCTTACAGTTTTTCGGTGCGCGGCGCCGAGGAGGGCAAAGGCGCCTTTTATCCGCCCGCACGCTGGTTCTTTCTGCAGGATCAGGATCTGGAACATGGCTGCTGGGAGGATGGTGAGGCGGGACATGATTTTTCCGGCGAGAAGGGCGTGTTGGGATAGAGGGCGAAGCCTCCATGGTCTTGCTCCGACAAGGTTCGAGACTAGAGTTAGGGGTGACCGCCCCGATCTCCCTGGCATGCGCCTGTGGGCGCGGAGATGATCCATGTCCGGAGTGCGCGGAAGAATCTGCCTGTTGGCATTGACGTTGCTGATGCTGTCGACGCTGGGCTGCGCCGGCGGGCGCTGGTGGGAATGGAACGGCGGCAGCGCCGAGGATGCGCATCTGGAGTCCCGCGTACAGTCGGCGCTACTGGACGATCCGGAGGTGAACGGTCTCACGGTGATCGTGGACGCCAATGCGGGAGAGGTCCAGCTCAGCGGCTTCGTCAACAGCGATGGCGAGAAGCAGCGGGCCGGTGCCATCGCACAATCGGTGGAAGGGGTGCGCGCGGTCCGGAACCGGTTGCAGGTGAAATAGCGGGCAACTGCCGCGGGATCTGCCCGATTCGCACCGACCTGGCGGAGTGTCCGCAACGAAACAAGGATGTTCGCCGCGGTGCAGATTCAACCCTGGATCGCTTTGATCGCGGTGGTGGGAGGAGGCGCGGACGGCGGTCGTGCGGTTGCCGGCGCGCGATCGGGGCGGTGCGGGCGAAAACGGTAGCCACGGGGTGGTGCGATGGCGGAACCGATCCCTGGCAGTGACTTGGCGGCGATGCTGGAGAGCGCGCACCGGCGCACCCTGCATCTGGTGCGCGGAGTGCGTTCTGACCAACTTACGGGTCCGCGACTGCCCAATGTCAACCCGCTGCCTTGGGAGATCGGGCACGTGGCCTGGTTTCATGAGAAGTGGGTCCTGCGTCACCTGTACGGACGCCATCCGCTGCGTGCCGATGCCGATGCGCTCTACGACTCCATCGCCCTCCCCCATGACGCGCGCTGGGATCTGCGTCTGCCGCCGCTCGCCGAAACCCTGGATTACCTGGAGCGGGTCTTCGAGGCGTTGCGCGACCGCCTCGCGGAGAAAGACCTGGCCGCGCAGGACGAAGCCTATTTTTACCGGCTCACGATCTTCCACGAGGACATGCACGACGAGTCGCTGACCTATTCGCGTCAGGCCCTGGCCTGGCCGCGGCCGGATTTTGGTTGGGCCGAGGCGCAGGGCGACGTGATCGGGGAGGGGCCGCTGCCAGGCGATGTCTATGTCCCCGGCGGAACGTTTCTGCTCGGCGCGGGCCCGGACGAGCCGTTCGTGTTCGATAACGAAAAATGGGCGCATCCGGTGGAGCTGGCACCGTTCCGCATCGCCAAGGCGCCGGTGACCAATGCCGAGTACCTCGGGTTCGTCGCGGACGGGGGCTACGAGCGGCGCGAGTTCTGGAGCGAACAGGGCTGGCAGTGGCGGGGCAAGACACAGGCCCGGCACCCGGTGTATTGGCAACGGGACGGCGGCGAGTGGCTGCAGCGGCGCTTCGACGCGTGGCTGCCGTTGCGCCCCCATGCACCGGTGGTACACATCACGTGGTACGAGGCGGATGCCTACTGCCGCTGGGCCGGGCGGCGATTGCCCACGGAGGCCGAATGGGAAGCGGCGGCGGTCGGGCAGCCGACACCCGACGGGGACGCATTGAGCCTGCGCAAGCGGCGCTTTCCGTGGGGCAACGAGCCGCCCACTCCGCGCCATGCGAACCTAGCCGGCTGGGCGACGGACTACGCCGACGTCGCCGCCTATCCCGACGGAGACAGCGTCTTCGGCTGTCGCCAGATGATCGGAAACGTCTGGGAATGGACTGCCAGCAATTTCGAGCCGTACCCGGGCTTTACGCCCGACCCGTACCAGGAGTACTCGGCGCCCTGGTTCGGTCCGCGCAAGGTGCTGCGCGGCGGCTGCTGGGCCACCCAGGGCTGGCTGCTGCGCAATACCTGGCGCAACTTCTTCCTGCCGGAGCGCAACGACGTCTTCGCAGGGTTTCGTACCTGCGCGTTGTGATCTTTCTCCTGCGATCCGGGACCGCCTTACCTCACCTCGGCCAGCGCCGGGCGCGGCGCGAACGACGGCAGCCGCTTGGGCGCCGTGGCCCCGTCGGATTGGGCCGCTTCGACCCACAGCGGCGAGTCCGCCACGGGCCATTGACCCTTGAGGATGTTGTCGGGAGCGCTGCCGGCGAAGGCGAGATAACTATACGTGCCGTAATGGCGGATCTTGCGGGCGAGGGCGGGCAGGCCCTGGGGACGGTCATAGGCGAGCCATGCCGTGGGCAGTTCCGGGTTATGTGGGTGGCGGGCGACCGCCACCACGCCGTGCTCGGCACGACGCAGCACCCGCGACTCTATGGTCACCCGGTTCCGGTCGAGGGACGCCTGCTGGCCCGCCAGGGCGGCGGTCAATTGGGGCCGGAAGCGGTTCTCCCAACCGAACAGCCACACGGCCCGATCCGGCGGCAATTGTTCCAGCTCGTTGTCCCACCGCACCTGCACGGCATTGGCGTCGGCGCCTTGCGCCCAGCCCCGGGCAACGGCCCGATAGGCCTGGCGCAGCTCCGCCGGGGCGCCGGCCGGCAAGACCACGAGCACCTGTTCGGCGCCGAAGATCTGGCTCAAAGCAGGCGGGATTTCGCGCCGATCCAGGCGCCGCATCAGGTCGAATTCGGGGTCGACCAATAGGCGCCACGGCCGGCCGGGCAGGTCCAAGTTCAGTTCGAGACGGCTGGCGTCCATGCGCACCGTTGTCTGCCAGGCCCGTTCCTGCCCTTCGATCTGCACCGCCACGGGTACTTCCAGCGAGTACGCCGGACCGGGCTGGGTCTGTTCCAGGACCGCGGTGAGGCGATATCCGGCGCCGTCGGGCAGCGCCCGGACATCGCTGACGGCGAGTTGTGGCGCCCCCGGCCGCTGGGTCCATTGCCGGAATTCGGTTTCCAGGTCCCTGCCGCTGACCGCCTCCAGGGATTTGCGCAACTCGGCAAACCCAGCCCGCCGGAACAGGTGATCGCGATAAAACCTGCGCAGGCCTCGGAGGAAGGCCTCGTCGCCCAACTGACGCCGCAGCATGTGGAAGAACATCATGCCCTTGTCATACCCCACGGCCTGGGTCGCCTCGCTGTGGCGCGCCAGGAACTCGGTGAGCGGGAAATCGCGCTCGGACGTGACGTAGTCGGTGTATCGCTGCAACGCGGAGCGGCGGTAGACGACATCTTCGCCACGCTGTTCCCGCAGCAGGTGGTCGGCCAGGTAGGCGGTGAGGCCCTCGGACCAGTTGCCGGTATGATCCGGGTACACGCCGTTGCCCCACCAGTTGTGCAGGATCTCGTGCGGATAGGAGGTGTGCAGGATGAAGGGGAAGCGGATGATGCGCGGCCCCAGCAGGGTGAAGGAGGGCATGCCGTAGCCGCTGTCCCAGAAGTTCTCCACGAGGGCGAATTTCTTATAGGGGTACGGGCCGAGCAGCCGGCTGTACAGCTCGATGTACTGGCGGGTGGCGGCGAGGTAACGCAGCGCGAGCGCCCGGTCGGGTTCGCGCAGCAGGGCCATGGCCCGCACTGGTTCCTGCCCCTGCTCTTCGACGTACTCGTGCAGGCGTGCCGCCACCAGTTGGATGTCTTCCTGGGGCCGGTGCTCGGACCAGCGCTCCAGCGCCTCGCCCGGTGCGGTATTGCGCGCCTCGCGCGTGCCCTGGCTCATCGAGCGCCAACCCTCGGGCAGGCGCGCGCGGAGGCGGAAACTCACCAGTTCGCCGCCGAATACCGGGTACCAGTAGCTCGCGCCGCTGAGATGGACCCCGGCGGGGGAGACAGGGCCGATGGTCTGCTTCGTCTCGGTAGACAAAAGGGGGCGGCGGATGGGGCCGGCGTAGCGCAGGGTGACGGTGTTGCCGTCCGCTGGGAGTCGTATGTGGAATTGTTCCAGCCCGCCATCGCGAACCCCGGTCTTGAGGCGCGTCAGCGCGGCCGCGGGTTCCACGGGGATGGGTTCGAGCCCGGCGTGGAGGATGAAGGTTAAATCCCGCTTAGTAGCCAGCTCCGCGGGGAGGTGGATCGTGTCTTCCACTTCGATATGCCCTTCCTCCGGATACACCGTCACGGCAATATCGTGATGTACGACCGGCTGCGCGCTGGCGATGCGTGCCAGCAGGATCAGGAGCAGGCAGGAGAACAGGAAAAGGGATCGGGTCAAACGTGCCACTGGGCGTCCTTTATCCGTAGCGTGGAAGAGGGTATGAATTCGGGAACCAAATTATGGCATTTCGCGGCGACGGTCCGAAATGACTTTTTGCCTGTGGCTCCGCGCCGGCTTGCAATTGGCAAGACCCGATGCAAACATCAAGACACGGTGTAGTTCCTGCATAAACGCGAGAGTCAGGAGGACCAATGCCCCCAACACTCATACGATTCTTCCTCCTGTCCGGTTTGATGCTGATCCCCATGCTGGGCGTGCCGGCAGATCAGGCCCAGGTCACCACGGAGGACTCGAACCCTGACGCAGCGCCGGCAACGGCTGAGACTTTCGCCCACGGTGCGTCGACCAAGGTCCTGGACCTCGGTGATCTCCGGGATCTCGAACACATCGTTCCCAAACTGGCCGAGAAGCGCGTGGTGTTCGTTGGCGAAAGCCATGATCGTTACGATCATCACCTGAATCAGCTCGCCATCATCCGGCAACTGCATGCGCGAAATCCGAATCTGGTGATCGCCATGGAGTTCTTTCAACAGCCGTTCCAGCCGTACCTGGATGCCTACATCGGCGGCTCGCTTGATGAACGGACCTTTCTCGAAAAAACGGAGTATTTCGAGCGTTGGGGCTACGACTACCGCCTGTACCGTCCCATCATCGAATACGCGCGAGAGCAGGCGATTCCGCTGTTGGCGCTCAACATTCCCCGGGAGATCAGCACCAAGGTAGGCCGATCCGGGATCGACAGCCTGAACGCCGAGGAGCGGCGCTGGATACCGGAACAGATGGATCGTTCCGACGAGAATTACCGTAAGCGTCTCAAGGCCATTTTCGAGCGCCACCCCGATACGACGTCGCGGAAGTTCGAGCGCTTTTATGAGGTGCAACTGCTGTGGGACGAGGGCATGGCCGAGCGCGCGGCCCGCTACCTGACGGAAAATCCCGGGCGGCAGATGGTGGTGCTGGCGGGGGAGGGGCACTTGGCGTATGGGGCCGGCATTCCCGAACGGCTGGTACGGCGTGTGCCGGCGGACACCGCGATCGTGCTGCAGGGGATGGGGGAGGAGATGCTGCCGGGCATTGCTGATTTTCTGCTGTTTTCGTCCAGGGCCGATCTGCCGCCATCGGGCCGGCTGGGAGTTGCTTTGCGCCCGCCCGGTCAGGGCGTCCGCGTGGAAAGCGTGGCACCGGACAGCGCTGCCGGAAGGGCTGGAATCAAGGCCGACGACTGGATTCTGGCCATCAACGGCCAGGAGGTGGAGCGGCTGGTCGATCTCAAGCTGGCGCTGATGGACACGCGGCCGGGGGAGACCGTGCAGGTGCGAGTGGCGCGCCAGCCTCTTTGGCTGATGGACCCTGAGGAACTGGTGCTCGACGTCACTTTGCAATGAAGCCTCCGGCGCTTAAACGCAAAGACGAGAAGTGCGGGTTGGACTTCCGGCTTCGGCACGCTTCTCGGTCCTTACGGCAACCCGTTCAGGCTGCCGTGATTCTCAAAATTCTTTGCGTCTTTGCGTTGAAGCCTTGCGCTCTTCGCGTATTGGCGTTGCAACTTTTCAGTCCGTAGGGCAGGTAACGCCCAACCTGCGAGTCGTGGTCCCGCGCGGCCTATTTCGTCCGGCGAATCAATCTACACTCTGAATGGTAGCTCGCGGCGAAGCCGCTTCCCGTCTAACCAATTTCATGCTGCCGTGGACTCACCGGCAGAGCGGCAGTCCAATACGTTGCCATGGGCACGGAGCGGAAACGCATACTGGAGGAGGGCCGCAACTGCTGGCGCATCCTGCGCGCACGGCGCGGCGCCTTGCTCGTGGACGGCGCGGCTTATTACGCGGCGTTCGCGCGAACAGCCGCCAGGGCGCAGCAGTCCATCCTGATCGTCGGCTGGGATATCGATGGCCGTGCCCGGCTGCTGCATGACGACCAAGTAGACGATCTGCCAGTCACGCTTCGCGCTTTCCTGAACGAACTGGTGTCGCGGCGGCGCAACTTGCACGCATACCTGCTGGGGTGGGACTACCCCATGGTGTACGCGCTGGACCGCGACCTGCTGCCGGTGCTCAAGCTGGATTGGCGTACGCACCGGCGCCTGCGGTTCCGTCTGGACGACCAGCATCCCGTCGGCGCGGCGCATCACCAGAAGATCGTTGTGGTGGACGATACGGTCGCATTCGTGGGCGGGATGGATTTGGCCGTGCGGCGCTGGGATACGCCGGAACATCTTGGCATGGACCCGCGGCGGGTGGATCCGAACGGCAAGGCGTATCGTCCCGTGCACGATGTCCAGATCATGGTGGAAGGCGAGGTGGCCGCGGCGCTGGGGGAATTGGCGCGGCAACGCTGGCTGCGCGCCACGGGCCAGAGGTTGCGTCCGCCGCAGCCTGGAGCGAGGGGCGGCTGGCCAGTGGAGATCCCGCCCGATTTCGAAGACGTTCCGGTCGCGATCGTGCGCACGCAACCCGCGTATAACGGAATCCCCGAAGTGCGGGAGGTGGAGACGCTCTACCTGGATGCCATCGCGGCGGCAGAGCGGTTCATCTATATCGAAAGCCAATATTTCACCTCCACCGTCGTGGCTGACGCAATCGCCAGGCGGCTGCGAGAACCGCATGGACCGGAGGTCGTGCTGATCCTGCCGCGTGGGTCGGATGCGTGGCTCGAAGAGAAAACCATGGGCGCGCTGCGCGGACAGGTGCTGCGCCAGGTTCGTGATGCCGATCACTTCGGTCGGCTGTGCGTGTGTTATCCTGTGGCGCCGCAGCTCCACGACGAATATCTGCATGTGCACTCGAAGGTGCTGTTGGTGGATAACGCTTTTGCGCGGGTAGGTTCCTCGAATCTCAACAATCGCTCCATGGGATTTGATACGGAGTGCGACCTCGCCTTCGAAGCGGCCGGCGATGCGCGCATCGAACGCGTGGTAGCGTCGTTCCGTGACCGGCTCATGGCCGAGCACCTCGGCACCACGCCCGAAAAAGTGGCGGAGAAGATGGCCGATACCGGCTCGCTGGTGAGGACGATCGAAGCGCTGCGCAGCGGCGAAAAGACGTTATGTCCGCTCCCCCCCGAGCCCGCCGATCCCGTAGCCTACGCGGCGCTGATCGACCCCAAGTGTCCCTCGTCGCCGGAAAAGCTCCTGGACGAATTCGTTCCCGAAGACCACCGGGAACATGCAAAACGCCCCATTCTGCAAACCATCGTCGTGCTGCTCGCGCTGTTCGGTATCGCGGCAGCCTGGCGCTGGACCCCTCTGCATGAATGGATCGACATCCAGGCCATCCTCGGGAGCGTCAAGGCACTCGGGAACAATCCGCTCGCTCCCTTCGCCGTGATGGGTATTTATGCCGCGGGCGGGCTGATGATGGTGCCGGTAACGCTCCTGATCATCGGAACCACTTTCGTCTTCGATCCGTTGACGGCATTCGTCTACTCGCTGTTAGGGTGCATGGCCAGCGCCCTGCTGAGCTACGGTATCGGGTGGCTGCTTGGGTACAGAACACTGCGGCAGTTCATGAGCGCGCGCCTGGCGCGCCTGAGCGGCAGACTGAGGCAGCGAGGGCTGCTGACGGTGATCACGGTGCGCCTGTTGCCCGTGGCGCCGTTCACCGTCATCAATCTGGTCGCGGGCGCGTTTCGCATTCGACTGCGGGATTTCGGCTTGGGAACGGCACTCGGAATGGCGCCAGGCATTCTGGCCCTTTCGGTATTCGCGGATCGGCTCGAAATGGCCATCCTCAGGCCAGGGATTAAGAATCTCGCCCTGCTGGCGCTCGTACTTGCGCTCATCCTGGGCGCGGTGGTGTGGATTCGGCGTTGGCTCACCAATGGCTCGCGTGCCGCACTGGCGGAGACAGCGGGACCGAAGGAGGGAGGGCGGTGAGCGCGCCGGCAGAGGTGAGGGCACGGACGGTACACAAAGCAAAAGGACCGCACAGACGCATCTCGGCAGTTTCCTACAACGTGCATGGCTGTGTCGGCGTGGACGGACGGTATGCGCCCGAACGTATCGCGGCCGTCATCCGTGAACTCGATGCGGACATCGTGGGGCTGCAGGAAGTGAATTCCCGCAATGGGCCCTACCACGAACACCGCCAGATGGACTATCTCGCCCACGCCACGGGGCTGCACGCAGTTGCAGGTCCCACCATCCTGGAGTACGACCGCGCGTATGGCAACATCCTGCTCTCCCGGTTCCCGGTGCTCGTAGTGCGCCGCACGGATTTGAGCGTCCCGGGACGCGAGCCGCGCGGCATCCTGGACGTGGACCTGGATGTCCACGGCACCACGGTGCGCGTGCTGGTCACCCACTTCGGCCTGCGCTTCGGCGAGCGGCGCTACCAGACCGACCGCCTGCTCGAGGCCCTCGCCATCGACCCCGCCGACCCGCTCATCCTCCTGGGCGACCTGAATGAATGGCTCCCCCGCGGCTACGCCGTGCGCCAGCTCAGCGCCGTCCTGGGCGAGGTTCCCGCCTATCGTACCTTTCCCTCACGATTTCCCATCGGCGCGCTGGACCGCATCTGGGTGCGGCCGCTGGAGGCGCTGGAAACTGTCAGGGTGCACAGGACGGCCATGACGCGCCTCGCCTCCGATCACCTGCCGTTGAAGGCGACTGTGCTTGCGGGTGTGATGGCGAGCCGCGGTATGTCAGTGCGAGAGGAGGAAACGTCTGTCGCGGAAGGGGCGTAATCGTATCTTTCAGGGACGCCTGAACAAGATGCAGATCGGGTTAGCCCGATAGGGCATAACCCGACAAACAAGGAATATGCCGAGGTACGTTGCGTTAGCCCGACCTACATCAAATATACATGGCACTGCAGAACAAGGTTTGAGCAGCCAGGAATCTTCCGATGAGAATCACCTATCCCAACATTTGTTGAGTTTCTTTTCCGGTGTATCTCCCATGCTGTCGGGTGCATCCGGAACCGAGACTTTCCCGGTGTGCTCCAATACGAATTTGCCACACTTGTCGTTGGCATGAGCGCCTTGGGGAATGGCGCTGAGGGTGAAGGCGGTTCCGCTGGGTATTTCCACCTTGACGGTGTAGAAGCCCTGCGACGAGCTCACGGTGGCATTGTTCTGCAGCGGGCAGTCTTTATGATTGTAAGCGTTGTATTCCACAAAACAGCGCTCCAATTTCGAGGCGAGTTCCATCAGAAGCGCCTTGGCTTCGGTGCGCCGGGTCCGCGCGATATAGTCTTGGTATGCCGGATAGGCAATCGAGGCCACGATGGCGATGACCGCCACTACAACTATCATTTCGATGAGCGTGAAGCCTCTCATGAACGCCGTCCGTGGCGTTGATCGTGTTGCCGGGTGTTTTACAGTAGTCATAGTTAAGTACCGTTGAAATGAGCTTTCGCTTAGCGTGGCAATAACCGCCACGACGTCTCGCCACTGGTCGGTTGAACAGGTGTTTTGACTTCCACACCCTTTGGTCCGGAACCGCCGAACGAGCCGGTGGAGGTCTGGGTTCGTAGCGAGATTTTGCCGGTGTCCTTATCCACATGTATGCCCGGTGTGGCTGCTAGTCCAGCCCCCAAGTCCACCTCCCTGACCGCCACGAGTTTGCCGTCGACGGTCGTGGTGCCTATGGGACCTTCAGGATAAGCCGTGCCGGTCTTGTAGTAGAGGGCGTAGAGATCACTGCTGCCTTCGCCGGTGCACAGATCCGAGCTGGGGGTGTAGACCGGGGGCATCAGCATCTCGCCGTACAGGCGGGCCATGGCCACCACGCGCGTGCTGCTGGAGTCGCCGCCGGGTGCAGGAAGATTGAGTTTCCAGCCGGGCTTCGGATCGGCGGGCGGGCTTGCGAACGGGTTTCCATCGATCATGGTAATCAGATCGTTGAAAGTGCTCGCATCGCTTACCCCCGTCACGGTGTGGTCGGTGTATACCACCGCGTTCGTGACATCCAGGAGTTGCCCAATATTCACCAGCGGCTCCGTTGCGTTGGCGATGGAGTCTGGGAGTCCATCGTTATTCCGATCCCAGGGATCCTTGATGCCATACAGCGTCTGCTGGGCTGTACTGCTCTTGTCGTCAGTGACGAAAAACCTGCCCGTGCCGGTGAAGACCCAATGGTTGCCCTGGTTGT
>Ga0265294_10009005_pt1 | contig 11564 bp, 11 predicted proteins | sample MunlanPumphouse3_FD_192504 | JGI IMG/M metagenome (GOLD analysis project Ga0265294, IMG submission 192504) | Groundwater microbial communities from a municipal landfill in Southern Ontario, Canada - Pumphouse #3 | ecosystem: Environmental > Aquatic > Deep subsurface > Groundwater | place...
ATTGACGGTGGGTCTAATTGCCCATATGGATACCGCCCAAGAGATGCCTGGTCAATGTCTAAACCCCAAAATAATCGCTAATTGGCAAGGGGAAGATATCAAATTGGAAAACGGTTTGGTTTTATCAACCAAAGCTTTTCCCATCCTTAATAAATACCTCGGACATGAATTAATTACCACTGACGGCACGACTTTACTAGGAGCAGACGATAAATCGGGAATCGCCATTATCATGGATGCAATTCACCAGCTCGTAAAAGAAGATTTACCACGGCCAAATGTTATGGTTGTCTTTACTCCCGATGAAGAGATTGGCCAAGGCACGAAACACTTTGACTATTCAAAAAAGATCGATTTTGCCTATACCCTTGACGGGGGACCAATCGACGTCATTAATTTCGAAAACTTTAATGCTTGGAGTGCCGATATCACGATTGAAGGAAAAGCGATTCACCCAGGGGACGCCAAAAACAAAATGGTCAACAGTTTGTTAGTCGCTATGGAACTTCAAAGCCTGCTTCCCACTTTTGAAAACCCAGCCTTTACGGAAAAATACGAAGGTTTCTATCACTTAACCGAAATGAGCGGAACGGTTGCACAAACCAAGATTCACTACATCATCCGCAATCACGACGAAACCAAGATAAAACAACAACTTGAATTGATGAAAAGCGTTTGTTCCTTTTTAAACCAAAAGTATGGGGCAAACACTGTGGATTTGCAATTAAAGGAAAGCTATGCCAATATGCGTCCATTATTGCTTAAGCGCCACGAAGTGTTGGAATATCCGATAAAAGCTTTAAAAAGAAAAGGCATAATTGCCAGTTTCGAACCGATTCGCGGGGGAACAGACGGCGCCCGTTTAACTTATGGCGGCATTCCTTGTCCAAACCTCGGAACGGGCAGCGGCAATCACCACGGTCCGTACGAATTTGCTTCCGTTGATGCCATGGACAAAATGGCGGAAGTTTTAGTTGAACTCATGAAAATAATAGCCTTGGAAGCTTAAAAAAGAGCGAGATTGCCCTCGCTCTTTTTACATGTCTTCCAATGACAAAATCCAATTATTCTGCGATAATGCACGCACAACCTCGTCAAAAGTCGTTTCTTTATCGACGGTAAAGTAGAAATAAACTTCCTTGTAGTGGATTCCATTTGATTGGTATTTATTGTGAAAGAACGTCTTTTTTACGCTTGCTCCGGAAGCTTTCAATAAAGCAAACAAATCCAATTCATGTTGTTCCTCAAACGCGATAAAGACTCGATGTTCTTTAAAGCGATTGGAGATTTTTCTCCCAATTCGGCGACTCGATAACATCAGCGGCAATAACACAACCGCAGTTACAAAGGCGACTAAATAATTGGCCTCCCCCCCCATACCTATTAAGAGCCCCAAAGCAGCGGCTACCCAAAGCATTGCGGCGGTGGTAATCCCTTTGACGTTTCCTTTGTTAAAGATGATGGTTCCAGCACCCAAGAAACCGATGCCGCTAACCACCTGGGCAATAATCCGCCCGGCATCAACGCTCATATATTCTTTTATTTCGCCGTTTTCTTGAATAGCATTGTACAACATGTGAGCTAAATTCAACTGTAAGAGCGAAAATAAACAAGCGCCAAGAGAAACAAACATGAAGGTGATGAATCCGGCTGGTTTATTTTTTAGTTCCCGTTCAAAACCTAGAATGGCTCCCAGCATTGTTGCAAGAATTAAACGGAAGATTTGTTCTGCTAATGATACATCGAAAAATAGTCTGGATTGATCAAATAAAAATTCAAACATTTTATCCCTCCATTTCTATAAAGATTGGTTAACGAATAGACGTAATAATTATCGGTCTTGGTGCCACCTTCGTTTCGGAAAAACGATAAGCATCGTGGGTTAAGGAAAGTGCTTCCTCGATATACTCGCCGGAAGTATAAAGCGTGGCGATTTTTTCGCCTTTTTTTACTTTTTCTCCTACTTTTTTATGAATAACGATTCCGACACCATGGTCGATCTGGTCTTCTTTCTTGGCACGTCCAGCCCCTAAAATCATGGCAGCTTCGCCTATTTTTAAAGCATCGATATGTTCAACATAAGCTTCTTGGTCTTCTCGATAGAATAATTCGACGGTATGGGTTGCTAAAGGCATCAGTGAATAATCTTCGACCACCTTAGGGTTACCCCCTTGGCGTTCGACCATTTGTTTAAACTTCTCCAAAGCCTTTCCGGAATTGATGACTTCATCAACCAAAGCCAAGGCATCTTTCATACTCGAAGCGATTCCCGAAATCAAGAACACTTCGGCAGAAAGATTATAACAAAGTTCCGCAAAATCCTTTGGACCTTTGCCCTTCAAAGTTTCAATGGCTTCGATGACTTCCAAGGTATTGCCAATGGCATTTCCCAAAGGCTGTTCCATATCCGTTAATGTGGCCACAGTTTTTCTTCCTGAAGCTTTACCGATGGATACCATCGCTTCCGCTAATTTGGTGGCACTGGCCACCTCTTTCATAAATGCTCCGCTTCCTACTTTTACGTCTAAGACAATATAATCCGCTCCACTGGCTAATTTTTTCGACATAATGGAAGCAGCAATTAAACCAATAGATTCAATCGTTCCCGTGACATCGCGAAGAGCGTATAACTTCTTATCGGCGGGGGTAATATTGGCGCTTTGACCAATAATCGATAAACCAATATCATTGACTTGTTGGAAGAAAGCCTGACTGTCAAGTTCAATTTTGTACCCCGGAATAGATTCCAATTTGTCAAGCGTTCCTCCAGTATGGCCTAAACCCCGGCCGCTCATTTTGGCTATTTTCACTCCGCCCGCAGCACAAATCGGTCCTACGACTAAGCTCGTTTTATCCCCAACACCCCCGGTGGAATGTTTATCGACTTTTACGCCTTTGATTGGCGATAAATCAATCATATCGCCGCTATGGACCATCACTTCAGTCAAAGCTGTCATTTCTTCAAAATCTAAACCTACAAAGTAAATTGCCATTAAAAACGCGGAAATTTGATAATCGGGAATTTCGTTATTGACATAGCCGTTAATTAAAAAGGCTAATTCTTCTCTCGTTAATTTTTGGCCATCTCGTTTTTTGGTAATTAAATCAACAGCGCGAAACACCGTAAAACCTCCTTTAAGGAATAAAAAAAATATTATCCTACGCTAATCCTTTTACTAATTATACCATATTTTGCGATTTTTGATGCAATAAAAACAACAAATGCTTTAAATTCACCAAAAAAACCAGCAGTTTTTGGCCTGCCGGTTTCGTTATTTTTTGATATTTTTCTTTAAAAAACGTTTTGGCACCTTAAGAAAGCGGTATTTTTTTCTTGCTTCCTCTATTTCTGCTTCAATTCTTTGGTGCACTAAATCGCTCAGTTCATGGGTTTTCAGGGAATTAATATATTCGGGAGATAAACAATCTACTATCTTTACATATACCCGCGAAATCCATGGCATGCGTCTTGCTACCTTGTAAGATCCATCCAAAGCAAGAATAATTAAATTCGCTTTAGCCTTCTGGGCAACCTTGAAGCTGCCGGCCCTAAAAGGAAGCAGCTCTGGTCCGCGAGAACGCGTTCCTTCCGGATAAATCATAAAGTTTACGCCCGAGCGTACCTCTCTGATAACTTTGATAATGGTTTCTGCGGCTTTAAAGTCGTTTTCCCGGTCTAATCCCATTCCTCCCAAAGCTTTTGCCATTCCGCCAATCAACGGATTTCGGTCATGGCTGTCTTTATAAAGCGATGCATGAGGATAATCCTTTAACACCACAAAGAAAATAAACATATCCAAAAACCCTTGGTGATTGGTATAGATTACAAATGGGTGGTCTTTGGGAATACGTTCCAACCCTTCCACATGATACCTTACACCGAGCCAAAAATTGCAAAAGTGGGCTATTTCCCGGATCAACCAGTGGCGAAAAGGGCTCTTGGGGTTATAATGTTTGGCAAGGGCTTTTCCCCCGAAGATAAGTGTAAGAATAATGACGATGCAAAATGACGCAAGGACCACCACAAATCCGCCGATTCCCCAAAGCAAAGCCATCCACCAAAACGCCCCGCTTAAAAGCTTCCAAATTAACAAAGCGATTAACGAACCAAAACAAAGAATAACACTTAACGCTAAAATCATTTTTGCTTCCTTTCATACACCGAAAAAGTGCAATTCGGGGTCTCGTTCACTTGGATTAACTGAAAATCTTGTAAATCGAATTCAGGAAAAAAAGTATCTCCTGAATAAGTCTTATGAATCCAAGTAATGTAAAGGCGGTCTACAAGGTTAATGAATTGTTCATAAACGCTTTTACCCCCGATTATGAAGACTTCTTCGGTCTTTTTATTTTCTAAAAATTCGGTTAAATCTTTAACAATTATTCCTTCGCCCGGAAGTGCTTTTTTGGATGTCAAAACATAATTGGTCCGGCCAGGCAAAGCCTTTTTCAAACGGTTAAAAATACTCATATAAGTATTATAACCCATCAAAACGCTTTTTCCTATGGTGACTTTTTTAAAATACTGCAAATCTTCAGGGTAATGCCAAGGCAAATCGTTTCCGCAACCAATTAAACGATTGGGATCCATCGCGACGATAATCGATAACATTATACCGCCACCTTCGCTTTGATGGCTGGATGTGGATTATAACCCGCCAATTCAAAGTCCTCATACTTAAAATCCAGGATATTCGTTTGGTTGCCGTGGATGATCATTTTTGGCAGTTCGCGTGGAGTTCGGGAAAGCTGTTTTTTCACTTGTTCCAAATGGTTTAAATAAATATGCGCATCACCCATGGTATGCACGAACTCTCCAACTTCTAAATTGGTGATTTTAGCCACCATCAGGGTTAGTAAAGCATAAGAAGCGATGTTAAACGGCACTCCCAAGAAGACATCAGCCGAACGTTGGTATAACATACAGGATAGTTTACCATCATTGACATAAAATTGGAATAACAAATGACAAGGCGGCAAAGCCATCTCCTTTAAATATGCCGGATGCCAAGCATTGACAATTAAGCGCCTTGAGGTAGGGTTGACTTTAATCTCTTCGATTACTTTTTGAAGTTGGTCGACAACTTTGCCGTCGCCCCCCACAAAAGCGCGCCATTGCTTGCCATAGACGGGACCGAGATTGCCATACTTTTGAGCAAACTCGTCATCCGTGGCGATTTTTTGAGCAAACTCTTCAATCGTTTCGTCCTGATAATCTTTACTTTGGGTATATTTTTTAAAAGGCCATTCGTTCCAAATCCGTACGCCGTTTTTCACTAAATATTGGATATTGGTATCCCCCCGGATAAACCACAATAATTCATGGATAACCGAATGAAGATGGACTTTTTTGGTAGTAAGAAGCGGAAAACCTTGTGATAAATTAAAACGCATTTGATAGCCAAAATACGAAATGGTTCCCGTTTTGGTGCGATCGTCTTTTAAGTGTCCTTTGTTTAATACGGTTCGACATAATTCTAAATATTGCGTCATCATTTCCACCCCTTTATTTCATGTAGAAATTATACCAAAAATGACGACGCTAAGCAATCAAAACACTAAACCTTTATAGATTGGGGTCATTGGTGGTTTTCTTTCTTTACCGAAATAAACGATACCCTTTCCGCAATCACATCGGTGGTGCGGATGTTTTTCTTAAAATTCACCCCGTCTTTTTCAAAATTAACTTCAATGGTTCTTACCGAAAGTCTTCCTTTAACCCCCAGAACAGACCCTTTTCCACAATATGAAACGACGCTTTCGGCTAATCCTTCCCAAAGCACGCAGCGAATAAAATCGGTGTCGTATTCGCCTTCCGAATTCTTGTACGCCCTTACCACCGCTAGGGTAATCGTGCAGAACGGTTGACCGTTTTCTGAAACCCTAATTGTCGGTTTTTCAACCAAACGTCCTACTAAAATCACATTGTTTAACATAAAAAAAACCTCCTTATATGATACTAGAGCAGTATAATATAGAAGGCAAATTTTACAAAATGCCAAATTTGGGGTTGATTTTTTTGTTCAAAAGGCTTTTTCGAAGACTTTAGCAGTTTAAACCCAAACTTAAAAGGCAATTTTTACCACAAACGACTTTTTTTCGCAAATAACTGATTTTAGCGAATATTTTTTTAGGTTAAGTCGCCTTGAGGCATAATTTGGTAAATGGCTATCGCTTTTTCGACAAAAAACCCTTGGATTAGGCGTAAATCTTCATATTTCAACTCTTCAATAGTTTGAATTATTGCAAAAGGGTCAAGATTCTTAAATCCGGCTTCGTGAATGATATTGGCCCAAAATTCGAGCGAATTCATTTGGCGAATCATTCGGGCAAATTGGACTTTTTTCATCCGGGCAAAAGCTTCTTCCGGTATTTTTTCGCTCCTGATTTGCAATAGCTTTTCTTTAATCCGTTTATTGAATTCTTCATATTGCAAGGTATCACATGAAAGGGTAAAGAATCCAAATAGTTCATGAACAGCACTCGTAAACGAAAAACTGTTATTGATTATCCCGTCTTTTTTCAACTGTTGATAAAAATCCGAACCCCTTGAAAAATAGATGTCTCCTACCATTTGAAGCAGAAAATCCCGTTTGATGATTTCCAAAGGACTTAATTCTTCGTAACCAATTTTCAAATTTACGCTGGCTCTGGGAATTATCACCGCCATTTGTTTTTCTCCGAAAGCTTGGTACACTTGGTTATTCTCTAAGTAATACCTTCTTTTAATCGGCTTAAAAGGCGGAAACGATTTTGCTTCTTGGTTTTCAATAATTGTTTGCAACACTTCTTCAGGTTCAAACTGCCCAACTAACACAAAAATCATATTGTTGGGATGATAAAAGGTTTGATAGCACCTTAATAGATCCTGATAAGTAATTTCTTTAATCGATTGCAAGGTTCCCCCGATATCATTTCGGATGGTATTTTCTTTGTACATCATCTGCAAGCCCCCTTGCATTAAAGCGGTGCCTGGGCGGTCCATGTACATCTTTAATTCTTGTTCAATAATACCTACTTCGGCTTCCACGCTTTCCTCGGTAAAATGAGGTTTTTGGACAAAATCAAGCAAAAGTTTGGTTGCTTCCAAAACATGGGAAGTGGTGGAAAAAAGATAGGCCGTTTCGGTAAAACTGGTATAAGCGTTGGCATCGGCTCCGAGTTGGGCAAATAAAGTGGATGCGTCTTTATTATCTTCTTGTTCAAAGACTTTGTGTTCCAAAAAATGGGCTATCCCTGCGGGAACTTTAACAAACTCATTGCGGTCCAGAGGGATAAATTCATTATCCAACGATCCATAATTGGTGACAAACAAACCATAGGTTTTGACAAAGCCTTCTTTAGGCATTAAGAATACCCTTAACCCGTTCTTTAATGTCGCGGTATAGATTGTTTCCTGGAACTTTTCGCTTGTGATTTTCTTAAGCATATTCTTCATCTCCGTTAGTCCCTTCCAAGAAAAAGATGGTATCTAAGCGTATTTTTTTACTACATTCAATTACTTCTTCTTTGGTGACATTTTCGATTTCTTTGATTCTTTCCTCTAGGTTTTTGCGTCTTTCTTGTTGTTCAACAAAAAACAATAGTTCACGATAAATGCCGGTTTGTTGGTCGTATGCTTCAATCATGTTATTAATGATAGCTTTTTTTGTCAATTCAAAGTTTTCTTCATCCACATTTCCTTCTTGAAAAGAAGTTAAGACATTTGAAATAAGAGTTAAAACTTTTGAATAAGCCTCTTTATTAATCCCCGAGGTAATAAAGAGGGCGCCTTTTCGGCTGGCATATTCGCTGCTAATGTAATAAGCAAGGCTGTTTTTTTCGCGGATTTCTTTATATAATTCGGAATGAAAATACTTGCCAAACATGCCATTAAACACCCTCATCGCTTGATAAAGGGAATCGCCGATTCTGATATCGGTGCGGTATCCCAGGCAAAGGGTCGATTGAGCGATTTTTTGTTCTTCTTTGAGTTCTTGGACTTCGGTGCGATTTGTGGTTTCTAAATCAAGGTAAGAAAAATCTTTTTGAGTTGTTACAAAAGCAAAAGGGGCAAAAGCCTTTTTGATGGTTTCTTCATCGACATCGCCGATTACAAAACCGATAGCGCTTGAGGAAAGCAACTGTTCATAAGCTTCTTTTAAGCTTTCCTTGGTTACTTGTTCCACCACGGAAGGGTCGCCCAATAAATTTAAGCGATACCTTTCGTCTTTAAACATGTTTTTTATTAATTGCATGTTGGCAAAGAGTGCTTTATTGTTATACATGCTCTTTAAATCGTCGATTAAAAGTTTCTTTTCTTGTTTGATGGATTCTTCCTCGAAGAAACCGTCCACCATAACCGGATCGGAAATCACATCGTTTAAAATCAAAAGTGCTTTTTGAAACAACTCGACATCCGGGCCAAGGTATTTATCATGGATAATGTTGGCAAAAAACCCGGCATTTAGCACAAGTCCCCTTGGGGATAATTGCGAGGAGATGGCTGTGTCATAAAGTTCTTTTAAATAAAGGTAAAAATTTTTTTCCTTTGGATACTTCTTCGTCCGTTTTGTAAGTAAACTGGTTAAAAGCGATCTTTCCACTAAATATTCTTCGCTCAAAGGTGTTTGAAAAATGATTCCCGCGGCTATCGTTTTAAACTTGGTAGTCTTTATATAGTAAATGTCTAGTTGCCCATTTGGTTTGGTGAGATGAATTTTGGTTGTTTTCATCATTGTTCCTCTTTTCATACTTGTATTTTTATTATTCCAATAATAGTAGGCAATATACTTGGTTGGATTTTTCAATAAGAAAAAGGGTTAAAAAGGGACCCTTTTTAACCTAATAATGTTTCTTTATTCCGCCATTTCCAATGCAATTTTCATCATTTGTTCAAACGCTACTTGGCGTTCGTGGGAGGTAGTTGCTTCATGTGTAACAAGCGAATCGGAAACGGTCAAAATACAAGCAGCTTTTTTGTTTAACACATTGGCATTGTGGAATAACGCAAATGATTCCATTTCTACCGCCAAGCAACCTTTTTCCCTATAAAGCTTTTCGTGGATGCCGCTTTCTTCGCGATAAAAGACATCGGAAGAATGGATACGCCCTAAATGTACCGGAATATTCAGATTCTTGGCGATATTGATAAGTTTTTCGTTGAGTTCCGCATTAGCGCTTAGGACATCCTTGGTTTCTTTTCCTTGCGCAAAGGCAAAAGAGGATTCGCTGTAGGCAGCTTTAACGATAATCACATCATAAAGTTTTAAATCCGGAGAATAAGCCCCGCAAGAACCGATGCGAATGATGTTTTCCACATCATAGAATTTAAACAGTTCATAGGAATAAATGCCAATGCTGGGCATGCCCATTCCGGAACCCATAACGGAAATGCGTCTACCTTTATATGTTCCGGTAAACCCAAGCATTCCTCGCACGGTGTTGAATGTTGTAACATTTTCCAAATACTTTTCTGCAATATATTTCGCCCTTAGGGGATCGCCTGGCATGAGCACGGTTTTGGCGATTAAATCTGGGGATTTAGCTTCAATATGAGGTGTTGGTATCATATTTCACGCTCCTAGTAAGATTCTTGGGGGGCAGAATCGGTCATTATTTGAACTCCATTGGAAGTTCCAATTCGGGTTGCGCCGGCTTTGACAAAAGCATCGACGTCAGCTTTGGTTTTGATGCCACCGCTCGCTTTTACCCCCATATTAGGACCGACAGCTTGACGCATTGTCAAGACATCGGTGATAATCGCTCCGCCGGTGCCAAAACCGGTAGAAGTTTTGACAAATTGTGCGCCGGCTCTTTGTGCTGCCAAGCAACAGGCAATTTTTTCATCTTCCGATAAATAGCATGTTTCAAGGATTACTTTAACGGTTCGGCCTTGAGCAGCACTCACGACTGCCTTTATCTCCTCTTCGATGTATTTGTATTCGCGTTCTTTGGCCTTGCTGATATTGATAACCATGTCGATTTCATCGGCACCGTTTTTGATTGCGTCAGCTGTTTCCACCATTTTTGTTTCGATTGTGTTGGCACCAAGCGGAAAACCGATGACGGTGCAAACCAAAACATTGGAGCCTTTTAGAAAGTTTTTGGCAAGACTGACGTTAGCCGGATTGACGCAAACACTTTGAAAATCATACTGAACCGCTTCGCGACAAAGTTTTTCGATATCTGCTTTGGTCGCAAAAGCTTTTAATAAAGTATGATCGATTAATTTATTGATTTTCATAGGATACTCCTTAACTTTCAATTAAATCGATAATGCGTATTTCATTGAAGTTGGTGGCGGATTCTTGAACTTTTCGAAACTTACGCATTAATTTTTTTACACGATTGACGTTTCGTCCATGCAACAATAACAAACGCATGTTCGGCAAGAAATCTTTGATTTCATACATGTGCTTTTCTGCATATTTAAAAAACACCGGTGCGGGAACAATAGTGGTAAATTGGTTCTCATCCTCAATATGGATATAGTCTAAGTGAGGAGGGAATAACATGGCTGTGCCAAGTTTCCAAATAATCGAAAAAACCACTTCTTGGTTGCGATTGTCGACAAAGACTAAATACGGATTTGCCTCCGCTTCCCCTTTTAATTTATCAGGTAAATAAGGAAGCATTTGTTGAAAATTGCAGATTTGGTTTAACTTTTCCCGTTTGACATAATGGCGTTCCAAATCTTTATGGTCTTCAAAATAATCGCTTCTTTCCTGAGCAAGGTAGCTTATCATTTTGGTCATGTCAAATGGTTCAATGTCTTTTACTCCGTTATAGTAGATATCCAGTTCAAACAAGTGGCACAGTTCGGAAATAAACTTGAGAATTCCCCGGGAAACAAACTCCGGAAGCACCGAAGGAATTTCCACCAAAAGATTGATATTGTAATATTCAGAATTTAAATTGTAAATGCTGTTGACGCGAGAACGTTTAGTGATAAGAAATCGATATGGGAAATCAAATACGGGATCAGTGCAAACCATCTCGACATTGTCGTCATTCGTATTAATGGTACAATAATCCAAACCATCAAAAAAGTAAATTAGCTTTTCGTAATCAATTCTTGGCTTAGTGCGCAAACGAAAGAAATGAATAATGACCGCCATATATGGACCTCCTTAATTTATTTTAAATTTGCAACAATATGTTGACAACGAGGACATAGTTCTTCTTCATTGATGCTTTCGACTACTTGCCAACAACGGCTACATGTTTCTCCTTGAGCAAGTTCAACCTTAATGATACCTGATGGGAAAGTTTCGCCTTCTAGCCCCTCATCGGTAATCGTCAATTGCGAAACAATGAAAACTTGCGCTAAATTGACTCGTAACGAGCTGATTAATTTACCCACTTTGGGGGTCGGATTGATTAAAAGATGAGCATTTAGGCTCTTTCCAATGATTTTATCGTTTCGGGCATTTTCCAAAGCTTTTAACACATCGTCCCGCAACAACATGAATTGTTCATATTTGGTGGTAAGTTCGGTTTCATTGTTGTAGATTGTCGCGTGTGGGAGGTCAACCAAATAGACGCTTTCTTTCTTTAGTCCCGGCATATAACGGTACACTTCT